>Ga0116160_1002086_pt1 | contig 19511 bp, 22 predicted proteins | sample AD_JPNAS2_MetaG_FD_89879 | JGI IMG/M metagenome (GOLD analysis project Ga0116160, IMG submission 89879) | Active sludge microbial communities of municipal wastewater-treating anaerobic digesters from Japan - AD_JPNAS2_MetaG | ecosystem: Engineered > Bioreactor > Anaerobic > Digestate | place...
CGGACAGAGGAAATCCTTCCGTTTCTTCCAATGACATAGACCAGAAAGGTCTCTCCTCCGGCGCTCACTACCGCATTGAGACGATCGCCGTCGCCCGTGAGGCCCCCTGCAGGTTTGCCCGGGATGTTTCCGTTGAATAAGCCGAGGGCGCTTTCGACGGCTTCCGGTTCCGTTATCGTAGTCAGGTTAAGGATCTGCCTGAACTTTCTTCCCGTGACGGCAACCCTGTCCGGAGCCCCCACATTCAGAAGACGTATCGCCTCCAGCAGAACCTCCCGGGGGTTCCCGTTATGCGCCTTTACAAATACGCCGGCCGTCCTGACGACATCGCCGTCGTTCCTCACCAGCCGAACGGCCGAAAGCGTGGTGGCGCCAATGCAGATACCGACAGATTCCAAGTTCTGGCCTCTGGAAGAGAAAATCAATTAATGAATCAACTAAATATTTTAATTAATTCAACGGGATAATGATAGGCAAAGTCTGGTTTCAGGCGAAGCAGATCCTCCGCCGGGCTGAGGCCGTTCAGATACGCACAGCTCCAGACGCCGGCATCCTTCGCCATCAGGATGTCATTGGCGCCGTCTCCGATCACGACCGCTCTGCGGGGGTCGATCCCCCTATTGCTCAGAACGGAAAGCACCAGCCTTCCATCCGGCTTGGAATAGGGACCGCTGTCGCGGCCGATGATCTCCGAGAAAGAGTCTTTGATCCCGAGGGCATCCGCCATTTTGACCGTAAAGTAATGGCGCTTGTTCGTGACGATGATTTTGTCCTTTTCGCGAAAATGGTCCAGGACCCGGTCAATCCCGCCGTAAAGGCGGGTTGAATCCAGCATGTGCTCACCGTAATGGGTGCTGAAAAGCGCGAGCGCTTCGTCTTTCAGATTAACGTGGGCGGGACCGAGCGACCTTTCGATCAGGCGCATTACCCCGTCCCCGATAAACTGCATTATCTCCTTCCCTTCCCTCACGGGAAGTCCGAACGCAGCGAGCACATGATTGACGGATGCGGCGATATCCTCGCCGGAACTTACGAGGGTCCCGTCAAAGTCAAAAATCATCAATTCCAGATTTGCCATCGCGGACACCTTTTTTAAATTAGCACAAGCGGCTGAAAGAGGGAAGGATTCTTCATCAACAGGTGCTATTGACCGCCCGAGGTCTTTGTGATAGGCATAATCCACCCGCTTGGATCCATTTATACGGACTGAGACGGACGGCAAAAGTATTGCGCAATTAATGAAGCCATCCGTGCGTCTGCGGATGGCTTTTTTGTTTCAGGACGTAAGGCGTAAGGCGTAAATCGTAAGGTGTAAAGGCATTGGCGGGAAATGCGCGAAAAGAGCGTAAGTTTCAGGGGTAATAGGTATTAAATGCCTTACAGTTTACCCATCACGCTTTACGTCTGAAAGGCATTTATGGCGGAGACCAAAGATCGAATCTGCATCATCGGGATGGGCAAGGTCGGGACGGCCGTAGGCCATCTCCTGAGCTGCGCCGGGTACCGCATCGTTGCCGTGGCCAGCCGTACCGCCGCTTCCGCGGAGAAAGGGGCTTCCCTTGCCGCCGGAGCAGTCCCGGCCACTCCCGCCGAGGCGGCCGCGCGCGCCGATTGTGTGCTGATCACCACCAGCGACGACGCCATAGCCGCCGTCTGCCGCGACATCGCCAGGGAAGGCTGTTTCCGGAAAGATCAGAAAGTAGTCCATATGAGCGGGGCCGGCGGACTCGACCTGCTCGCTCCCGCTCGCGATGCGGGAGCTCGCGTGGCCGGTATCCACCCCATTCAGTCCTTCGCGGACGTCCCGGGGGCAATAAAGAATATCCCGGGCAGCACGTTCGGCATAATTTCCGATCCCGAAATACGGGACTGGTGCGTCGGGTTCGTCAGGGATCTGGGCGGGGTCCCGTTTTTCGTGCCGGAGGCGGAGAAACCGCTTTACCACGCCGCCGCCTGCATCGCCTCCAATTACCTCGTTGCGCTGATGAACGCCGTCGAGGATATTTACGCCGGCTTCGGGCTGTCCCCTGACGAGGCTAAAAACGCTTTCTGGCCCCTTGTCATGGGGACTATCAGAAATATCGAGTCGAAAGGCACGATCCAGGCCTTGACCGGTCCGATCGCCAGGGGAGATTCCGGCACGATCCGCAAGCACCTGCGCTCGTTTGCCGCTTCGCGCCCCTCGCTTCTGCCGGCTTACCGGGAACTCGGTCTTCTCGCGGTCGACGTCGGCCTGCGGAAAGGGACAATTTCGGCCGCCAAGGCTGATGAAATAAAAAAAATCCTGAAAGGAGAATCCGAATGAGTACAGAGGGCAAATTGAACAAGATCACCGTCTCGACCGTGCGCGACATGAAGCACAAAGGTGAAAAGATCACAATGTTGACGGCGTACGATTATCCCACGGCCGCCGCGATGGACGAGGCCGGGATCGATCTCATCCTGGTCGGAGACTCCCTGGGGATGGTGGTCCTCGGGTACGACAGCACCCTGCCCGTGACGATGGAAGACATGATTCACCATACAAAGGCGGTCTCCCGCGCCGTAAAAAGGGCCATGGTTATCGGGGACATGCCTTTCATGTCGTACCAGACCTCAGCCGAGGAAGCCGTTTACAACGCGGGCCGCTTCCTTCAGGAGGCCGGGGCTCACGCCGTAAAGCTCGAGGGGGGGCGCGAGGTGGCGGAGGTAGTCCGGAAGATCAGCGCCGCCGGAATACCCGTCATGGCCCACCTCGGACTGACGCCCCAGTCGATCCATCAGCTGGGGGGATACAAGGTGCAGGGCAAAGAGAGCGCCGCCGCCCTGAGAATCATGGAGGATGCAAAGATCCTGGAAGAGGCGGGGGCCTTTTCAGTGGTGCTTGAATGCGTGCCGACGGGACTGGCGGAAAAGATCACCTCGTCGCTGCAGATGGCCACCATCGGCATCGGGGGAGGCGTTCATTGCGACGGACAGGTGCTCGTCGTTCACGACATGCTTGGGATGTTCGAGCGGTTCACGCCGAAGTTTGTGAAAAAATACGCCCGGCTGAATGTGGAAATGAAGAAGGCGATCGGCGAGTACATCAAAGAGGTGAAACAAGGAACGTTTCCTGGTCCGGAGCATTCCTTCAAATAAACCTGCTGATGACTGGACAGCCCAGCAGATGGCGAACCAGGGAGACTTCCGGAATATACCTGGAAGGGGTCCGGGGAGCTATACCCGGCGCGGCTCTCCAACTGGAAGTAATCAGTAAGATCGTAAAGGCGTGGCGCCCGCTGCCGGAAAAAATCCTGGACCTGGGCTGCGGGGACGGCATTCTGGGCCGGATGCTGATGGATGAGCACGCCGCCGCTCGCGTTTCCTTTGCCGATTTCTCCGATCCCATGCTGGAGAAGATACGATCCATAATAAGTGATGGCAAAAGGGCCAATATTGTAAATGCGGATTTCTCTACGCCGTCCTGGGCGGCCGAATTTGAGAAGGAAAAGCCGTTTGACATTATCGTTTCGGGGTTTGCCATCCATCATCAGCCGGACAGCAGAAAAAAAGATTTATACGCCGAGATCCATGCGCTTCTCGGAAGGGGCGGCCCTTTTCTGAATCTCGACCAGGTCAGTTCGGCAACCCCGTCAATCGGCGAGCTTTTTGATATCTTCTTTCTTGACCGGATGAGGAGTGTTCAGAATTCAGAGCAGATGATGGATAAGATCGAAGATGCCTATTACGGGGACAAGAAGGAAAATATCCCGGCCTCCGTCGAAGCCCAGTGCCAATGGCTTCGGGATACAGGCTTCCAGGACGTGGATTGCTTTTTTAAAACGTTTGAGCTGGCATTGTTCGGGGGTCGAAAAAAATAATACCCTTTCCCGCCCGGCCCCGATCCCCGGACCCTTTCAAGGCGCTTCCGTCAGCTGTCCCGCCGTAAAGGCCTCAAGCACCGAGGAGATTCTTCCGGAGGCGCCCAGGTAAATCCGAATCCCGGCTCCCCTGAGTATCTTCGATGCCTTTCTCCCGATAGTCCCCGTAATGACGGCATCCACCTGATGCCCGGCAACCAGATTACCGGTCGCCGTACCCCGGGTTGTTCAGGCCATCCCGGCTTTGTTCTCCACCGGCAAAGCGTCGTTCTTCTCAGTATCGACAATCAGGTAATACCGGCAGCGCCCGAAACGGGGATCAAGGAGATCCTCCAAATCCGGTCCGGTCGAAGAAAAAGCAATCTTCATATTGCCTCCTTCTCTGGGGGTAATGGGTTATCGGTTATGGGTTTTGGGTCTTTACCCAATACCCATTACCGATTACCTCATTTATTACCCCTGTCTTTTACCTTTTTCGGAATGCCCCTGGTACGGATTGCATAATCCCTGAGGGCCCGGTGCAGCGTTAATGCCGCATGGAAGGCGCAGTGCGCATGATCCTTCGGCAGGCCTTCCAGGTATTCCATAATCGAACTCTGGTTGATTCTCAAGCAATCACTTATTTTCTTCCCTTCGGCCATCCCCGCCGCGGCGGAAGCGGCGGCGATCGTAAAAAGGCATCCGTCGGTGTGAAAGCGCGCCCTTTCAATCCGGCCGTTCCCGATTTCAAGAAATATCTCCAGGGTCTCTCCGCAATCATTTACATGTTTAGCGTATCCGTCCGGCTTGTCAATCAATCCGAAATTTCCCGGGTGGATGCCGTGGGAAATAACCTTCTCAGAGTAGACTTGCGCCGCCCTTTCGCGCACCATGCCCAGCATAATTTCCGTTATCCTGTCGTCTTCTTCACTCATTTTTGATCCTTGCCTGAAGAAGCTGGAAAGATTCCTCATCCGCCTCCGGCGGATTCGGAATGACATTTAAGAGCGTATCGCCCTCTCGCCTTCTCCCCTTCTCAGCATCTCAGCTTCTCACCTTCTGCTTTCCGCCGCCTATCCTCGCATCTTCCCAGCTTCGCATCTTCGTGCATTCTTCAGCGTTTCAACTCAGCTTCTCCGTCTTGGCGGTGACTTCCGCTTTAACCCGGTTTACCGCCTCGATCAGGGCGGCAAAGACATTTTCCCTGAAATCCCCCCCGATGGCAACCGCCATGATATCGTCTCCGGGATAAAGCACGCCCTCCGCTATTTCCGCCTCCACCGCAATTATCCCGGGCATTTTACCGATATCCCGGATTATTTCAGCGAGCTTTCGCCGATCCGCCCGGACGGCGATCTCCGTCACGCCTTCTCCGCTTCGGGACGTGCTTCTAACCACGCCGTTATGGCAGAGGATCATTCCAATTCTTCCGAATTCCGGATGGTTTCTGATTTTTTCAATCAGGCGGTTCACATCCAGTCTCGACGGCGCCCGTTCTTTTACAGTCTTTTTCATTCCCTTGTTCCTTCCCGCCCCCGATTATGGTAAGTTCCCGCGCAGAAGGTTCCTGCCGTGAACAGATACAACAGAAAACGCGCACGCTCTTCTCCGACCGGTATCGGAGATGTGCTCAGGCTGACGCTGAAAAAATACAAACTCCCCGTCCATATGACGGACCGGGGACTCGCCGAGGCATGGAGCGAAGCTGTCGGAGCCCTGATATCGTCCTATACTGCGGTTGAAAATCTTAAAAACAAAACTCTTTATGTGAAAGTCGCCGATTCCGTGTGGCTGCAGCAGCTTCAGTTTATGAAACCGGAAATCGGCGAGCGCCTCAACCGGATTCTGGGAGACGGCTCGGTCAATCGCCTTCATCTTTCCATCGGTCCCCCGCAGCGCCGCGCCGCTCGAGAGACTTCAGCCGCACCGAATCCGCTGATGAAATATTCACTTTCCGAACGGGACAGGAGAATGATCGAATTCTGCTCATCTTCCGTCCGCGACTCCGACCTGGGCGCTCTTCTGCGGCGAATTATGACCAAAGAGGTCGTCAGGAGACGGAGGATGGAGAACAAATCTCGTCGAAAATAAGCCTGGCCTCGTCGGTATAACCGCCATCCCGGCCGTAAAGAAAAAGCGGCGGCAGGATACTCAATTCCTCCCCTGCCCCCTTCATCCCTTCCATAAGGATGAATTCGCCCCCGCTCCCGGTCTCCGAATGAACCATTCTCATCCGTTTGGGTTCGATTCCGTGCTTCCTCATACTGACGATAAGCTCGGGAAGCCTCGACGCCGTGTAGATTGCAAATACACGCCCCCCGCTCCGGAGAAGACGTGAGGATGCTTCCAGGAAACAGCTCAGCCCGCCCATGATCTCGTGCCGGGCGACCGCCTTCTGGCGATTCACGCTGATCCTCCCGGCGCCCGGTTTCCTGTAAGGGGGGTTCAAGACCGCCGCATCAAAAGAGCGCTCGCCGAAAATATCCGCAGCCCGCCGTGCGTCCCCCTCGACGATGCCTACGCGGTCGTCCAGCGAATTTACAACCGCACTCCTCCGGGCCATGTCACTCAGTTCTTCCTGAATCTCGAGACCCGTTATGGATGATTCTTCGAAACGGCTGGCCAGGATGATCGCAAGGACGCCGCTTCCCGTCCCCAGGTCTATAACTTTGTCCCCCTTTTCCAACCGGACGAAATGCGCCAGGAGAATGGAATCAACCGAAAAGCGATATCCCTTCTTTTTCTGAATGATCTTCAGTTTGCCTTTAAGAAGCTCATCGAGGGTTTCGTCATCATAAACAGTCATAGTTTCAAGTCTCGGGTCTCAGGTTAAAGAGCACTCTAATTATGGAGAAGAAAAATTATACCCTCATTTCATAAATAACTTGAGACTTGAGACTATTCAAGTACGTGAATAAAAATCCCGCTCCTCAGTTTGGGCTCGAACCAGGTCGATTTCGGAGGCATGATCTTTCCTTCATCCGCCACGCGCAGCATCTGCTCGAGGGCAGGCGGATAGATGGAGAAGGCCACGGCAAAAGCCCCCGAATCCACCATTCTCTCCAGCTCATCCATTCCCCGCGCGCCTCCGACAAAACGGATCCGCTTATCGCTCGCCGGATCCTGTATCCGCAGAACGGGACTCAACAGGTTCTTTTGCAGGATGGAAACATCGAGCGAATCGACGGCATCCGAAGGGTCGTAAGTCCCTTTCCGGGCCTTCAGCCTGTACCACTCCCCTTCCAGGTACATCCCGAACTCGTGGATGCGAGACGGGCTTCTCCTCCGGAAATCGGCGCCGACCAGGAATTTTTTTCGCACGCGGTCGATAAACTTATCTTTGCTCAATCCGCCCAGGTCGCGGACCGCACGGTTATAATCCATAATCCTGAGCTGGTTGTGCGGGAAAAGGACCGCCATTACGCCGTCATACTCCTCGCTCCCGCGGACGGCGCCCGCTTCCTCCCCCCTCTTTCTTGCCACGGCCACCGCCGCCGCCGCCCGGTGATGTCCGTCAGCGATATAAAGCCGATCGACTTCGCCGAAAGCCCGTATGATTTCCTCTGCTGCCGGCCCCCCGCAGATGATCCAGACCTTATGGGAAATTCCGTCATCGGAGGTAAAATCGTATTCCGGGGAACCTTTACTTATCCGTTCTACAATCGCATCGATATCCGGCCGCGCCGAGTACGTCATGAAAATAGGCCCTGTCTGGGCATTCACGGCCTCGATGTGCATGGTGCGGTCTTCGACCTTGTGCGGGAGGGTCCTTTCGTGGTCCTTGACCTTTCCCCCATCGAATTCCGAAACCTGCACGCAGGTTACAAGTCCCGTCTGCGTATGATCGCCCATCCGCAGTGAATACAGATAAAGAGATGGTTTTTCATCCTGGACGAAAATTCCTTTAGCGCGGAATTCCCCGAGGACGGCCCTCGCCCGCTCGTAGATGCGCCGGTCCGCCGCTCCCTGGGGGAACTCGATCTCCGGTTTCGAGATGCGAAGGAAGCTGAGGGGATTCGCTTCGGCAACCGCACGCGCCTCTTCGGAACTGATTACGTCGTAAGGTGGAGCAGCCACCTCCCGGACGAATCGCTTCTGCGGTCTCAAGGCTCGGAACGGCGAGATAGAAGTCATGCACTGCCTCCCCTGCAATGTGAAAAGTTGCTTTAACACAGGGAGTTTACCAAATCAATACCGCCTATTGCAAAAGCGGCGGAAAAGTGGCATCAATCCCTCCGAACGGGTAATAGGTCCTGGGTAATGGGTTATGGGTTATACCCATTACCTCTAACCCGGGAAGAAAGGGCAAGAATGGAACAAAGTCGGACACCTTTAAGGGTTTTTATTCACGGGCTGGAGAGCAGCAGCTCGGGAAACAAGGCGGTATTTTTCAAAGCCCGATATCCGGGAATGCTGATCGAGGATTACCGGGGAGACCTCCGGGAGAGGATGGAGAAACTGGAAAAACTCCTCGAAAACAGGAAAGATCTTATCCTGGTGGGATCAAGCTTCGGCGGCCTCATGGCCGCTATTTACGCCTGCCGGCACCCGGAAAAAGTGCGCAGGCTTATACTTCTGGCGCCGGCCCTGGATCTGGACGACTTTGCCCCCTGCTCTTCCGTACCGATAGAGGTGCCGACATTTCTGTTCCATGGCGGCGGGGACGATGTAGTGCCTCCCGAACCCGTCCGTGAAATCGCCGCCAGAGTTTTCCGGAAGCTTGTCTACCGCCGGGTGGATGACGATCACCCGCTCCGGGCCACTTTCGAAACTTACGACTGGGACGGCATGCTGGAGAAAGAATAATGCCTTTTCTAAAAACCGGTGATGGAGCAAAGCTGTACTATGAATCGCACGGCAGGGGGGAGCCCGTTGTCTTCCTGAACGGCATCATGATGAACACCGTGAGTTGGACGGATTACGTGCCGAGACTGGCGGAACTTTTCCGCCTTGTCGTCTTCGATTTCCGGGATCAGGGAAAGTCGTCGCCTATGGACAAAGAGTACGGCATCGACCGGCAAGTCGCGGACGTTCTCTCCCTCCTCGACCACCTGGAGATCGACAGGGCGCATGTTATGGGGCTGTCCTATGGAGGAGAGGTTGCGCTCAAATTCGCCGTCGCCCGCGGCGACCGGCTGAAGTCGCTGATCCTTGCCAATACTGTACCCTCGATCAGCGCCCATCTCGGGGCGATAGGCAGGATATGGGAAACGGCCGCAGGATTGAACAATGGAGACGTTTTTTTTCAGCTTTCCATGCCCTGGGTCTACTCCCGCCACTTTTACGAGAGCTTCCCGGAATGGCTGACCCAGAGGCAGGAGCTGTTTCGGAAACATCTCACGAGAACATGGTTCGAGTGCTTCATGCGGCTTTCCCGCTCCCAGATAGGTTTCCGGGTAAGTCCCGAGGAAATGCGGACCATCGCCGTTCCCACCCTCCTCATCGGGTCGGACGAGGATTTTATCACCCCCGCGGACGGCATGGAGATTCTCCATGACAACATCAAGGGTTCCGAATTTTTCGTCCTGAAGAAGGCCGGCCATGGGGCGTTTCAGGAAAAAATGGAGGAATTTCTCACGCTGATCATGGGCTTTATTCTGAAACAGAGTTCCAGGCGGGATCCGACCGGGTGAAGAGCCGGCTTCTTTTCTTGACTTAGGGTAAAAGTATATTTAGACTCCAACAATTATGGACGCCAAAGAATTATTCACCAAAAAGGTCGTGATCCGCTATCCCGCCGACATCGTGGACCAGCCCATCGTATACCGGCTGGTAAAGGATTTCGATCTCATGTTCAACATATTGAAGGCCAGGATCTCCCCCCGGCGCGAAGGCCTGCTGGTGCTTGAGCTCTTCGGGACAAGCGAAAATTTCGAACGGGGGATCCGGTTCCTGAAAGAGAAGGGACTGAAAGTCGAGCCGCTCTCGAAGAGCGTGACGCAGGATCTGGAAAAATGCGTCCACTGCGGTGCTTGCCTGGCATTCTGTCCGGCATCGGCGGTCAGCATCGACCCGGTAACGGCCAAGGTCATCTTCGATCCCGAGAAATGCAGCGGCTGCGAAATCTGCGTTACGGCTTGCCCCTCCCGGGCGATGGTTGTCGATCTATTTTAACAGGCTGTCCATAAACGCCCATCCCCGCTTTCGCGGGGACGGAGTCTGCGGAGCCAGTCCCGAGCTTGTCGAGAGATTGCGCTCCGGGCGTGGCTCGACAGGCTCACCATGACACCCGGGAGCCTGCCCTGAGCTTGTCGAAGGGCGCGCCTTGCATCTGATATGGGCATTTCTGAACAGCCTGTTGTGTTTTTAATACACGCTGCTCGGTTTGACTCAGAGCCAAACGCCTTTATTCGTTTTCTTGAATTCCTTTTTGCTTTTTCCGCTCAAGCCCTTTTTCACTCTTCGGCGTTCCTGTCCATGCCTTCGGAGAACTTTTTCCCCTTTTCGACAATAAAATCTTTGCTCTTTTCCGCTGCTCCCCTGGCCTGCGATTTCGTTTTTTCAATGGCGCTTTTCATGCGAGTATCGAATTTCCCGCTGGACGAGAAGTAATGCCATGCGGTGAACGCAATAATGAGAATAACCGCCGAAACAATCGCCAGCCGGAAGAAAGTCTTCAATAAAAACAGGAACCCTATCAGCACGATTATTCCGATAATTATCGCAATAACCGGATGAGCGGAAAGATAGCCGATGATTTCGTCCATGTCTGCTTAGTAACATAAACACTCATATAAATCCAGATTGTTGCTTTGCCTTGACAACGTCCGCCTGGAAGTCTATTGATAATATTTGAATTCCTGGAATTGATCGGTTGAATATGGACAGGGAGAAAACAGCGGCGATCGTCACCTTCGGCTGCAAAGTGAACCAGTGCGAATCGGATACAATCCATCTCAGTCTGGAGGAGCTCGGATTCAGGATCGTCTCCGCGAGGGAGCCGGCGGACGTTTACATTGTCAATACCTGTACCGTCACGGCCGCAACCGATTATCAGTCCCGGCAGGCTGTCAGGAGGGCCTCCAGGACGAATCCGCATGGAAAAATAGTCGTTACCGGGTGCTATGCGGACCTGTCCGCGTCCGCCGTCGCCGACCTGCCCGGCGTCGCGCATGTTTCCGGCAATGCCGGAAAGGGATGCCTCCCGGAGCTGATCCGCCGACTGCTGGACGGCAAGCCTCCGTCCTCGAAAGATGCTGACGTCTTTGCCTGGCGGCAGCCGTCGGGGAAGCCGGATCGGACGCGCGCATTCCTGAAAATTCAGGACGGGTGCGAAGCTTTCTGTTCCTACTGCATAATCCCTCTCGCGAGGGGGAAATACCGTTCTCTGCCGGCCGGCAGCGTCGAGGAGAGGATTTCTCTTCTGCGGCAGTCCGGTTTCCGTGAAATCGTCCTCACGGGCATACATCTCGGCATGTACGGGAGGGATCTCCAGCCGCATGCCGGTTTGCCCGAACTCCTGGAGCGGATCGGGTCAGGAGAAAGCGGCTTCCGCCTAAGGCTCAGCTCCATCGAGCCGCAGGAGATTTCCGAAAGGCTTATATCCGTGGTCGGAGACTCCGGCGTCGTCTGCCCGCACTTTCATATTCCGCTCCAGAGCGGGTCGGACGGCGTATTGAAACGCATGGGCCGGCCGTACGATTCCGCTTTCTACCTCCGCCTCCTGGAAAAAATAACCGCTCGGCTTCCCGATGCAGCTGTCGGCGCCGACGTCATGGCCGGATTCCCCGGGGAATCCGAGGACGATTTCCGGAAGACGGCCGATCTGCTCCGACAGGCCCCGATCGCGTATCTGCACGTCTTTCCCTTTTCGAAGCGCCCCGGCGCGGCCGCCGCCGATTTCCCGGACCAGGTGCCGGAGCGCGTGAAGAAGGAAAGGGCCGCCGTTCTGCGCAGTATAGGCCGGGAAAAGCGGAACCGGTTCGCCTCCCGCTTTGTCGGCCGTGAACTGTCGGTGCTGGTGGAAAGCAAGCGGGACCGCGAAACGGGAAAGTGGAAAGGGTTCTCGGAAAATTACATTCCCGTTCTGCTCGATGCGGACGCCCGGGCGAACGAGATGGTCCGGGTGCTGGGCGAGACTGCATCGGATGAACGTCTTTTCGGGAGGATCGCGTGATGGATGACCACAGAGAGCGTGTTCATGAATTCGAAACAACCCTCGGCTACGCCTTCGAACATATAGAGCTGCTTTATCAGGCTCTGACGCACCGGTCGTATCTGAACGAGAATCCCGATCCCGAGAAAGAGGACAATGAAAGGCTCGAGTTCCTGGGAGACGCGGTGCTTGATCTCTGCATCACCGATATACTGATGAGGAATTTTCCGGATTATTCCGAAGGGCATCTTTCCAAGATGAGGGCTGCGATCGTGAACGAGCAGCATCTCGCCGAGGTCGCCAGGCACGCGAGGATCGGGGAGTTCATCATGCTGGGCAGAGGCGAGGAGATGTCGGGAGGAAGGGCGAAAAATTCCATCCTCTCGAATTCCCTCGAAGCGGTCGTGGGCGCCATTTACATGGACAGGGGATTCGATCCGGCGCTGGACTACATCCGCCGGACATTCGAGCCGTTCATGGACAGGTGGGTGCGCCATCCCGTGTACAAGGACTACAAGACCTATCTCCAGGAATTCAGCCAGAACCGCTACAAGACCATGCCGAAGTACACCCTCGTTCACGAACACGGTCCGGATCATGAAAAGATATTCCATATCCGCCTGACGATTTCCGATGTCCTGACCGCCATCGGGGTCGGCAAGAGCAAGAAAGAGGCGGAACAGAGGGCCGCCAAGATGGCCTTCGAAGAACTGAGGGAATCAGGGCTCATCCCCGAAAAGGCGGAATCCCGGGAACCGGAGGGGCAATGAGGGCAATGACCCCCAGGATCGTTCCTTTCTTCCTCTCCAATGCGGACTGCCCGAATCAGTGCGTCTTCTGCAACAGGGGAATAACGGCGGGCGCCTCTCCGGCCGGCATAACTCCCGAGTACTTCGGCGCCGTCCTTGAGCGCTCCGGAGGCGGCGAAGCGGCGCAGGTGGCTTTTTACGGAGGGGATTTTACGGGGCTTGACGCCGCGGAACAGGAACGCCTCCTTTCACTGGCAGGTTCCGCCGTAGCCTCCGGGAAAGCGGGCTCGATCCGTATTTCGTGCAGACCCGATACGCTCGCGCCGTCGCTCGGCCTGATCTCCCGCTATCCCGTAAGGACGATCGAAATCGGGGCGCAATCGATGTCGGACGAAGTGCTCCTCCGCTCGAAACGGGGCCATACGGCCCGCGATGTGCGCAATGCACTGATCCTCGTCAAGGAAAAAGGATTCGAATCTGGAATTCACATCATGGCCGGGCTTCCCGGAGATACGCCCGAGGGTTTCCGCCGCACTGCGGATGAGATTGCGGACATGCGCCCGGACATGGTCCGGATCCACCCCGCGATCGTCCTTGCCGGCACGGAGCTCGCTGAAATGCTGCGGAGGGGGGAGTACCGCCCGCTTGGGATGGAGGAGGCGGTCGAATGCTGCCGCTATGCCCTGCTGCGGTTCGAAGCCGGGAATATCTCCGTCATCCGCATCGGACTGCAGACAACGCCGGAAATGGAGCGCCCGGGCGCAATTATCGGAGGCCCTTTCCATCCGGCCTTCCGGAGCCTGGTGACGGGATCTGTATTACTGGAAATGGCCCTGGAGCTCCTTGAATACATAAACGGGCGCGCAGATCCGGATGTGGAATTCGTCGTCTCGCCGGCGGATGTTTCCGATTTTCACGGAATCAGAAATTGTAATCTCAATTACCTGAGGGAACGTCATTCAGACGTTCGGATATCAATACGGACGGACCCCGAAATCAGGCGCGGGACTCTTCTTCTCCGCGCCGGAGAAATGCGGCTGGCCATTTCCCGAACCGAATACCTCAGCATGAACAGGGCGAAGCGTTCGGCCGGCGCGCCATATTCCTTTTTCAATGTATTCATCTGATTCGAACATGTTCAAATCCGGCTTTATCGGCATCATCGGACGCCCTAACGTGGGCAAGTCGACGCTCCTCAACCGGCTGATCGGGGAGAAGATCGCCATAACGGCCCGCAAACCGCAGACGACCCGCAACCGGATCATGGGGATACGGAACACTGAAAATGCACAGCTCATTTTCCTGGATACGCCGGGGATACACCGGGCGAAAGATCCCCTGAATCGCTACATGGTCGATCTGGCTGTCGGTACGCTTGCCGGCGTGGACGTGGTCATTTTCATGACGGAAGCTTCAGAACGTCCTCACCCGGACGACGCCGCCGTTCTCGGCAAGCTCGGGAATTTCCGCCATCCGGTCATCCTCGCGATCAATAAGGTGGATGCCGCGGCAAAGGAAGTTCTTCTTCCTCAAATCGACGCATACCGCACCATGTACGACTTTCGGGAAATCGTGCCCATTTCCGCCCTCGAAGGCGCGAATGTCGCCCTTCTGACTGAGCTGATCACAGGAATGCTTCCCGAGGGCCCGCGCTATTTTCCGGACGATCAGATTACGGATCTTCCGGAGAGGTTTCTCGCCGCGGAGATGATCCGGGAAAAAATCATCGTCCTTACCCGGGAAGAAGTTCCCTATTCCAGCGCCGTAACGATAGACTCCTTCACGGAAGACGAACAGCGCAACCTGCTGCGGATTCGGGCGGTGATACACGTGGAGAAAGATTCACAGAAAGGCATCCTGATCGGAAAGAAGGGATCCATGCTGAAAGAGATCGGCAGGCAGGCCCGGCTGGAGATGGAAAAGTTCTTTGCCGCCAGGGTTTTCCTCGAACTGTTCGTCAAAGTCGAAAAGAACTGGACGCAACACGCCGGGAAGCTGAGAGAGTTAGGGTATGAATAAATAATATGAAACCTATCGTAGCCATCATAGGACGCCCCAACGTCGGAAAGTCCACGCTCTTCAACAGAATTGCGGAGCGCAAGAAGGCGATCGTCATCGACGAACCGGGAGCCACCCGCGACAGGAACTACGCCGAAGCGTCCTGGAACGGCCGGAGCTTCATCGTTGTGGATACCGGCGGATTCGAACCGGTCTCCACCGACCGCATGCTGGTGCAAATGCGCGAGCAGACGAACCTCGCCATCGAGGAGGCCGACATTATCCTGTTCCTCATGGACGGACGTGAAGGCCTCGTTCCGTCCGACCAGGAAATTGCAGGCATCCTGCGCCGCACCGGAAAAAGGGTTTATTACGTGGTGAATAAAATTGACGGGCCCCGCCACGAAGCCCTGACGGGGGAATTTTACCGCCTCGGCGTGGACAGGATTTTTTCCATTTCCGCCGAGCATGGGCTCGGAATCGGCGAGCTGATGTCCGAGGCCGCCGAAAGCATAGCGGCGGTTGAGGAGAAAGGAGAGGAAGGAGAAGAGGAGAGGATCAGGATAGCCGTTATCGGAAGGCCCAATACCGGAAAATCCTCTCTCGTCAACAGGATCCTCGGTATCGAGAGGGCGATCGTGAACCCGGCTCCGGGGACGACCAGGGACCCTGTCGACACCCCGTTCGAGTTCAACGGGAAACCTTATCTCCTGATCGACACGGCGGGAATACGCCGGAAAAGCCGCATCAGTCTCAAGCTGGAAAAATACAGCATCATGGAGGCGCTTCGCATCCTTTCGCGCAGCGACGTGGCGCTCATCCTGATCGACGCCGAAGAAGGCATAACCGAGCAGGATGCAAAAATCGCGGGACTTGCTTTCGAGAGGGGCGTCATCTGCATCGTTCTGGTCAACAAATGGGACCTGGTGGAGAAGGATAATTCCACGCTGGGAATCTTCGTTAAAAAGATCAAAGACGATCTCAAATTCCTCGATTTCGCCCCTATCCTCTTCATCTCCGCCCTGACCGGGCAAAGGGTGATGAATATCTTCAAGACCGTGGAGGACGCATACGCCCAGTATACAAAGAGGATACCTACTGCGGAGATAAACCGCCGCGTCGCGGAATTCACGGAATCAAACCCGCCGCCCAGGCACCGCAACAGGGTAAATTCGATTCAGTACGCGACCCAGACCTCGGTGAAGCCCCCGACATTTGTCCTGTTCGCCCGCGCCCCTTCGGCCCTTCACTTTTCGTATCGCAGGTATCTCACGAACCGGATCCGCGAATCATTCGGATTCGATCTGGTGCCGATTCGCTTACTTTTCCGGAAAAGGCATTGAAAACCAGTCTCAAGTCTAAGGTTTCAAGTCTCAAGGGCCTGTTGCTCAAAATCTTTGCGTTGAGAGATTGCGGAGTAAAATCGATCAGGTCTCCTCGATGAATTTCCTGCCGCTGAAAGAAGTTTTTTTTCCTGATAAGAGGTGAATTTTATCTCTCTGCGGCTTAACAAGAATCCATTACGTAATATTTACTGGGATCGAAATATTTCGTTGACGCATGCTTATTTTGAACATATAAAGATCATTAATTGAAACTTGGTAATCCCCAAGAAGACACATTTGGAGCACGATCAGTGATTCACAAGTTGACAATTTTCACACCCTTAATATGAGTCGATAACAGAGAACCCGTGCGGTTCTCCGGAAAACGTCGTCCTGCCGTTTCTCCCCTGCTTGTCCTTTAGTCCCCTGAAGGTCGTGCCGTTGAGATAACGGCATGGCACTGTCAGGCGGCAGCTTTGTTCCCATCACAAGACAGCATCAAGCACAGCTCCGAAAGGTTTCCCAGCTGTTTCCTTTGCGGTACCCTGCCGTTTTTGACCGGCGGGTCCGATCCGCTGCGGCCGGCCTTTGGGATTGTGACGCGAACATGCTCTGCCGATCCTCAACATGCGATCCGCGAGACGGCATTTATACAGCGACAGCCCGGCGGGTCCAGGGAGCATCACATTACAGAGGAGGTATTTCATGAAGGGCATCAAGAACATCTTTGCGGGACCGTGGGGCATTATAGGCGCCGGCATCGCCATCGGCATCCTGGCGCCGCTGCTCCAGAAATTAGGGAATCCCGGCAACATGGGAGTCTGCGTGGCCTGCTTCGAGCGGGACATCGCCGGCGCGCTTGGATTGCACCGGGCCGATGTGGTTCAGTACATCCGCCCCGAGATCATCGGCTTCGTCCTCGGGTCGCTGATCGCGGCCTATCTGTTCAAGGAATTCAAGCCCCGGCTCGGCTCCGCACCGATCGTGCGTTTCTTCCTCGGGATCTTCGCCATGATCGGGGCGCTGGTCTTTCTCGGTTGCCCCTGGCGGGCGGCCCTGAGGTTGGCCGGCGGCGACGGGAACGCCATCCTGGGGCTCGGCGGCCTGATCTTCGGCATCTGGATCGGCACGCTCTTTTTGAGGGGGGGATACAACCTGGGCAGGACCCAGAAAACCCATGCCGCGGCAGGCTGGATGCTGCCCCTGTTGATGCTGGGGCTGTTGGGGCTCCTGCTGGTCTTTCCGCAGATAAGCGGGGAATCCAAGAGCGGAGTCCTCTTCTACAGTCTCAAGGGGCCGGGATCGATGCATGCGCCGCTGGCCATCTCGCTCGGCGTGGGGCTCCTCATCGGCTTTCTCGCCCAGCGGAGCCGCTTCTGCACCATGGGCGCGATCCGGGATTTCGTCCTCTTCCGGCAGATGCACCTCCTCTCCGGCTTCATCGCGCTGATCCTCACCGCCTTCGCGGTCAATTTCACCATCGGGCAGTTCAAGGCCGGCTTCGAGGGGCAGCCCATTGCTCACACGATGCACCTGTGGAACTTCCTCGGCATGGCCCTCTCGGGTCTGGCCTTCTGCTTGGCCGGCGGCTGTCCGGGCCGCCAGCTCTTCCTGGCCGGCGAGGGGGACGGCGACGCGGCCGTGTTCGTCCTGGGCATGATCGTCGGGGCCGGAATCGCCCATAACTTCGGCCTTGCCAGTTCGGCGACAGGCGTCGGCCCCTACGGCATCCCGGCGGTGATCGTGGGCTTCGCGGTCTGCCTGTTCATCGGCTTTACCATGAGAACCAAAATCGCCTGAGAAGGAGGAAACACCATGAGCAAAACCATCGATGCACGAGGGCTTTCCTGTCCCCAGCCGGTTCTGATGACCCTGGATGCCATCAAGTCGGGTGAGACGGGCGAGATGACCGTCCTAGTAGACAACGAGGCCTCCAAGGAAAACGTGTCCCGGGCCGCGACTAGCAAGGGCTGGGCCGTGGCCGGGATCAGTGAGGAAGAGGGCGTTTTCCATATCGCGATCAAAAAGGGATAGCAATGATGGAGCTGTTCGGTTTGCGAAAAGGCAAGGACGCGAAAGGGCCATCCCCCGGTCAGGCCTCCCAGGCCGACCGGGGTATCCTGGTGTTTGAAAACACCAGCGAGGTGATCCAGGCGGAAAACCTGTTGAAACAGAACGGTCGGGAGATCCGGGTCATGGGGCCGCCGCCGGAGATCCGCCAGGGGTGCGATCTGGTCATCGAATTCCCTCTGATCGAGGAATTGCAGATCCTGAGAATCCTCACCGAGGCGGGACTGCCGCCCCTGAGCCTCGTGCCTGTAACGGGCCCGCTCCTTCAGCCCGTGAATCTCTTCCAAACCGTGCTTCGGGGTGAAAGGAATTACAAGATGCGGCTTGAGACCTGAATGTTCTGCTCTCACTTCCGGCTCACCTCATCTGAGTTACGGGCAATTTGAGACTTGAGACTTGGGACTTGAGACTCTTTATCCATTTGCCGAATGGCCTTTGCCAGATTCTCCGACGCGGTGCGGTATTCCGGGTCCAGTTTGACGGCCCTGGCAAACTCCTCCGCGGCCTCCTGTAATTTTCCAGACTTGGCCAGCAGCGTACCGTAAGTATTGTGCGCCCGGGCGAGCCCCGGGTCTATCCGAAGCGCCTCGCGTATGTGTATTCCGGCTTCCCCGTCGCGGTCCTTCAGCATCAGCACGATCGCCAGGTTGTTCCTGGCGCGGGCCAGATCCGGATTCAATTGCACTGCCCGGCGGTAATGGAATTCCGCCTTCTCCAGATCCTTTTTACGTAGATTGTAATCGCCGAGACCGTGGTGCGCGGTGGGAGTATCTCCGGTTGCGCGAATCGAATTTTCGAACAGGCGGACGGAGTCCGACCAGTACGATACCTGGAAGAAAGAAATCACTGCCAGTAGCGATACCACGGTTACGGCCCCCGCCGCGGCGATTCTCATCCTTTTCCCGCCTTTCGCGCTCTCCGCCGCATCCCCCAGTCCCCAGGCCGCGGCGATGAAGATACCGGCGAGAGGTATATACGTGTAGCGGTCCGCCATGGCGTGAGAGCCGATCTGGATGATGCCGATCGCCGGCACCAGCGTCCCCAGGAACCAGAACCAGCCGACAGGAACATACCGGAAGCGCCTCCGGTATTTTACCGCCAGTAAGCTTACGCCCAGGAGAAACGCCCCCGCGAGCAGGGCCTGCCATAACGGCCAGCTCCCCGGGTGCGGATAGAAGACCGCCAGGTCCGCGGGCCATACCGTCTTCCCCAGATACCTCAAATACGAGATCAGCGCGTTGGCCGCGCGTTCCCCATACGGATATGCTTCAGCGGTCTTGACCGCTCCCGCCTCCTGCTCGGCAAGGAAAGTCAGAACGGCTACCGGGAACGCGGCCGGCAGGAGGGGAACTTTTTCCATGACGATCCGGAGAGGACCGGGCCCTCCCTCCCTGCCGAACCGCCCCAACGGCCAGTAATCCAGCAGCAGGAGCGCAAACGGCAGCGTCACCCC
>Ga0116160_1002106_pt1 | contig 19350 bp, 18 predicted proteins | sample AD_JPNAS2_MetaG_FD_89879 | JGI IMG/M metagenome (GOLD analysis project Ga0116160, IMG submission 89879) | Active sludge microbial communities of municipal wastewater-treating anaerobic digesters from Japan - AD_JPNAS2_MetaG | ecosystem: Engineered > Bioreactor > Anaerobic > Digestate | place...
GCGGAATTCCTTGTATTTCTCTGCCACCAGCGGCAATTCGTCATGAATGCGGCGGTTGCGGCGAGTGGTCCGGCGGATTTCCACTTCGCCGCCTTCGCGAACCCGCTCGATCACTTCTTCATCGAAAATCAGTTCTTCACCATCTGGAGCTCGCTGAAACAAGAGATTGCCCCGGGCATCGACACCAGCTCGATCGACCACGGCCATGAAGACCTTGTATTCCGGGTGCTCGGTATTGATCAGTTCCTCCTGACTACGGCGGCGCAGCACCAGCAGGCTGGGCAAGGCGGGTGTCAGACCATATTCTTTTACGGTGACCTTGAACGGCTCCACCGGCAGATCAACCGAGGCCATGACCTCGCAGTGACGCAGAATCCACCAACGAATGTACTCATCGCCGGGATTGCCCAGTAAGCCGTCGGGCAGCAGGATGCCCACTCGGCCGGTGCCGGGCTTCACCCATTGCAGGGCGCGTTCGATAAATAGCACCTCGGGCGGCACGCCGCCGGTGCTCAGATTGCCGGTGTTGCGGAATTCACCTTCCTCATCTCGCTCCCAGTTGTTGCCCAGGTCATAGCGTTCCAGGATAGAGGTGTCGCTCACCGTGTCTTGGGTCGAGAACCAGGGATTGAGCAGAACTACATCCATGCTGCCCAGTGGCATAGCTGGGCGGGCGGCCTCGATGCCATCCAGATCGCCGTCCGGGAACGTGCGGGCATCGATGCGGAACACGCGGCCGGGATTACCGGTAGTGAACAGCAGGTTCATGCGGCTGGCAACGGCCAGGAAGGGATCGATATCGCAGCCAAGGGCATTTCTGGCCGCCCAGGCGGCGGTTTCGTTTTGCGCCTGAAGGATCTGTTCGTTGGTGGCCTCTTCAGGCGTGCTGCCCAAAGCCGCGAGTTTCTTCTTGAAGATATGCGCGGCGGTCAGGGCCAGGAAAGTGCCTGTGCCGCTGGAGCAGTCCATGATGCGTTCGCCGGGTTGCGGGTCGAGCATCTCCACCGTCATTTCGGCCACGTTGAGCGGGGTAGGGTAGCGGCCCTCGCGGCCGTCCATCACGCTGCTGGCGGCTGCACGGAAGGCCCCGGTACGGTAACGGGGCTGGGTTTCGCTTAAGTTATAGCGGGCCAGTTCCATGACCACGCGGGCGGTCTCATGGGGTTCCAGCGTCAGATCCCAACCACGGGTCAGCAGGTTCGGCTGCAAGGCCTTGGCAGCGGCAATGGATTCGTTGATGCGCTGGGCAATGGCCTGTTGACCTGCTTCGGTGAAAGGCTCGTCGCCCCTGATCCAGAATTTGCGCTGGCCGTATGGTTGCGTTTCGTCATAGATCTTTGCAAACATCAACACCATCAACTGCTTGAAGGTGTCTTTTGGGTCGAGCCCAAGATTACGGCTCAAATACCGCTGACAGCGCAATAATGCATCCTCAAGGTCCTCAGCTTCAGCCGCTAGTTGGATTACACCCCCAGTCTTGTCTAAATCGGAAGTTGCCTCACCAGGAACCGGCCAGCCCCCCAAGGGTTTGGGCCGGACTTCGAAGCGGGTGCGCTCGACCTGGAATAGGAACTCCTCCTGCCCATTGGTCCACATACCCAGCGTCGCCCCAGGAATCAACTCCATCAGATCTTTTAGCCCACGCAGGTCAGTTTCTGCTTCTGCATGAGACCTGAGTTTGTCTCGCTTTTTCTGGTCTTTACAAACAATTATTCGCTGGAGATTATCATTAGTATGCTCGGCATCCGAGTTGAAAATGGCGATGTCAATTTTCGGCGGCTTTCCGCCTTTGATATGATGTTTATAGTCAACCTCAATATCATCCCGGTCAAAACCATAGCCTTCAATAAGTTGGCGCAAAACCTTCTGCACCAAAAGTTTTTTAGGGGATGCGCTATCCTTGCTGCCGGTCAGGATGTCTATGAAGAAATTATCTGGACCGCTGTCCTCAACGGTCTCTTGCTGGATATCAGCAATGTCGTCTTCTTGATCGCTCATCTGTTCTGCTCCTTGAGAAATTCACGATACCTCTCAGCGATGACCGGCAGATCGTTGTCCTCGATCTTTTCACTGCGGGTCAGGGTCCGTTCCACGAAGCGTCCGCCGATGCGGATGCGCTCGATATGCTGCTTGGGCTCGACGATCTCTTCGCCATCCGGGGTGCGCTTATAGAGCTTGTTGCCACGGCGGTCGAAGCCAACCTTATCAGCCACAGCCATGAATACCGGATATTCCTCGGTATGGCCCAACGCCTCTGCATGCTTTTCTTCTTCGCTTTTCCGACGCAGAAACAAAAGACTGGTAAGGATGTTTACATTAGCCTCGGCAATGAAGGCTTCGACCGGAAGATCAACTGAAGCCAGAACTTGCGCTTCACGCATAATCCACCAGCGGATGCATTCAGCTGCGGGATTGCCCAAAATTCCATCCGGCAAGACAATCCCCATGCGACCAGTGCCTGGTTTGAGCCATTTTAAACATCGCTCAACAAAAAGTATTTCGGGTGAGACACTGCCTTGTGGCCTTCCTGTATTTCGGAATCCGCCTTCGCCATCGCGTTCCCATATGTTTGCCAGTTCATACTGTTCGAGAATTTGTTTGTCCGTAATTGGGATATCGGAACCAAAAGGGGGATTGGTGGCAATGATATCGATTGATCCTAGTGGAATCTCTTTCTTTGCGCTTTGCAGATCGGCTAGGTGCCCCAAGGGAAATTCCAATGAATTGATATTGTACATGTGCCCTCGCCCATCCCCTGCCAGAACCATGTTCATCTGGGCGGCACGGATCAAAAATGGATCGAAGTCGGCACCAAAGACGTTGGTGGCTGCATACTTTTTTAGACGGTCATGAATGGAGAAGAACTCTTCCGTGTTTTCATTTGCCGGATCAATTCCTTGATTTTTGCGAAATTTATCGTGCATTAGCTTTAACGCAGCAACCATGAAACCGCCTGTACCACAAGCTGGGTCCAGCAGCGTTTCCGTCTCTTTTGGATCCAGCATTTCAATAACCAACCTTACCACACCTCGCGGTGTGAAATACTGGCCACGATCGCCACGCAGATTCACGCCTACCAGCTCCTGATAGGCGACACCTTTGGCGTCGACATCGGTGCGTGTGAAATCATACTTGGCTAGCTCAGAAACGATAAAGGCCAGCGCACGGTCGGAGAGAGCAATCTCTTCGTTGCCCCGGAATATGTTTTTATACTGCTTTTTGACTTCGATAAAAAGCTCTTCGATACGTTTGCGGATCGCTTTGCGGCCTTCGGCTTCATATTGCTCCTTTGGACCTGCCCAAAAACGGCGGTTCCAAGCCTGGCGTTGTTTTCCTCGGAGGCTTTCATCGTGAATCTTGCAAAAAATAAGATAAAGAAACTGCCAGAAAGCAGCATCTTTGGGCATTCCTTCGTTGCCGTGAATGAAATTATGGCACCGGCGGAAGGTAATTTTCAGCATTTCATTGTCTGCGACACGGATATGGGCATCAGATATGACATCTTTGGTACCGATGGACTCTTCCGCCATCGGCCAGTCCCCAATGGGATTACATCTAGTTTCGAAACGTTTCTTCTCCTTCTCGACAAAAAAGAATTCCAGGCCATTAGTCCATAAGCCATACTGAATGGCCTCAACATCACGCATGATGGTCTCAATTTCTTCAAGGTCCGTTGCGGCCTGTTTGAAATCGCGGATGCGTATGGCGTTCCTGCCTACATTCGGTTCTTGACGACAAATCACGGCACGGCCAAGATTTTCAATTGAGTGCTCCTTGTCATGATGGAAGATGGCAACGTCCACCTTCTTACGTCCACCGACGGAGAAATCCAATTCCATGTCTTCGGGTGAGAATCCATACTCGTGAATCAGGGCTCTTACTATCCGCTGGCGGACTAGCTCTTTATTCGTTTCCTTGAGCTGTTTCCCCGAAACATAGTCAAGCGTGTATCCGGCTGGGATGGAGTTCTCAGCCGACTTGCTCATCTTTTTTTTCATAAAAGTTCTCAATTCCTAAGATTGCGATGATTGCTAAGCATCTTTGGTGACATCATTGTTTGTACGTTTCTTTTGTTCTATCCATTTGTCAATGTCTTTGCGGGAGAATCGCCACTGCCCTCGAACTTTGAATGCAGGCAATTCTCCATTTTGGGCCATTGAATAGACTGTCTTTTCGCCAACCTTAAGTAAGGCAGCGATATCTTTTAGTTTCATAACCTCTTCGCTGCTCATATCGCCTCTCTTGTTTGGACATTTTCTATTAAGTCATTAGTTGTGGAATAAATGCGTTCTGTTTATCCCTAAATAAAAGTTAGCAATATATACCAGATTATGGAAAATATTACCAGATATTTTTAGTGTTGCAAAACACTAAACAATAGGTTATATAAAAACCATGAAAAACTTTGGTGAAACCATACGTGAACTCAGGATCGCCCAAGATTTGGGTCTACGCGAAACGGCAATCAAGGTCGGTATTTCACCGGCCTACCTCAGCCGCATTGAGCGGGGCAAAGAACGCCCACCACGGCCTGAACTTATCAAAGGGCTGGCCAAGGTGCTAGCAGCGGACCCTGATGTGTTGTTTCGTTTGTCTTCATCGACAGACCCGGATGTAGTGGAGTACCTTCATGATCAACCCGAGGTCATGAACCTTCTTCGCTTTATAAAGGACGCTGATTTTACAGATACGGAAATTTTACACCTGATCGAGGCCGCGGAGAAGATCAAGGGTTCATCACATTATTAAAATTCTCTTTTTTAATAATCACACTCATGACGATAAAATAATCATTAGCAAGAAATGGATGGGAGAATAAGGCATGAACTTCGAGGATATTCTTAAGACAGCGGAGCAAGGACACGCAGAGGCACAGGAAACAGTCAAAATGAAAAAAATCCCCATTACCAAACTTAGAAATTTTTATGATTCTTTGAAAAAATTAAGCTCTCCTACAGAAGCACAATTATGTATTCTTAAAAATTATAACACCGATAGTAATTATACGAAATTAATCGATTTGTATAAAGAAAGTAAAAAAGATTTCTTTGAATATAAAAACATTGATGAGCCGTTTCTTCCTAGTCCACAAAATCTAGAAAAAAGGAAAAGATTGCCTGTTAATGTGGTAACTATTTCAAGCGACGAAGATGTAATTTCAGTATTACTGGAGAGAAATCCAGAAATTGATGTAGGTGATAAAGAATATAATTTTAAATATATAGAAAGAGAAGTCCCTACATGTCGTACCCCAAAAACAAAATCCGAAGCAGGGATAAGAGAGTCAGGTGCTGGAGGAATTGATTTCATCGGGTTTAATTGTAAAAATCACCTACCCATTTTAGGTGAAATTAAAGTTAAAGGTGACCAAAATGCATTTTATGCTCTAATACAATTATTGATGTATCTAGCACAACTTTCAACACCTAATCAGCTTGAAAGAATTGGTAAACACAACTTTTTTAAAAATGATTCTAGCTTCACGCCTAAAACATCATTTTACCTATACATATTATTAGTATTTACAAAATACGGTAAATTAAAAGATGAAATTTTAACAGAAACTCAAAAATTAGCAGAACACCTAGAACAAGGCATACAAGAAATTGAAAAGATTGTGTTTCTGAAGATGCATCACAAGGATAAAATAATTACAATAATATAAACTTATGTACCTAACAATCCATAGAGGCACCAATGAGATCGGAGGAACGTGCGTTAAGATTCAATCAGGAACAAGTCGTATTCTGCTTGATTTTGGAATGCCTTTAGTAAACAAATCAGGAAATAATTTTGACTTCACACCATGCAGAAAATTATCGATTACAGAACTTGTAAAACGAGGAATCTTGCCCAATGTTCAGGGTGCTTATTCGGATAAGCCTGAAATTGACGGAGTGATCATTTCACATCCACATGCTGACCATTATGGATTAATGCAATATCTTAATAAGGATATTCCAATTTGGCTCGGCGAAGCAACGCACAGAATATTGGAACTGAATAACATTTTTCTTCGTCAAAATAACAAAATACTAAATCCAAAGTATTATGAGAAAGGAAAGCCTTTTACTGTAGGCAATTTCACTATTACTGCATACTGGGCTGACCATTCGGCTTTTGATTCCTATTCGTTTTTAGTGGAAGCAGAAGGTAAAAGGATTTTTTATTCAGGCGACTTCAGGTCTCATGGGCGTAAAGCCAGAGCATACAAATGGTTCCTGCACAATGCACCAAAAAATATTGATTACTTGCTCATCGAAGGCACAACACTTGGTAGGAAAAAAGGAAATCCAAAAACCGAAGATAATATTTCGGAAGAACTCTCCAAACTATTCAAAAATTCTGCATCAATAAATTACATTTATACTGCAAGCCAGAACATTGACAGATTGGTTTCCGTATACAGGGCATGTTTAAATTCTCAAAAAACTTTTGTTGTTGATATATATACGGCCAACGTTCTTGAAACACTTTCTGGGTTTGCCAGACTTCCTTCACCGCTAAAAGGATTCCCGAACTTAAAAGTTCTTTTTCCTCATCATTTAACAAAATGCTTATTTAATCGCGGTTATGGAAAAATGGTCAATAAATTTTCAAAACATAAAATATCGAAAAATGAAATTTCTGAAAATCCATCAAATCATGTGATGCTTGTTCGTCCTTCAATGAAAAACGATCTAGAAATTATTAATGCTGATAGAGGCAATCTTATTTATTCAATGTGGGAAGGCTATAAAGATAAAACGGAAACAAAGGAGTTTCTTGATTGGCTTAAAAGTAAAAACTTTACGATTTATGATATTCACACAAGCGGACATGCTGATATTAATACGTTGAAGGAATGTGCAGATACTCTTGAACCAAAGTCAATATTACCAATTCATACATTCTATAAAAAAGATTATAAGAATATTTTTAGTCAAAAAATAATAGAATTAAATGATAATGAAATTTTCAATATATAACAGAAGCAACGCAGGTTTTCTTCACAATGACGATTTTATCTGCTTCTTACGTGTAGTCTTGTTTTTCAGATTCTATTTACTTGCGCACCCTTCCAAATCGAAATTGTTAATTATATAAATATATTACAGGGGATTAAGGTGAAGGTGTACATCTTATTCCCAATGAAACTTCGAATGAAATAGGCGCCAGGTCAACAAATGTTTCTTTCTCTTTAGGTAATTGACTAAGGATTTGCCATCTTCTTTTTAATCTCGCAATTTGTTCTTCTTCCGAAGAAAATAAATGAGGGATATAAAAAGCCACGGGCGAAGTAAGTTTTTTTGTTTTTTGATCAATTCTCCAAACTCTACCATATCTTTGAACAATCCTTATCGGGTTCCATGATAATTCAAAATGTATTAACCATGCCTTGGATTTATGAAGAGAGATTCCCTGAGAGTGCTCATCGGTAACGATTAATATTCTTATTTTACTTCCATCATTATTGAATTCATTAAAGTTGACCTTATTAGAACCCACCACATCACCTTGCAGATAACAACAAGATATTCCATTTTTAGAGAGATAATTATACAAGCTCCGAGCTACAACAATATAACGACAAAATATTACGAATTTTTTACTGGAATATTTATTTATTAATTCTCTTATTATCTTAAGCTTTAATGTTTCATGTTGATTGTAGTAACCACTAGAGAAATATTCCTCAAGAGAAGTGAAATTAGATTTTGCAAGATCATATGTCATGCCTGAATGCTGTAATGACTCAAGAGAATATACTAGGCTTGGTGGATAAATCATTTGGGGATTATTTGAGTAACATTTTTTTGAAAGCCTGATGTATTCCTTTGCCCAATCGTTTTTATGGACTTTACATCTAAAAATGTGTTTCGCATTGTTGTCTCGTAGCTTGCGCTCTTCCCTCTTAATCAGTTCAGGATATATTTTATAAAGGTTGTATTTTCTACTTTGGTTCCCTACGCTTGTTAATTTATTAAATAATCGCAGAGCATTATTGATTTCTTCTTCATACGTATCTTCTTCCTGATCCTCTTGACCGGGAATGGAATCCATTTGAGATGTTGCACCAATTGGCGTGGCTGAAATGAGGATTATAAATAATTTACGCGTGCTTTGTTTACCTATTAGGAAATTTCTCCAAAAGCTTTCGGGATCTCTGGTCCCGGATTTCTCATATTTTTCTATGATTTTTTTTGTATGCCATTCATCAATAATAAATATAATTGGACCATTATTCCTGTCTAATTGATTAACTATACCTTTCTTGAAATTATTGTTTACAGAGTAAAATGTTCCAGGGAAACAGGGATAATCAATACTTTTACCATCGTGTCTTATTGCCTTGGGGCCTGGTTTTGATGAATGAATGAATTTTATAATGGGACTCCTGAATGTACCTTTATGGTAACCACGAACTGTTTTGTCAAGCTTCTTTCTCCATTCAGTTTCCCTTTTCCATATTTGCTCTATATGTGAATGTTTTTGTGGCCATATTATGATAGAAGGTGGATTACTAGACAAATAAGTTGCCCTTAGAATACCCTGCAGAGCAATTCTTGTTTTGCCCCATCCTGTAGGAATGGCTAGGGGGATAACTCTTGTTTTGATCTTTCTGCTCTTAACGAATGAATTTATTGCCTTTTTTAGGGAGACAATTGCTTTATTTTGTGCAGATATAATTGTCTTACTCATTACACTTCATTCCATTGTTCAATAACTTGAGACCAAATATTTATAATATCTTTATCATTACTATTATCAGAGAGCCTATTTATCTCTGGCTTGAGTTTTTCCAGAATTTTTCGTTTTTTATCAAGAATATCTTTATCCGATAGAAAATCAAACATTGGGAATCGCACATTTTTTGAGGCACTGCTGGAATTGACAGACTCCGCTAGTCTCTTGGTATTATTATTTTTTTTCTTCCCGGACAATGTCCTCGGTAGCATCATGAGGTCTTCCATTAGGTCATTAATATCTTTTTGAGAATGTATCACATCGCTATTGATCCGTTTTATTGAGAGAGGAAAAGAATAACCTTTAACATCAATAATCAAATCAAACATATTTTCATGGATCGAACTGATTGAAATTTTATATTTATAATTTTTAATTGTGAGTTGATATTGTTTACATTGTTTGTAGAATGTTTCCAATGCAGATTGAGCTTTTTTTTGTTTTAATTTTTCGCAAAGTAACTTGGAATGTTTCCTAATGAGAAAACCATCATGATCATCATATTCTTCTTGAAATTCTTTGCCTTCGCTATCGTTAATATCTTTTTGCTTACTTTTTCGAGGGCTGCGTTCTTCCCAATTATTCTTATTTTTTATTTTAGCAAAAATATTTGCTAATTTCTTGTCAGGTTTTTCAAATATAATTGCACATTCTATGTTTTTTTTCTCAAAAAAAGCGGTTTTTGTTAAATTTGCCGAACCAATATAAGACCAGACAATCTTTTCTTTTCTTCCAGTTTTCTTTGTAATGAAAATGCATTTATAATGTGGGAAAGATGTATTGGTCTTTCTTGTATGCCGTTCAATTGTCAGATCATTGTTATTATCAATATTCGTATCAATCCAAATACTTTTTTCGATTGATTCTTGCCTCGTATATAAACATAATTTGGTCAGGTTTTTTACATTCAACTCTTTAATAATATTCTTTACAAAATGTCCACTCCCCCACGGTGAAAAGGCATGCAGAGACAATTTATCTTCAAGATTGCATTCAAGATTTTCTAAGCTAGATTGACAATTTTTCCAAATCGAGTCACCAGAGCTATGGATCTTGGCGGTTCCGTTTTTTAAGATATGAATAATCAAGTGTTTATTTTGATTATGGTTGGCAAACCATCTCTTAACTTTACTTCCAGTTCTATGCGTTAATCTTTGCGTAACAATAATATTCTCCTGGTCATACAATGTTTTTTTTCTAAGGTTCCCCGTCCAAAGAGACAATATTTTGGGTCTGTCTAAATAAATTATTTTGGCATGTAAGGTTTTTCTTGTTTCCGGCAAATAATTATCAAAAATGGATCTGTCTTTATATGAACCTTTTGGGGCTTTCAAACCACCACCATCAACCCTTAGACTGCGTAACATTCCATTTTCACCAACAAGTTTTTCAATTATTGATGCATGGGCGCTATACATGGCAATGTAGTAATCACTATTTATGTTAATAATATTATCTACTGGCATCAAAAGTATCCTCCAGTAACTTCAGCCATGTTTCAATTCTGAAGTTGATATTGACGCGTTCCCTATTTCCAAACCTTACATCATATATGTCTTTGTATGGTGGCCTGAAATAATTACTGTTGGCTTTGATTTTAATAATATTGTAAACATCATTTAAGTCGGTATTTTTATCTTTCCCCCTTTTGTGTTTGATAGCCTTTAGTAGTGCATGAGCTAGCCCTGAATCAATACAATCAGTATTTTTCCCGCCATAGAGGCAGACCATAATTCCTGATGTAATAAATAGGTCGTTGTTTGGATAGTTGTTAATTAATATTGTTAATCTGCTTTGTGAATTTCGAGAAGCTTTTAGTTTTTCAAATATTTTATTATGTATTGTTTGACCAATTAAGTATTTAAAGAAGGATTTTGCTGCTTGTTTTCTTCTATTTATAAAATAAAGTGTCCCGTTTTGCCTGATTGGACATTTGCGTGAAGCAAGCATTTTAGCAAAAGAAAGGGTTTCCTCCTGTAGTTTTCTGCTTTTTATTAAATGATAATTGGATTGCCATTTGTCGAATGGGTTTCCTACAGCACTTCTCGTACATCCTTCAACTGGTTGTTGTCCTATAGTAATGGCAGTGGTTAATTTTTTATAATCCCTTCTGCCGATGTTGATGTATCTTAAAAGATAAAATTCCCATATGCGGCTAGGTGTTATGATATATTTAAATGGTTCTTCATTTAACACATCTTTAAAACCGCAAGCCTGAAGTAACTTGGCCGGTTCATAAAATATGTTATTTTCCATTTCTTTTCCTGCATTAAAATTACCTTTCTCAACAAATAATTCTGATAAACTCTTTGGAATTATTTTATTTTTTTTTAGAAAGTAGATATTAAGCATTTTATTCCCCTATCTCGGCAGATCGTAATCAACAGTATACCTGCTTATACTTTAACATATCAATCGCCAAAAACGATTGAATAAAACATTCAGGGGCTTGATATGAATGTGATATACAAAACGCAATCCTAATGATTTCATTGTACGCCCATTGGAACACATAGTCTTTCATTGAATAATCATTCATTCGAAAATTACAGATCTCCTTCCTGGAGAATACGGCCATATCCATTGTTTTCCAAATACCAGTATGTAAAATGTTTCGATAACCAGCTCGCCGCCTTCTCTTCTGCCAACGGCCGGTAGGGGGAGGCATAGATCACAGGGATGCCGAAACGTGCTTCCAATGCATCGAGAGTTCCTGAAACGGCGTTTGGATGGGCCAAAGTATTATATTCATCTTGATCATAGGGCGTCTTGATTTCTTCGTAGCCTGCTTCAACCAGCAGGGCTTTCCAGCGATACTTTGACATTTTTTCGCATTGTTTAAAAAATCGTGCTCTATGCTGAATGACGGTTGTAATCAGATCAGACAGTGTTTTTCGTTCCAAAATGAGCAGTGTTTCCATCCCCTCAACACTGTAATCACCTGCTTTCAGTGCCAGGCTATATTGTCCCCCAATCCAGTTATTGAACCTGCTGAAATCAAAAGGATATCGTTCTCGGGTGTCAATAAGGACAATTGGCTTTGGAATCTGGCGGGTGATGCTGTGCCCGTTCCTCTTGACGATCAATCGACCTGTTGGAGGCGGCGCCAGGTAATGGTTCTTTGTGAAAACTTCACTATCATATGTATTGTTTTTGTCCGGTTCGATTATATCATGCACTGACATATTCCCCCTTGTTCCTTGCCTTCAAATAATAAACATTTTTATAGCATCTTGCCAGTTACGCCATTTTGGTCTTTATTCCTTCGACGGCTTTTATTGTAGCATCAAGAAAACGTCTTACCCTCTTTGATTTGATTGTTGCTCTTTTCTTTTTGACCATATCGCTAAGGTCATCGCTGTAAAATGCGAGAAGCGTATTCCCCAATGCCTCGCTGTTTCTGAAATATAAGTCTCCCAAAACAATTATCGAAAATTCGCTTATGTCGATCAGGTCTCGAATAATGCTGTATATCGTCTCTTTAGAGTAGTCATCTGAATTTGCTGATTTCTTTACCCTTATTGATGCAGAGCTGATAATCAAAAAATATTCGTACCAAAAATCGAACATTCTGTGAGCATAAGCGGTTCTGTTTGAATAATGATCTGGTTGATCCTTGATTATTTCTATGGCTTTTCGTGCTAATTGCAAGAGGTCATAAAACAATCGATCGTCGACTTTAGGAATAGCCTCATCTTCAAAGTGTAGGTTATTCTCTTTGGGATTATACTTTTTTTCAATCCTCCTTAATTGGTCATTAAGGTCATCAAAATATTCTTCTATACGTTGTTCTGTCATGCAACCCACCTCAAAAAGATTTCATCAGACGAAAAAAAAAGATGGTTCCATTATTGTTTAGTCCTTTACAGAACTTCGACGGTAACCTACCACCGTCACTGAATCTCGCATGAGAATCTGATTGTCATATCTTATGGTCATCTGCCTTCCTCAATAAACAACGCCATGATTTTTTTCTGCGCATGCTTGGCAAATTTTTCGAGTGTGCATCCACCCTCTTGGATTACGCTCATGGCACTCTACGCAAACAGTGAAGTGCTTTTTATCCATAAGCAATTTTTGCATCTCATTTTTCACGGTCTCGATGCTCGTACTTGGTGGCAAAACCAACGCTGTATGCCAGTGCGATTTTGGTTCATGTGGATGTGGCCAAGTGATACAGCATACTCGTAGAGCTATTCCCTTGGAGGATTCTTGGACATCTATAAATTCTTCAATTAATTCTTCATCTGTCATTCTTGTATCCGCTCTACAGTACTATTAATGGAATAAATAAAAATTGTTTAGGAATATTGGTTTTTCCATTTTTGTAAAAACCTCTATTCCTTCAAAAGATTCAAAATCACTTTTATCATAATATCCTTCTCGGAAGGTTTGCTCGCGGCAATCATAAGCGTCAGCGCGACAAGCGCATTATCGTCAATACGTTTATGCCCGTCTTTGCCAAGCAAGATGCCGTTTCTTTGCAGGAAACAAATGAATAGTGCGGCGGCTATGCGTTTGTTGCCGTCAACAAAGCTGTGGTTCTTTGTTACAAAATAAAGCAAATGAGCCGCTTTGTCTTCTGTGGCGGGATAGACGTCTTTGCCATCGAATGTCTGGTAAATTGCACCGATGGAACCTTGAAAGCTTTTGTCTTTTTCCCGGCCGACAAGTACGGAATCCCGGAATTTCTTTTTCATCTGCTCAATGATGCTTCTGGCTTCTTCGTATGTCAGTTTGTATTTTGATTTCTTTGTCCCCTTGGGAGATACAAGGCGCTGGTGGTCGAAGTCATCAAGAATATTCAATGCCCGCGAGTATTCGGAAATGATTTGAACAATACCCTTCGCTTCATCGGAAACGCCTTCCAGAAGTGCGACATTGCCCAGCAGGCGCACGGCATTTTGTAATTCATAGATTTTATTTTGTTGGGCTTTCAGGCGTTCTCCATTGATAGTGTAGCCGTCAATCAGGTGTTTTCGTAAAACGTTGGTCGCCCAGATGCGGAATTGGGTCGCTTGCTTTGAATTTACCCGGTAACCAACTGAAAGAATAACATCAAGGTTATAAATGTTCATTTGGCGTGTTTTCCCGTCAGCGGCAACCTGTGCAATTTTTGCACAGGTTGCCGCTGAGTCTAACTCTCCGGTTTTATAAATATTTCCAATGTGTTTGATAATTACTGTACGGTCAACATCAAATATCCTGGCAATTGCATGGGCGTCGATCCAGACAGTTTCTTCTGTCAAACGGACTTCCAGTTTGTTCTTGTATAAAATGACCTGTCCTTTAGTATTTTCGATAGATGTCTGAGCTTTCATTGTTTTCCTCGCACAACATAACACAGCAATGTTTCCGCTCCTGATATATAAGCTAACTGATCCTGCCAGATGTTTCTTAATTGCCTGTTATCTTACAGATTGAAAATAATATTGCAAAGGGGAACAGGCAATATGTTGATCATGTCTCCAGCTTCGCCAGCCGCACGGTGGCGGTTGTTTTCTCTTCCCGGTATGGGGTAAGTTTACTAAGAACCTCATCGCCCCACTCCCGGTTTTGGACGATTTTCTTCAGGGCAAAAATGTCCAGATCTTCCACCTCACCCCAGAGACCTTCCTGCTTGAGCAGTTGAATCAGTTCTTCCCGTTGTTCGGTGTGCTTTGCCGGAAACGCAATGTCCGTGCTCATGGATATTTTCGCCTTCTTTTCCGAACCGAAAACCACCTCCACACCAAGTTTCCTCGCATATTCGATAAGGTCCTGCTTTACGGCCTCGATCTTTTCATCCAGTTCCTTCTTCTGTGCAGACAGATCGGCAAGTTCGTCCACCAGCCGGACGCCGTCCTCCTCCTTGAATTCCTTCGGCGGGAAAACTTCCACCTTGAACAGGTGCGCCCATTTCGGGCACATGGATTGATATTCGCACCAGCTGCAGAGATTGGATTCATTGGCAGGGAAGTCATTCGCACCGACAGCTTTCTTTACTGCCTCAAGCGTTTCTTCACGGAGTTTTTCCAGTTGCTCTTCTGTTCTTGCCGAACGTATTTCCCTGTCAAAGACCAGGTAATGCCAGACCAGGTCGACTTTGTCGGCATCCTTGAAGTTTTGTTTCACCCAGAGGGAATAAAGCGCCAGCTGCCGGTCCTCATCCATGTGCTCCTGTTTGGGAAGCGATCCGGCCGTCTTGTAATCATGAATTTCGTATTTGCCGTCACCCTGGTAGTCCAGCCGGTCCATCCGGACATTCCATTTAAAATTCCCTTCCGGATCCAGGTTGACGTATTCAACCGTCTCTATGCCCAGCACACGTTCTTTGAAAGGCGCGTACCGGTTGTAGTAATCCGCGATGCACTTCTCTCCCGTCTTACGGTAATTATCCGCGTTGTATTCCGTCCGGACGATTTTGATGTCGTCCGTCCAGTTTTTCATCCACGTGTCATTGTAGTAGGCAAGCACATCTTCCAGGGAATTTTGTTTTTGAAGTTTTAAGTCCCTGTAGAGCTTTTCCAGCGCTTCATGTACGCAGCTGCCCATGAACGCCTCGACGGTTTTGGCTACTTCGACTTTGATCCTGTCGATATACTGGTACTTGTATTTAAGCGGGCACTGTTCAAAGGTGCTCAACCTGGAATTGGAAAATACGGGCATAATTGCTTTCCTCTTTCATTTCTCATTTGAATTTTCATAAATATTTACATGCGAATCCAGTCTGTACTCTAATTACCCCCATAACATTTTTCTAACGCTTTGATTCTTGTTTTCATCTCTTCAACCAGCCAGTCCGGCTTGAGCACCTTTGCTTCATCCCCCAGTGAAAGCAGCCAGCCGATCAGTTCCGGCCGTGAAGATGCCGTGAATTTCAAAATGATTTTGTTTTTGCCTTTGGGTATGATTTCCTGGTCCGGACTCCAGCAACGTTCCGCCACATAAGCAGCAGCCCACCCGGTACAGGCCACCTCCACTTCAAATGCTTCTTCCTTGATGACCCCGAATTGCTGGTTGAAGGCTTTCTCAAAGTTAAAGTCTCCCGGCTGGAAGGCAATATCCGTCATGGCCACCGATTTCATCCTGTGAACGGCCAGAAGGGGATCATATTTTGGTGCCCGGTAGGGTTTGCCCGGTTCCTTGGCCTTTTGCGCGTGGAGATAGATCGCGTCATGATAGGAAAACAGCTTCAGCGGCTTGATATGGAATGTTTTTGCTTTCGGCGCCTCAATGGCCTGGTAGGTCAGTTTACAGACCTTTTGTTGTTCCATGGCATCAATCAACGTGTGGATGATCTGGTTTTGCGGTGTGTAGTCGATGGTGCCGGGTCGAAACGCGGTAAAATGGCATTCTCCTGCCTGTTGATCACAAGCCAACGCCGCCTTGCTTTTCATGATGGCCTGCGTTGCCTCCTCATAGAGCTTTTTCCCCACAAGATGCTGTGTAAAGGCCTTGCACAGCTGCAGCGATTGAAGCTCGGCTTCGGTCAACGGAATATTTTTGAGTGAAGCGGGTGATTTTCTGATCCGAAAATAGCTCCTGTTCCCCTGTTTGGTCTCTTCAACGGCAATACCGTAGGATTTACGGATATTGTCAATTAATCTCAGGACAGTCTGCTTGGAACAGTTCAGGGTCTTGGCCAGTTCCGTCAGTGAATGACGCTCACCGGAAAACAGCAGGCGGACAAACAGGCTGATGAGCTTTTCGCCATAGCTTTTGTAAAGATCACGTTTTGCAGGCATGAGACCTCCCTTATGCTGTGATGCTGCAAATAAGTATGGGTAAATATTAGCGCATCATGTCCCCAATGTAAATGAATAAATTACAAATCATGCCGTAATATGGAACGATTCTGTGAGATAGTTTTTCCTCGTCTTCTATTAACTGCATTTGCAGGGAGTCAACCAAATACTGACAGGAGAACATGCGATGAATACTGAAGAATTGAAAGTTACCTTTTTAAAAGCCATTGACCTGTTTATAATACTCAGGGATAAACATCCCGCGCTGGCCGGCGACCTGGTTTTCTCCTCCCCACAGGGCCAGTGTCATATAACAACGAGTGTGCTTGTGATATTTAAAACGTTTCCAGACATGATTTCTGACTCTCCGCAAAAAGAGAAAGCCTCTGGCATTGTGCAGAGCATTGTGGTGTTGGAAAAGGAAAGGAAAAACGCCACAGCGGATGTAAAAGATAAAATAAGCGAAAAGATCAAAAAACTGACCGGTGAAGTGAATCCGCTGCTCGACTCCCTTGAGTTACGGGATGACACCTTTGTGGAAATACGCTTTGATTCAAAGAAAGTGAACCTGCCCCTGATTTTTGAACTGCAGAAAGATGAACTGGTTTCCCAGGTGCATACGCCGCAATCGAAGGCGTCAGTCAGGATAGTTCTAGGAACGCTGAGGGATTTGCGGTAGTTATTCAAGAACCACTAATATTGAATGGCGGAATACTCATGATTATGGAAAAAACATCCATCCTTTTTGATGATAAAAACATGCACTATGATTTAATCAGCAAAGTAATACGCACTGTAAAAGATAAATACAATAACAAATTCAGGATCAGTGACATAACTTCTCTTGAAGAATTCACGATCGCTGAAAAGCAATCCTTAAAAAATATATTTTCTCCCGACATTACCGGTTTATATGCCTGGGAGCATCATTTCTGTTTCATCGGAAACATGTGGCATTACGATGAATCAAATCAATACGATTACAGAAAGACAATCAGATACATTCTACTGCTGCTCAATAAGGGCAAAATTCCAATTGGAGAGACAGTTAAGACAAATGACCATCAATTAGTACAAAGTATTTATTATGACTGGTTTAATTTATTGGATTGTGAATCGCAGCGGTTATATGAAATAAACTTTAGCGAAAGAGATTTTATACTTTTTATTTCACAGAACCTTAAAAAAAGGCTTGGTGACATGAGCATTTATAATTTTGAATTCCTTAAAACCTTTATGGAGGCAAAAGAAGATTATCATGTAAAGAAGCTTCTTGATGCCATTATGGGTGTAGAAAGTTGTGGCAATTGAAAGGAGAGTTTATGCAATCTCTTGTCGTTAGATGGATTTTTCTGGACAGCAAGTGCAAAGACAAGCGCGAATCACGCTGCCTCCTGTAAAGTGATACGAAGGAAATATTTCCTGCTTTTGAAGATTCAGACGCACACCGTGCTAACTAAAAAACAAAGTCAGTTTTTAGTATCTTAACACCAAATATTCGGTCTTTATATTATGGTAACTCTTTATAAAAATATTAACAAATCTTCTTGGTCCAAATATGTGTTATGCGTTGTGTTCTCAAAAAGTATTAATGAACAGATTAATGACTGGGAAGTAAATCTGGATAAGATCGTTTTTGATGAGCAGATAAAGACAGGCAGTTTTCACGGTCAATTCCCGGTTGATGATAATCGACGCATTAGAATGCAGGAATCGCTGAAGAAAGGTATTATCAGACCATATTATGGAGCCATCAATGCGCGTGCTTGCGCCTATACACTGAAAATCATGCCACCGAAGTGTGTTATTGGTGTTGAGCATGAGGTGATCAATGAAAAAACATTCTTTGAAGATACGGTTTCAATTCTTCAAAAAGATGCATCGGTAATCAATGATGACTTTAAGAAAGGATTTGTAATAGAAGAGCAAGAATATAGAACTCTTCAAAAATGGGAATATTGGAATGAAAAAGACGAGTTCACGTCTCGCTACATTTATAAGTTTTTTCCAACTTCGATTGGATTAGTAACTATTGTTACAGCTACGCACACAAAAGATAAAATTGACATCAGTGATTATGATAATTGGTAGTACAAAAGAAAGGCTATCCTTGAATTCAATTAATAATCGAAGCCAAAATACAAATAAGAAACACCCCTGTCATATATCCACGACGGAATACTATAAAAGAAATGCCCGCGCTTATTATGATCAAACAGTAAATCTTGATATCTCTAATCGTTACAGCCCATTTTTAAAATTGCTTCCTAAAAATGGGAAAATTCTTGATGCCGGCTGCGGATCAGGCAGAGACAGCCTGTTTTTCAAACAGCAGGGCTATGATGTCGTTTCATTTGACATCTCGAAAGAACTCGTTGAGCTCGCGTCACAGCTGATAGGGCAGAAAGTTTTACACATGTCTTTTGGTGACCTTGATTTTACAAATGAGTTTCACGGGATTTGGGCTAGTGCATCGTTGCTGCATATTCCGCAAGAAGAAATGGATGATGTTCTTGAAAAGTTATCAAGAGCCCTAAAGAACAATGGGGTTCTTTATGCATCATTCAAGTATGGAGACATGGAAAGAACAGACGGTGAACGATTCTTTAATGACTACAATGAAGAAAAGTTAAATTTGCTCATGGATCGCCACAAGAATCTTAAAACAGATAATATCTGGATTACTGAAGATATTAGAGCTAAGCGGAAACATGAATTCTGGATGAATGTATTGTTTGTCGCTGAATAGAGATAAATTTAATCGCTTGAACAATATTAATGATAGTAGGTTCTTATCGAAATAGGGATATCTTATTATATTTCAGTTAGGGGGGGGTAATGATGGTTTATCAAATTAAGGCATACGAAAAAACAATCGATGATTATATGATTGAAA
>Ga0116160_1002116_pt1 | contig 19303 bp, 16 predicted proteins | sample AD_JPNAS2_MetaG_FD_89879 | JGI IMG/M metagenome (GOLD analysis project Ga0116160, IMG submission 89879) | Active sludge microbial communities of municipal wastewater-treating anaerobic digesters from Japan - AD_JPNAS2_MetaG | ecosystem: Engineered > Bioreactor > Anaerobic > Digestate | place...
ACGCAGGGCAATCTTCGGACCAGCGCGTTCTTTTTGGCGAGCCGCCACGCGCCCATCGAGAGGAACACCGCGAGTATCACCGGGAACTCCTCCGGGATCATCGCCATCGCGAGCGTGATGCCCGAAAGCACGCTGCCGACGAACCTTTCCTTCGGCGCGCTGCCGCGCAGGCTGAACCACGTCGCGAGCACGGCGAGCGCGAAGAGCGCGGCGGCGACCGCGGCGCTGGCCCTCACGAGCTTCGCAACCTGTTTCTCGAGCGGCGTCGGCCGCTCCGGCGCGGCGGCAACGCCCGCGCCGATCTTGCCGTATTCCGTATCGAGCCCCGTCTTTTCCACGAGCACGGCGGCCGTGCCCTGGAGCACGAGCGTGCCCGCGTAGCAGAAGTCTTCACGCCAGCGCGTGGAGGCCGCGTCCGCGGAGGCCGCGGAGGGCTGCGTACAAATCGCGTCCGCGGAGGCCGCGGAGGGCTGCGTACAAATCGCGTCCGCGCCCGCGGGGGATTTCCACACGCCCTCGGATTCGCCGGTAAGCGTACTCTCATCCACGAGGAGGTCGTTGCAGCGAAGGATCAGGCCGTCCGCGGGGATCTTCACGCCCTCGCGCAGCAGCATCACGTCCCCCGGCACGAGCTCCGCGCTCGGGACGCTTGTTTCCACCCCGTCGCGCAGCACAAAAACGCGCGGCGCGGAAAGGTCGCGAAGCGCGGAAAGGGTTTTATCCGTCTTCCATTCCTGCGCGGTTTCAATGGAGATCACGGCGGCGACGAAGAGCAGCATGACCGCCCCGTCGCGCGCTTCGCCGAGCAGGAAGTAAATGACCGCCGCCGCGAGCAGCAGCAGGAACATCGGCTCCGCGAGAACGCGCAGCAGCTTTCGGAACAGGCTGTTCTTCTTTTGCACGGTAAGTTCGTTTCGCCCGTAGCGCGCGAGGCGCGCCTTCGCCTCCGCGCCGGACAGACCCTCCGGGCCGACGGTATGGTCCATAAAAGTTACCTCCTTCAAGATAGCTCCATGACCCTGCATTCCCCGATGCCCGGACGCGTCCTTCAAAAAATAAAAACGCATCCGCGGAACGACAACTGTCCCGCAGATGCGCCTGATTCGCCCCATCCGCTGCCGCTTGCGGCGGCCCGGCCCCACGGACCCCGAGGGGTCCATCGCCTGCTCAGTTTGTACTGTTGATCGCGCGCCTCGCGGCGCAATGCAGTGCAAAGAGATCGTTTTGACCTTATCACGCCCCGGCGCGGTTAGTCAAGCGCAACAATGCGTCCGTTCGCGAAACGCGGCGAAACCGCTTTTTAAATGCGCGAAGCGTTTATAATATGGTATGATTTTCCTTGAGGATAAGCGCATGGCGCGGCGACAAAAATAAAATCAAGAATCAAAGGCGGTGCACGATTATGGAATTGACCGTATTGGGACGCCACGGCCCCTTCCCCGCGCCGGGCGGCGCGTGCTCCGGATACCTGCTGCGCGCGGGCCAGGCGGCGCTGCTTCTTGACCTGGGCCCGGGCACGCTCTCGCGGCTGCTCGCGATCGCGCCGCAGCTCGACCTCGACTGCGTGATACTCTCGCACCTGCATAGCGACCACATTTCGGATATGTTTGTGCTGCGCTACGCGTTGCGCCAGTTTGCCGAGCGCGGCCTGCGCCCCACGCTGCCCATGCCCGTGATCGCGCCGGACGAACCCAAGGAGGAATACCGGCTGCTGACCGCCTCGGGCGTGTTCGACCTCGCGTCCTCGGCGGACGGGCTGCAGCTTCGCATCCGGGACGCGCGCATCCGCCTGAACCGCGTGACCCATCCCGTGCCGACCTACGCCGTGAGCGTGGAGCACGAGGGCAAGCGCTTCGTCTACACCGGCGACACCGGCGCGCGGGCGGATCTCGCGGAGCTGTGCTACGGCGCGGATCTGCTGCTCGCCGACGCGAACTTCCTCGACGAGGAAAATCCCGGCCCCTCCGCGCCGCACCTGAGCGCCGGGCAGGCGGGCCAGCTCGCGGCGGACGCGTGGGTCAAAAGGCTGCTCTGCACGCACATACGCGGCGCGCTGTGCGACACGGACCGGCTCATCGCCCAGGCGCGCAGGCGCTTCCCGGGCGCGGAGCTCGCCGAAGAGCTTGCGGTCTATCAGATCTAGCGGGGTTGCATATATTCCTCCGGATGCTATAATAGGGATTGCAAAAAGACAGCACGGAGGAAAACCATGGCTTTTTTTGAAGAGATCAACGCCCAGGCCGCCGCCGTCGCCGACGAGCTGTTCGCCGCGGCGGATACGCTCAAAAAGGGCGATATCCTCGTCGTGGGCTGCTCGACGAGCGAAATCATGGGCAGGCGCATCGGCACCGGTTCCAACGAGGAGGCGGCAAAAGCCGTCATGGACGCGCTGCTCCCGCGCGCGCGGGAGCGCGGGCTGTACCTCGCGGTGCAGTGCTGCGAGCACCTCAACCGCTGCCTCGTGGTCGAGCGCGGCTGCATGGAAAAATACGGCCTGCAGCAGGTCTGGGTCAGGCCGCAGCTCCACGCGGGCGGCGCGTTCGCGATGCAGGCGGTCTTGCGCTTCGACGATCCCGTCATGGCGGAGGACCTGCGCGGCAGGGCTTCGGCCGGCATGGACATCGGCGGTACCCTCATAGGCATGCACATGCACCCCGTGGTCGTGCCGGTCCACGCCAAAACGCGAAAGATCGGCGAGGCGAACGTCATCGCCGCGCGCACGCGGCCCAAGTACGTCGGCGGGCCGAGGGCCGTCTACGACGATATGCCCAGGGCGCATTGAATTTTTTCCGATTTTCAGTCGGCAGAAATTCAGCTAACAGCCAATAACCAATCGTGCATAACTATTCGGATTCGAGGGCTTCCATCTGGAATGGAGGCTCTTTTCCTTTCCCAATGCGGCTTTGGCAGCTCATTCAAAGGGAGGGCGATTGATTTATCTGCGCTCTGGTGGAACGGCGAAGGCAAAAATAGCGATTCACGATTCGCCATTAGTTATTAGTCAGATTGTCCGCGCATACCTATAACCGATTGAAGAGGGGGGATAAGCATGCGCAAGTCGAAGTCAATCGAAGCGCCGAATCTGTTCGCGGAGCTTTTGAAGGGCGCAGTGGTGGCGAGCGCCGCGAGCCTGCTGCTCATCGTGCTCTACGCCGCCCTCATGTGGCAGCAATGGCTGGGCACGGAGAGCATCGCCATCGTCAACACGGGCATCAAGGTCGTGAGCGCTGCCCTCGCGGGCATCGTCGTCGCCCGGCGCTGCAAGGAGAAGGCATGGCTCTACGGCGGCGCCGCAGGGCTGATCTACTCCGCGTTCGCGTTCGTGCTCTTCTCGATCCTTTCGGATACGTTCGCGCTCACGCTCGCGGTGCTCGCGGATTTCGGCATAGGCATATTCGCCGGAATGCTCAGCGCCATGATCTACAGGGCCGCCAAGTAAGCCTGTTCATACTTGTCGAAAAAGAGTATAATCGGTCTTGAGGAATCCGGCTCGCCCGGAGGAAAGAGGCCGCTATGCTCGTATTCGAACAAAGGCGCGAAACGCCGCCGCAGGACCTTGCCGAAAAGCTGGGCCGCGACATCGGCATTTCGGCGCGCGCGGCGCGGCTCCTCATGGCGCGGGGGCTGACGGACGCCGCCGAAGCCGAAGCGTTCCTGCACCCGAACGAGAACGGGCTTTGCGATCCCTTCGCGCTTGCCGATATGCATAAGGCCGTCGCGCGCGTCGAGCGGGCCGTTCGCGACGGCGAGCGCATCTGCGTGTTCGGCGATTACGACGCGGACGGCGTGTGCGCCACCGCCATATTGATGCTGTATCTGCGTTCGCGAAAGGCGGACGCATTTTATCTGATCCCTTCGCGGCACGACGAGGGCTACGGCATGAACGCCGCGACGCCGGGGCTTCTCGCCGCCGCGGGGACGAAGCTCGTCATCACCGTGGACAACGGCGTCAAGGCCGTCGCCGAGCTTGAGGCGTGCTATGAGCGCGGCATCGAGGCCGTCGTCACCGACCACCACATCCCCGGCGAAACACTGCCCCGGTGCGAGGCGCTGCTCCTTTCCGGCGGGCGGGACGATTATCCCAACAGGCACATCTGCGGCGCGGGCCTCGCGCTCAAGCTGGTCGAGGCCATGGCCGGCAGGGAGCACGCGCTCGAATACGTTTCCCTCGCGGGGATCGCCACCGTGGCGGACGTCGTGCCGCTTTTCGGGGAGAACCGCGCCTTCGCCCACCTCGCCGTCGAAGCCGTCCGCGCGCGGCGCTGCCCCGGGGGGCTGCTCGCGCTGCTCGCCGCGGCGGGCAGGGAGCCGGCGCGCGTCGACGCGCGCGCCTTCGGCTTCGTGATCGGGCCTCGGCTCAACGCCGCGGGCAGGATCGAAGCCGCCGCGCACGCGGTGGATCTGCTCCTCGAGCGGGAGCCGGAAAAACTCGCCGCCCTCGCGGAGCGCCTCGACGCGCTCAACGAGCAAAGGCGCGCCGAGGAAGCCGCCATTTATTCCGCGGCCTGCGCCGCCGTAGAGGCGGACGATCTGTGCGAAAAGCGTTCCATCGTGCTGTACGACTCCGCGTGGAACCCCGGGGTCGTGGGCATCGCCGCGGGGCGCGTCGCCGAAAAATACCACAGGCCCACGGTGCTGCTCACGGGCGTCGGGGACGCGGCGGCAGGCTCCGCGCGCTCCATCCCCGGCGTGGACATACACGAGGCGCTCAGGGCCTGCGAAAGATATTTCACGCGCTTCGGAGGCCACGCGTTCGCCGCGGGCATGGCGCTTCCCGAACAAAACGTCGCCCCGTTCCGGAAGGCGTTCGACGCCTACATCCGCGAAAACGTCCCCGAGGAGGCGTTTTTGCCGCGCGCGGACTACGACGACGCGGCGGAGTTCACGGGCGTCACGATGCGCCTCGCGCGCGAGATCGCGCTGTTCTCCCCGTTCGGCGAGGGCAACGAGCAGGTGCTGCTGCGCACGGACGGCGCGCGCGTCAAAAGCCTGCGCACGATGGGCGGCGGCAGCCATCTGCTGATCACGCTGCAAAAGGGCGCGCAGTACCAGCAGGCGGTCTATTTCTACGGCGGGGAGCGCTTTGCCGAGATCAACGAAATGGACGCCTGCGACGTGCTCTACACCCCGGAGATCGACGACTACAACGGCGAATCGCTGCGGCTCAACCTGCGCCACCTTCGCGCCGCGCCGCCGGCCGACCCGGAGGCGTACCTCGCGCGCAACGCGGGCAAATTCGCTGATGCATTATCAAAAAATATTCTGTATAATAATATTTGCGCCGATTTTCCGTTCCGGCGCGCGGACGCGGACGAGCTGATTCCCCGCCTCGCGCGCGCGCGGGTTTCCGGCCTCGCCGCGCTGTGCTTCACGCGCCCCGGCGCAAAACGCTTCCTCGCGCTCGCCGCGAGGGAAGGGCTTTACGGCCGCATGGACATATGTTTCGGCGCGTGCGGGGGCGGCGCCGCCGCGTACAACGCCGCAGTGCTTGCGCCGGAGCTTTCAAAGCTGGAGCTTTCGCGCTACAGGACGCTCGTCGTCTACGACGCGCCCATGGGCATGGGGGAAACCCTCGCCGCCCTTGCGCCAAAGGCGGAGCTTTTCTGCGGCGCGCCCGCCCGGGGCGATGCGGACGAGCTTGCGGCGCTGCTTCGCGTCGAGCGCGAAGCGCTCGCGGGGCTGTACCGCGCTCTGCGCCGCACGCCGGGCGTTTTCTACAACCGCGAGGCCATGCGCGAGGCGCTCGTCAAAGCTTCGGGCGCGGATGGGCGCGCGGTGGATTTCGCGCTGGGCGTGTTCGAGCAGCTCGGCTTCGTGCGCGTTTCGGAGGACGGCGCGCGGCTCGTTAAGGACGCGCCGCCCCGCGGGCTCGGGGAAAGCCGGGCGTTCGCGGCGGTTAACGCCATTTTGGAGAATTTCGATCAGCATTTGCGCTGTTATAAGGAGGCTTGACATGGATCTTCGGAGCACCATACGCTCGATACCGGACTTTCCCAAAGCGGGGGTTCTTTTTCGCGACGTGACCACGCTCATCAAAAATCCCGAGGCGTACCGCGCGCTCATCGACGGGCTCGCGAACGACGTGCGGCATAAAAACATCGACCTCGTGGTCGGCCCCGAAGCGCGCGGCTTCGTGATCGGCTCCGCGCTCGCCTATGCGCTCGGCGCGGGCTTCGTGCTCGCGAGGAAGCCGGGCAAGCTGCCCTATAAGACCATCCGCCACGAATACGCGCTCGAATACGGCACGGACTCGCTCGAGATCCACGTCGACGCCATAGAGCCGGGCCAGCGCGTGGTCGTCGTGGACGACCTGCTCGCCACCGGCGGCACGGCCCTGGCGACCATACGGCTCGTCGAGCAGGCGGGCGGCGTGGTCGTCGCGGCGCGCTTTGCCATAGAACTGAGTGAACTTGGCGGAAGAGAAGCGCTCAGAGGTTACGACGTGGCGGCCGCCATCGTATATTGAGAATATCCGGCACACTGCCGCGCGAAAGGAGGCGATTTTTACGGACGCATTGACCAACGCATGCGCCGCGCGCTTTAGCGACGCGGAAATGGCGCTGCTCGGCCATGCCATGGAAATCGCCGAAAAAGCGCACGAAACGCAGAAGCGCGAGTCCGGCGAAGCGTACATCACGCACCCGGCGGCCGTCGCGCTGATGCTCCTGGAGATGGGCATGGACCCGAACACGGTCATCGCGGGCCTCCTGCACGACGTGGTCGAGGACGGCGACAACATCACCGTAGACATGCTTCGCCAGACGTTCGGCGAGGACATCGCCGAGATGGTGGACGGCGTCACCAAGCTTACCAAAACCGGCAACAGAGAGCTGCTCAGCCAGGAGGAGGCGCAGGCGGAGAACCTCCGGAAAATGTTCCTCGCCATCGCCAAGGACGTGCGCGTGGTCATCATCAAATTGACCGACCGGCTGCACAACATGCGCACCCTCGAATACTGCACGCCCGAAAAGCGCCTCAGGAAGGCGCGCGAAACCCTCGACGTGTACGCCCCGCTCGCGGACCGCTTCGGTATGGGCGCGATCAAGTGCGAGCTCGAGGACCTCTGCTTCAAATACATCTGGCCCGAGGAGTACGGCCAGCTCAAGCGGCAGATCGAGCCGCAGCAGATCGAGCGCCTGCGCACGCTCGAATCCGCCATAGGCACCATCAAGGCGCAGCTCGCGGACGTCGGCATAGACGCGCAGATCAACGGCCGCCCCAAGCACCTCTACAGCATCTACAAGAAGGTCGAGCGGCAGAACCGCGAGCTCGAGGAGATCTACGACCTGATCGCCGTGCGCGTGATCGTCAACACCATCAACGACTGCTACGCCGCGCTCGGCGTCATACACGCGATCTGGCGGCCCGTGCCCGGCCGCTTCAAGGATTACATCGCGATGCCCAAAACGAACATGTACCGCTCGCTGCACACGACGCTCTTCTCGGAAACGGGCATGCCCTTCGAGGTGCAGATACGAACCTTCGAGATGCACCGCACGAGCGAATACGGCATCGCCGCGCACTGGATGTATAAAGAAGGCCGCGCCGAGCAGGACGAGCTCGACAGCAAGCTCGCATGGCTGCGCGAGGCGCTCGAGCTCGAGAATTACGCCGACAACACGCGCGAGTTCGTCGAAAACATCAGAAAAGACTTCTTCAGCGACTACGTTTATGTGCTGACTCCGCGCGGGCAGATCATCGATCTCGTGGCGGGCTCGACCCCGCTCGACTTCGCGTACCGCATCCACTCCAACGTCGGCAACCACGCCCAGCACGCCAAGGTCAACGGCGCCATCGTGCGGCTTGATTATAAATTAAAAAACAACGACGTGGTGGAAATCGTCACCGCGCCGAACGCCAACCCGAGCCGGGACTGGCTCAAGCTCGTCAAAACCCAGCAGGCCAAGGCCAAGATCCGCCAGTGGTTCAAGAAGGCCAACCGCGAGGAGAACATCGCGCGCGGCAAGGAAATGCTCTCGGACGCCGCCAAGCGCCAGGGCAGGCAGCTCGGGGAGCTGACCAAGAAGGAATACTGCGAGGATCTCCTCAAGCGCTTCAACATGGGCGACCTCGACGATGTGTACGCCGCCATCGGCTACGGCGGCATCACGACGGGCCAGGTGCTGCACAAGCTCATGGAGCAGCTCAGGAAAGAGGAGCGCGCGGCGCAGCTCGCCGTCAAGCTCGAGCAGAAGGAGGAGCAGCGCGTCGCGGACGCCACGCACAGCCACGGCATCATCGTCAAGGGCGAACCCAATATGAGCGTGCGCTTCGCGCGCTGCTGCAGCCCGCTGCCCGGCGATCCGATCGTGGGCTACATCACGCGCGGGCGCGGCGTTTCCGTGCACAGGCGGGACTGCACCAACGTCGAGGACCTCATGCAATCGAGCGAGCGCATGATCGAGGTCGAGTGGGCGAGCACCGAAAAGGCCGCCTTCCCCGTGAGCATCCACATCGTCTCGGACGAGCGCGCGGGGCTTCTCATGGATATTTCCCAGCTCCTCTCCAACCTCAATATCAGCATACTCTCGATGAACGCCAAGACCACGGACGACACCGTCACCGTCCGGATGAGCTTCAAGGTGACGGGCGCGGACCAGCTCAACAACATCATGAAGGGCATGAGGAAGGTGCGCGGCGTGCGCGAGGCGTACCGCCTCAACGTATAATCGCGTATCATGCGGAGGAATCGGGGATAGAATGAGGGCGGTCGTACAGCGCGTGAGCCGCGCGAAGGTCACGATAGAGGGAGAGATCCGCGGCGAGATCGGCCGCGGGTACATGGTGCTTCTCGGCATCGAGGAAAACGACCAGGATGCCGACCTCGCGTACATCTGCGACAAGCTCGCGGGCCTTCGCGTGTTCGAGGACGAGGCGGGCAAGATGAACCTCGCCGTCGCGGACGTCGGGGGGAGCATACTGCTCATTTCGCAGTTCACGCTCTACGGGGACGCCAGGAAGGGCAGGCGGCCCGGCTTCATCCGCGCGGCGCGCCCGGAAAAGGCGATCCCGCTGTACGAGCAAGCCATAGAAAGGCTCCGCCGCAGCGTTCCGGTCGCGCACGGCGAATTCGGGGCGGACATGCAGGTAGAGCTCGTCAACGACGGCCCCGTGACCATTTTATTGGACAGCGAAAGGAACTTCTGATGGAACTCGTCACACTGATCACAGGCCCCGTCGAGGTCAACACTTACATCCTGTTTGGGAAGAACGGGGGCGAATGCCTGATCGTCGATCCCTCTGATACGGACATGGTCGCGCAGGAGCTTGAAAAGCGGGAACTGAAACCCACGCACATACTTTTGACGCACGGCCATTTCGACCACATACTCTCGGTCGCGGATCTGCAGGAACAATACGGGGCGAAAGTCTGCATCCACGAGCAGGACGCCGCCGCGCTCACGGGAGGCCGCCTGAGCCTTGGCGCGATGATGGGCATGGGCGTTCGCCGCTGCGCGCCGGACATGCTCTTAAAGGGCGGCGAAACGCTCGACTGCGCGGGCTTTTCGGTGAAAGTGCTGCACACGCCCGGCCACTCGAAAGGTTCGGTCTGCTATGTGCTCGGGGAGGAAAAGCTGATCTTCTCCGGAGACACGCTGTTCCGTCTGAGCGTCGGCCGCACGGATCTTCCCGGCGGGGAAGCGAACGAGCTGTATTCCTCGATCGCATACTGCCTGTTCCGCCTCGAGGGCGAGTATGCGGTGTATCCGGGGCATATGGAGCAAACCTCGCTCGACTACGAGCGGCGGCGCAACCCCTTCGTCAACCGCTGGAGCCCGGATACATGGTGAGGCTCTACACCGACCATCCCGTCTACGCGAACGACATCGCCGACGAGGCGCGCCTGTTCGCCGGGCGGGAGGAGATCGTTCCATCCGACGGGGAGGACTGCGACATATCCATCACGCTGACGGAGCAGAACGGTTTCTGGCGCGCGACGGCAAAAGCGGATCTCAACGGGAAGCACGCGGAATATACGCTTGAACGCCCCGCGTATTCCGGCGAGGCGCTCGAGGTGAAGCGCCGCGAAAAACGCGCGATGAAGATCGCCGCCTTCCGGGCGCTTCGCGCCATTTACGGCTTTACGCCGCCGTGGGGCTCGCTCACGGGCATACGCCCGACGCGGCTGCTTCGCGAGCTCATCGAGCGCGAGGGCGAGGCGGAAGCCCTTAATATGATGGCAGAGGATTTCGACGTGTCGGCCGACAAGCTCGCGCTCGCGCGCGGCATCGTCGAGGTGCAGTCGCCCATGCTCGCGGGCCTTTCGGATTCCGTCGCGGACGTATACGTCAACATCCCGTTCTGCCCGACGAAATGCTCATACTGCTCCTTCCCCTCGAAGGTGCGCACGGCCGGGGACGACATGGACGCGTATCTTAGCGCGCTCGAAAGGGACATCGAACTCGGCGCCGCGCTTCTTCGCGACAGCGCCCGCTCCGTGCGCGCGCTCTATATCGGCGGCGGTACGCCCACCGTGCTGGACGCGCGCGAGCTCGCGCGGCTCTTTGATGCGCTGCGCAGGCACTACGGGAATTTCGGGGGCGAATTCACGCTCGAGGCCGGCAGGCCGGACAGCATCACGAAGGAAAAGCTCGCCGTACTGCGCGCGTACGGCGTCACGCGCGTCTCCGTCAACCCGCAGAGCATGAACGCCAAAACGCTCGCCCTCGTCGGCAGGAGCCACACGCCCGGGGATGTGGAGCGCGCCTTCGCGCTCGCGCGCGAGGCGGGCTTTGACAACATAAACATGGACGTGATCGCGGGGCTGCCCGGCGAGGACGCAAAGGATATGGAATATACGCTCGAGCGCATCGCCCGGCTCTCCCCCGAGAGCCTCACCGTGCATACGCTCGCGCTCAAGCGGGCCTCGCTTCTTGTGACGGACGGCGAAGCCTTCCCCCTGCCGGAAGCGGCGCTCGCTGCGGAGATGCTGCGCCTGGGCGCGGCGTTCGCGCGAGGCCTCGGCATGCGGCCCTATTACATGTACCGCCAGAAGTTCATGCGCGGCAACCTCGAGAACGTCGGCTACGCGAAGCCGGGCTCTGAGTGCGTTTACAACGTGGACATGATGGAGGACGCGGCCTCGATACTCGCCCACGGCGCGGGAGGCATGACCAAGCGCGTGTTTGACGCGCAGCGCCGCGTCGAGCGCGTGCCCGCCCCGAAGGACATCGAAGCCTACGCCGCCAAGGTCGAAGCCCTGGCGGCGGAGAAGCGCAGTCTCTTTCTAGATTTTAATTAAAACTCAATCCGCCCTGCCCGCCTTGTAGGCCTCGTACACGCAGGATTGGTGGCGCGGGCACTCGGCGCTCGTCTCGTGCACCTTGGAGTGCAGCAGGTGGATGCAGAAATGCCCGTTGAACCCGTCGCCCGGCGTGGGGTCGACCATGTGGGGCATGGTGTGCATGCTCGCCGCCACGGTCTTGCCGTCGTAGGTGATCCAGATGGGCCTGCGGTTCCACGAATAGCCCTCGAAGCTCTTCATGATCTTCGCGTCGTAGGCCGTGCAGGGTTCGCAGTCCGCGTGATACCAGCCGCCGAAGCGCCGCGCGCGGAAGGATTTGCCGGTTCGCACATCCGTCACCGTGAAGCGCGCGCCCTTGGCGAGCCATTCCGCGCCGCCCTTGAACCAGTCGAGCAGCACGACGGTGCCCTTGAGTTTATAGAAATCCGCGTTGGCTTTTTCAACCTTGTTGCCGGGGTCGTAGATCGAGTCGAGCGTGAGCGTGCCCGCGACGCCGTCCGCCGAGAGGCCGATCGCCTGCTGGTATTCCTTGACCGCGTCGCGCGTAGACGTATCGAACACGCCTGTGACCGAGCTCTGCTTGGTAAGGAAGCCCCTGTCGTAGAGCGCCTGCTGGAGCTTTTTGACCTCCTCGCCCTGCATGCCCTGCTTGAGCATGCCCGCGCCCGCCACGCTCGAGGTGGTGATGGTAAGGTTCGTCCTGTGTATATAGCCCGCGCTGGTATCCACGACCGCGTAGTACCATTCGCCCAGGAGCGCCTTGACCTTGAGCCCCTGCCCTGCGCTGAGCGTCATCACGACGTAGGAATCCGCCGCGGGCCCGCCCATGAGCGCGGTGCCGTCCGTTTTGACGTACGCGCCGCGGCTGCCGGTGGAATTGACGAAGAGGTAGTCCTTGCGTATATAGCCCACGACGGAGCCCTGGTACATGACCTTGTACCAGTTGCCGTCCTCGCCGAGCACCTCGACCTCCTGCCCGCAGTTGAGTTCTGCGAGCGCGTCGGAGTCCGTGTCCGGCCCGGCGCGCAGCTTAACGCCGTCCGCGGTGACCTGGCCGGGCTCGCCCTGTTTTGCGAGCGTCACGGTCTGGCCCACCGGGGAAAGCAGCGTTGCCGCGATCAACAGCAGCGCGAGCAGCGCGCGCGGGATCAGCTTCGCTTTCATATCGGATTCACCTCCCTAAGAAGGGCGCCGAGCATGAGCGCGTCCCGCTCCATGACCTCGACCAGCCCCCTGTCGTAAATCCCGCTCGCCGGGTGGTAGAGCGGAAAAATCACGTACTTCTTCCCCGCGATCTCGACGGGCTCCGGCTTGCCGTGCGCCCCGCCGACGGGCAAAAGATTCCTGCCGCACAGCTTCGACACGCTATCGAGAGGCGTGTTGCCCAGCGTCGCGATCAGGCGCGGCGCGACAAGGGATATTTCCGCCTCGAGCAGGGGCAGCGCCCCGAGCGTTTCGCTGCGCTTGGGCGTGCGGTTCGACACGCTTTTCGGCTTGACGCGCGTGGGCCGGAACTTGACGGCGTTCGTCACGAACACATCGCCGCGCTCGATGTCGGCGAGCGCGAGAAGCGCGTCGAGCTGCTTGCCGGCCTTGCCGACGAACGGGCGGCCGCATTCGGCCTCCTCCCGCCCGGGCGCCTCGCCCACGAGCATGAGCGCGCTCGCGGGCTTTCCCGCGCCGAACACGGGATGCGCATAGTCGCCCCCGTCCCCTTCGAGCCGCTTCAGGCGCTCCCGCTCGGCCTCGTAGAGCGCTTCGAGCGCGTTCATCCGATGCCTCCCGGCGTTTGTGTCGGTTCCGGCTCGGGCTCGGGCGTGGCCGCGGGCGGGCTCGCCGCGAGTATCACCCCGTAGTTGTACTGGAGGCGCTCGGTATAGACGGCCGTCATGTCGTAATTGCCCGCGTTCATGAACTGCCTGAGCAGCGCGACGCCCGTTTCGAGCGTGCCGCGGTCGGTGGCTGAAAGGTTCTGCGCCGAGGCGAGGTATGCCTCCACCTCGTTGATGAGCGCCTGCGCCGCGGTCATCACGTCGCTGCTGAAGCCGCTCAGCCCGCCGCCCATGCCGGGCGTGTGCACGGAGCAGGCCGCGGTTTCCGCGTAGACGAGGTACGCTTCCGCCGTAAGGTCGGTAAAGACCGCGTTGGGCAGGTATTGCGCGATAAGCGCCTGGCCGTAGCGGCCGAGGAAGCTGTCGGGCCGGATCAGTATGAGGTCCTTCACCGTCACCTGGTCGGCGGGACAGTAGAGCGAGGCGGGCTGGCCGGAAGCGTTGCACACGCGCGCGAGCACGTGCATATCGCAGGGCTCCGTGGGCGCGTTTTCCGCGTCGAACCACTCCGTGACGGGCGTGTGCCCGTGGGGATCGGCGTAGCACGCCTCCGTCGCAAGCTTTCCGGAAACGGAACAGACCGTGCGCTGCACAAGGCCCATTTCAATGGGCGACGCGTCGATGATGAGCCTGTCGGGCCTGCCCTCGAGCAACTCCGACATGAACGCCTTCCAAAGCGGCGCGGCGACCTTGCCGCCGGAGGAGCCGCTCTCGAGCTTGACCGCGTAGTCGTCGTCGCCCACCCATACGACCGCCGTGTAGTAGCCCGTCATGCCCGCGAAGTAGGCGCTGCGGTAGTTCTGGTTGGTGCCGGTCTTGCCGGCGACCGTGATGCCCTCGATCTTCGCGCGCGTGCCCGTGCCGCTTTTGACGGCGTTGGTGAGCATATCCACGAGCAGCCACGCGGTCGTCTGCCGGAACGCCTGGCGCGACTCCTGCGCCGCCTTTGCGTCGAGTATCACCTTGCCCCCGCCGTCCACGACGCGCGTGTAGGCGATGGGCTCGAGCCAGGTCCCGCCGTTGGCGATGGCCGCGTAGGCGGCCGCCATTTCGACCGGGGTGATGCCCGTCGTGCCAAGCGCGAGGCCGGAGCCGGTCGCCCGCACGCGGGAAGCGTCCACGCCGAGGTTCACGAGGTATTTGGCGGCGATGGCGGGCGTGACGTACTCCATGAGCGTGCGCGCCGCCGCGACGTTGAGCGAGGAAACGATGGCGCGCCGCATCGACACGAGGCCGATAAAGTCGTCGTCCCCGATGTCGGGATAGCCGGTTTCGGTATCCCAGCCGGCGATGGCTTCGGGTATGTTGGCGATGACTGAGGCGGGGCTCATGCCAAGGTCCAGCGCGGGGCCGTACACCGTGAGCGGCTTGATGGACGAGCCGACCTCCATGCTCGTGGACTGGTAGGCGCGGTTGAAGCCCTTGCGTATGGTCGGCTCCTCCCGTCCGCCGACGACGGCGCGAAGCTCGCCCGTGTGCTGGTCTATGACGACCGCCGCCGCCTGCGGCTGCACGGCGTCCGTATCGGCGCTCGGCGTGCCGGAAAGGCCGGGATAATCCTCCCACTCCGCGAGGGTCCGCTGCACGCTCGATTGGACGCCGGGGTCGATGCACAGGTAGATCTTATACCCGCCGCGCGAGAGCTCGTTCTCCACGGCGGAGCGGTTGGCGGAGGTGTCGAGCATGCCGCGCTGCTCGAGTATGTCCGAACAGATCTGGCGGATGGCGTATTCGATGTAGTAGAGGTTCTCGTAGGCGTTGTTCACGCGCGCGGAGGTTTTGAGTATGGTCACGGTGTCCGCAAGGGCGGCGTCGCGCTGCTCCTTGGAGATGAGGCCCGCGCCGTACATGCGGTTGATCACCTTGTCTGTGCGGGCGTTGGTGATGTCCATCTTGTTCTGGCCGACCTTGTCCCCGCTCGTGTAGACGCGCTCGTAGGTGTTCTTGCGCGGGTCGGTCGTGTTGGGGCTCTGCACCATGCCCGCGAGCATGGCGCACTCGCGTATGGTCAACTCCGAAAGCTCCTTGCCGAAATAATCCTTCGCGGCGGCTTTGACGCCGTAGTTGGATTCGCCCAGGAACACGTCGTTGAGGTAGGCCTCGATGATGTCCTGCTTCTTCATGACCTTCTCGATCTCGAGGGCGAGGAAGGCTTCCTGTATTTTGCGCTTATAGGAAACCTCGCTCGAGAGGAGCTTGTTCTTGACAAGCTGCTGCGTAATGGTGCTGCCGCCCGCGTCGGACGAGGCCGAAAGCGAGCCGACCACCGCCGCGAAGAAGCGCTTGTAGTCCACGCCGTTGTGCTTATAGAAGCGCACGTCCTCTATGGCGACGACGGCGTTGACGAGCATATCGGGGATCTCGCCGATATCCGCCCAGTCCCGGTACTCGAGCCCCTCGAAGGTCGAGAGCAGGTTGCCGTCCATGTCGTAGATGTAGGAGGTGCGGTCGCTCTTTGTCAGCAGGGAGGTATCCAGCTCCGGCGTGGTATCGACATACGCCTTTGCGACGCCAAGCACGAGCCCCGTGCCCGCGCAGCCGATCAGAAGGAGCGCCAGCACCAGGAACCGGAACGTCGAGAACAGCACGGCCAGAGGGAACGGGCGGGGTTTCGTGCGCTCGACAAAAAGCTCCTCCTCGTGCGTCTGCGCGCCGCGGCGCGCCGGCGAGAGGGAGAAGGCGTTCATGAGCCGGTCGGTGATCTTTTTGAAAGCGCCCTTGAGCTTATCCTTCATGTTTTACGTCCTTATACCCGTCCGAGCATATTATAACACAGCGCAAACGCGATGCTCAAGCGGGGCGGGGCGCGCATATACTTAATTAACATGCGCGACATAATTCGGGAGGGTCTATGGCCGGGGAAATCGTTTGCCGCAAGCGCACGGGCGCGCGCAAAAAAATCATCGTCGTGCTTTGCATTGTGGCGCTCGCGGCGGCGCTCATCGCCGTGTGGCTCAACGCGGGCATGCACAAGGCCATGGAGGCGCTGGCGGTGTCGCGCGTGAAATCCGTGTCCGCGCGCGCGATGAACCAGGCGATACTCGACTGCCTCGGCGAATCGACCGACGGGGACTCCGTCATACGCGTGCGCGAAACGGGCGAGCGGGTCTACCTGCTCGAAACCGACGCATACCGCATGAACACGCTCGCCGCCAAGTGCGCGCAGGCCGCGCAGGACCTCATAACCGCCATGGGCGAGCAGGGCATCAGCATCCCCATAGGCACGATCACGGGCATCCCCTTCCTCGCGGGGCACGGACCCAAGCTCCGGGTCACGTTCACGCCCGCGGGCAGCGTGCAGAGCGCGTTCGATACGGAGTTCACCTCCTCCGGCATCAACCAGACGCTGTACCGCGTCAAGCTCAAGCTCACGGCGAGCGTGCAGATCGTCATGCCCGGAATCTACCAGGCCGTGAGCGTCACCACCGAGGCCTCCATCGCCGAGAGCGTGATCGTGGGCGAGGTGCCCCAGGTATACACAGACGTCGCCAATATCGACGACGCGCTCAACCTGATCCCGACGCAAACGCCGTAACGTTACAAATTCGCCATACAAATTTACGCGTGGCTGTGCTATCATATCGGTATGAAACGCATCGCCGCGCTGTTTTTGATCTTGCTGCTTTTCGCCGCCGCCCCCGCGCTGGCGGAGCCCTCGCCCTCCCCGGAGGACGCGGCGACCCCCGCGCAGGCCGGCATGTACGGCGAGCTGATCGCCTTCAACTCCACGGGCGAAACGGTCGTGCGCATACAGATCAGGCTGCGCGAGCTCGGATACTTCAGCTATAAGCCCACGGGCAATTTCCAGAACATGACGGTCGAGGCGACAAAGGCCTTCCAGCAGAAGCAGACCGACAAAAACGGCCTGCCCATCATCGCCGATGGCACCGTGGGCACGCAGACGCTCGGCATCATATTCGGACACAACGCCGTGCGCGCGGACATCGCCGCCGCGATCCCCATAGGCCCGGCGCTTTCCGGTACGCCCGCGCTCACGGGCGAGCTGGTCGAGTGGAGCGAGGTCGGGGGGCTGCTCGCCGAGGGGAACAGCTATACCGTGCACGACTATAACACGGGCGCGACGTGGAGCATGGTCTTTACCGGCGGCGAGAATCACGCGGAGATGGAATGCGCCTCCGCCACGGACACCGCCGCGTATCTTACGGCGTTCGGGAACGCGTTCAACTACTCCAAGCGCCCCGTCGTCATCGAGATCGGGGAGCGCAAAATCGCCGCCTCCCTGCAGGGTTACCCGCACGGGGACGACGAAATATCGGGCAACGACATGGCGGGCCACGCCTGCATGTTCTTCAACGGCAGTTTCTCGCACGTGGGCGGCCTGCCGGACGTGGAGCACCAGGCGATGGTTTATAAGGCCGCGGGACGGGCGTAGGGAACGAAGAACAATCTTCGCGATGGGAAATTTTCTTCCTTTTAGCCGTTGGGGACGGTTCTCTGCGACGTTCCGTTTGATGCGTCGGAGACGGTTCTCGGCGGCTTTCCATGGGTCGTCTTCCACAAAACGGCGGTGATTGCCGTCGCGCACATCACCCTCTTACACCGAAAACCGTCCCCTGAGAGGAACGAAAGGTTCTTCTCCGCACAGGGGACGGTTTTGCGTGCATGAGGGTAATTGGAGAATGGAGAAGGTTGCGCCTGAGCGGGAAAAGCAACCTCGGGAACAGGGCGGAACCGTCCCCAACGCTTCAAAAAGCGGAATTTTTCCCGCCCGCAGTCGGCGTTCTTTAATTGTCAATTGTGCCATTGTCAATTGTCAATTCTCAAATGCCTCCTCCCCCGGCTTCTCCCGCAGCCTGCCGCGCATCGCGGCGAGCAGCTTGTTTTCGAGCCGGGATACCTGCACCTGAGAGATGCCCAAAGCCCTGGCGGTTTCGCTCTGCGTCTTATCGAAGAAATAGCGCATCATGATGAGCGCGCGGTCCCGCGGCTGGAGCTCCCCGAGGAGCTCTTTTAATATGACGCGGTCGAGCGCGCCGGAAAGCTCCTCCTCGCGCGCGGGGACGACGTCCATCAACAGCGCGTCGGAATCCGCGCCGTAAGCAGGTTCGTAGATCGAGGAAACCGGCCTTGCCGCCTCGAGCGCGCGCGCAAGCTCCTCCGGTTCGACGCAAAGCTGCTCGGCGATCTCGAGTATGCCCGGCTCGCGCCCGAGCTTCACGAGCAGCGCTTCCCGCGCGGACGCCGCCCGCGCGGCGAGCTCCCGAAGGCTTCGCGACACCTTGATGATGCCGTCGTCGCGAAGAAAGCGCTTGATCTCCCCCGCGATCATCGGCACCGCGTAGGTCGAGAAGCGCACCTCATAGCCCGCGTCGAAGTTGTTGATCGCCTTAACGAGCCCCATGCAGCCGATCTGGAACAGATCGTCATATTCGCAGCCCTTGCCGAGGAAGCGCCGCACGATGGATTTGACCAGCGCCGTGTTGCACACGACGAGCCTCTCCTGCGCCTGCTCCGAGCCGCCCTGCGCGCGGGCGATCAGCGCGAGCGTTTCCTCGTGGGAAAGCGGCTCACGCTCATCCATCGTCCCTCACCGCGCTGACGCGTTTTTTCATGGAAACCGTCGTGCCGTAGCCCGGCATGGAGCGCACCTTGACCTCGTCCATGAACGCCTGCATGACCGAGAAGCCCATGCCCGAGCGCTCAAGCTCCGGCGCGCTCGTGTAGAAGGGCTGCATCGCAAGCTCGATGTCGTCTATGCCGCGGCCCGTGTCGATGACGTCCACGGAAAACACGCTGCCCTCGACGGAGCAGTTCATCGTGACCGTGCCGCCGCGGTTGCTGTAGCCGTGAATGATGGCGTTGGTCACGGCCTCGCTCACGGCGGTGCGGATGTCTGTAAGCTCCTCGATGGTGGGATTCAACTGCGCGGCGAACGCCGCGGCGATGGTGCGGGCGAGCGACTCGTTCTGCGAGATGGCGGAGAAGCTCGCGTTCAGGTTGTTTTTCATAGTTCGATCCCTCCCTGCGCGTCCCTGCGCTCGCACAGCGCGTATACGCCCGCCATGCGCAAAATCCTGTCCACATGCTTGTTCGCGCCGCGAAGCGCGAGCCTGCCGCCCCGGCGCGAGAGGGCCCGGTAGCGCCCGAGTATGACCCCGAGGCCGGAGCTGTCCATGAATGTGACGCCGGTGAGGTCCAGTTCCAGCTCGACGATCCCGGAGTGCGTGATGAGCGCGTCGAGCGCCGCGCGCGTTTCCGCCGCGCA
>Ga0116160_1002123_pt1 | contig 19282 bp, 16 predicted proteins | sample AD_JPNAS2_MetaG_FD_89879 | JGI IMG/M metagenome (GOLD analysis project Ga0116160, IMG submission 89879) | Active sludge microbial communities of municipal wastewater-treating anaerobic digesters from Japan - AD_JPNAS2_MetaG | ecosystem: Engineered > Bioreactor > Anaerobic > Digestate | place...
TACTGCACTCTCTATACTGGTCATTTCTGCCTCCTTTTCTTAAATCCTCAAGAAAAGCAGATAGATGATGACCAATATCTGTTAATCTGTCAAACATCCATTTGGTACGTATAGCAGGAAGGCATCGTTAAGCGTTGAAGTCTACGAGTCCGCACTTTCCTAGAATAAAGATGATTGAAGATTACTGGTTGTCAGGCTCAACGTGCAGATCAACGGAGGCTGTAAGCCGTCCGATGGATTTTTGGGTTAGGTTTGAACGGCATATTTATTCTTTATTTGATAATGCCGGGGCCCTTAGCTGAATTATTAATGGGCCTTCATTCTCAGGCTTTTTAAAAAAACAATTTCCCATGAAAAGGGCTTCATTTTCCCTATACCTTTGTTGAATCCAATCTACTGTAGACAATGGACTTCTCATTCTATTGCAGATAGAATAAATAATTTCATCTACAGTATTAATTGACCAGCTCACTGCACCTGGTTCAATATCTGTGAGAGTTTCATCAAATGATAAGGAAACATCAATTTCGCATGCTTCCTTTTGACCTGGCTTTAAAGTATCCTTTCCTTTTGGATATCGCATAAGTTCAGTATTATTAAATTGCTTAATAAATGAGTCAAACTTATCAAAATTGTTTCCAGGCTCTTCCTCCTTAAACACCTTCCATAATTTTGATAAATCATGCTTATATTTTCTTAGTTCAGACATTTTATGGCTGAAACTCAGATCTCCTTTAAGGAAATACTCAATTGCATGCCTGAATAATAGAGGGGTAACTAAGAACGCGTCTATTTTACAAAACAGGTAAGTTACCCTACCTGAAATATAGAATTGAATCCCTAACGATAAGAGATGAGCTTGTTCTGAATTATACTCAGTTTTAATATATCGGGGGTCTGTTGTTATCGTCATTGAATGACCTCAAAAACCTAACGCTGTGGCTTACCGGCTAGGGCCGCTTTTTGGCCCGAGTCCGCTGTAAAGCCACTTGTTATGTTTCATATAACGCATGTACTTCTTTGTTTCCCAGAACCAGACAAATTTTGTCGAAAGGGTGTTTAATGGAGAGTTTTCCCATCGCAAGTTCATAAGTATCTGGTTCTGCCAGCCAATAATCATTGAAAAGAGCAAGCCACAGTGGTCTATGCACTATATTTTTGCATTTATTTACTTTATCATTAATTCTATCACTCAGAATATACAGAACATTCCCAAGGATATCGGGACTTGAATTTTGGTTTGGTACTACCCCAATAATTTTTTTACCAGATGGCCTTTCGCCTAAAAGCGTTTGAATTTCGCCCTTATTTCCATTAATTTCGAAAACCTCTTCAATCGGCGCCTTTTTTTGAACGATTTCTTTGATCATATTAATCAAGTCAGCCTTGGTTTGTCGTATTTTATTTAATGGCGACGAAATTGTGAGGAGAACATATGCCCCTGATGGAATATCGGTTTTAAGTTCTTCATTTATTTCATCACATAAGCGAAGAACTCCAGTATCTTGAGAAAGGCGAGGAACCGGGTTACCTGATTTATCAACTACATGTTGTGTTAGAATTGAAATCTCAATAGCAATTTCATTACCGTTCAAAGACATATAGGCATCCGGTGGATCTTCTCCAATCCGATAAGTACCACTATATTTAGCGCATAATGATTCAATTACAAATTTTTCATCTTCTCTAAGGACAGGACCCATGATGTAAATTCCTAAAAAATAACGCTCAGCATCAACGGTGGTACCCTGTCCGCTGCATGCTGTTGTTATGCGACATTCCGTCCGTCTATATAATCCAAGTCCAATTAGAACTGTAGATGCGCATATTGTTCATTTTCGACCACTTCCGCTCACGCCACATAAGCGTTGCCGTACCCTGCTTATATTTTGCTGAGTCTGCTAGACGATCGAATACCTCCCCGGTGATAAACGAGGCATCATCGTTTGAGATCTCTGTCAGTTTTGCTGCGTAGTTAGCCGCATGGCCAACCCACACCAAGTCATTGTCACCTCGAACCCCAGTGCGCGCGACCCATAACGAACTGCGATCCACGCCCACGACTTGTTTCACGGTGTAGGCGATTGTGGTCACATACTGAGCGGTGATAGCAGGGTTAATGATGTTCTTCACCGCGTAGTTGATTTTCAATGCGGTCGTTGCGGCATTGGTGTTCGGCGTCTTCCCCGAATAGACAGCCATGACTCTGTCCCCGTCGTACGCAGTGATGACGCCCCCCTCGTTCCGGATTATTTGGGCAGCGCTGTAGAGGTATGCGCGGTAAACCTCTGCCGCGAAGTGCGGCTTATAGTTCTGCACCATGGTCGTGGAACCTGATAGATCGGCGTACAAGACCGTCCCGTCATCAATTACTTTGGCCTCATTCTTTTCCAGAGCAATGTCAATTGGTTCGGGGACAGTCGTCGCTTTTGATTTTCCCCATTGCTCTCGGAAGATACGTTTGACTTCGGCTTCGACATCAGTAGCAAAGCTCATCGCGGGCCCATCCTTTGAATCAACGCCGCAATATCGCTGCAGACCTGAGCGACATTGCCGGCATGAGAGCCAGTTCGCGACACAAATCTGAGCGGGTTCAACCCGAGAATATCGGTTGGAATCTTGACGTCAGCGTCGGCTGGAATGATGAAGAGAGTCCTCTCGCGCTCGATAGCCCCCATGAACAGCCCAAGTTCAAAAAGCACGTTGTCTCGTGGAGCATTGGAGGTGATGCCCCGGCTTAAAACCTGATCGTCAGGTCCGAGCACCAGCGCCGCGAAGTCGCACGCTGCTAGCTGTTTTGCAAGGTCATCGATGGGAAATTGGGACGGGGTGAATACACTGCCCGTCCATGGGCGTACGATAAATGGTGACAACTTCCATTCGTCTACAAGTGCCTCTACGATCGGTAGCGACTCCCTCGACGACCCGATAAATAGAATCGGCGTGACGTTTCTCTGTCGGATAAACCGCGTGCGCTGCCGAAGTCGGTCGCCGAGCTCCGCAGCAATGCGCCGCCATGCTTCGGGATGTGCGGCAGCCACCGCAGTGAAATCAGCTTCCGTAACCCGCGCCGTCACAACAATTTCGCGCGCGATGACACTTGCCGACCGGAGCGCCCCAACGCTGAGTAGCGCCATTTCTCCGACTTGTTGGCCAGCCTTGCGGCATGCAATCTCCTGCCCGTTGATGACGATGACCACCTCACCGATCAAGATGAAGAGAATGTGGTTATCTGCTTTGCCCTGTTCGATGAGGTGTGTCCCTGGCGCGTGCTCTTCGACCTTGACTACCTCGGCGAGCGCTATGGCAAGAGCGGCGTTACCATGAACTATGTACTGCTCGCTTAGTGCTTGGATAAGCGAGGGGGATGTAACCCCGCCGGAGAAACGTTCAATTGGGCGCATAGGACACTACTCCATCAAGGTTGAATTCCGCAATCGAGGTAGAATTGCCAGTTACCTGGCAGCCCCCTCACGGATCTCGGCGTGCGGTTTTATCGCACCGGACTCTTCGGTATTGCTCACTTCGTACAAAGCGTTGTTCAATTCCAATACCCTATGATTCGTGGCTTCGGAATCATGAAGTAATTCAGCATGTCGCTGAATACTTTGCAGCTTCTGTCGCAGCTTGTTGAGGATGGCGGAGGTGTCCATCTTGCTTTGGTCTTCCTTGATCCAAGTTAGAAACGCCGTCATGACCGCGTAGAATTTCTTCTTCGCCGTGCGCATGGTTATCAGTGTTCCCCCTGCTCTGCTTGTAGCCCATCTGTATTCAAATCCGAGAAAGTCGAATGACTCGTTATCCTTCGTCTCAAATCGAATAAACTTGATCACTCGCGTCTTTGCCGCTGAGAGTTCAAGCTTGAATTTCTCTAAGCGCAAGCCTAGCACTTTATAAAACCGCTGGCAATATTGCCATAGCTGAAAACAGCAGACAGAATCGTCTGCAAACCGCATGAGCATCACGTCTCCCTGGCACTGTGGTTTGACAACACGCTCTAACCACAAATCCAGTGCATAATGGGGATAGATATTGGCCACTACTGCGGAGACGACGCCTCCTTGGTGCGTGCCGGTTATCGGATAGACGACCCGTCTATCTTCTTCCAAGATACCGGCCTTTAACCACTTGCGGATGAGGCTGAGGAACCGCTGATCCTTAACCCCCTGCTCCAGCATCCGCATCAACCACTCATGGTCGAGGTTATCGAAGAATCCCTTGATGTCCGCATCCACCACTCATAACTAACGTAAATAATTTCATCTACCCCATTTTCTAAAATGTTCTTCACATTCTCGCTTGGGGAGCCAACTGCCTGCTTTAATAATGCTTTTAAGCGCTTCAAAGGCGTTAGATTTTGTTATAATATTAAATTCTACTAGAGCATCCATTAGCCAAAATAAGCCATGTGCCGTAACACCTTCTTGCTTTGCAGCATTGCGTAAGGAATTATCGCCGGTAATCAAATAGCAGGCGTTACGTTTTGCCAAATAAAGAGCAACAAGATCATTTGTTGACGGGCTTGCATATTTATTTCTAAGCGCAAAAATATCGTTTGTTTCTTCGCCGGATGTTCCTTCTTGTATAAAACCAATATTCAACAACAGTTCTCCAGCAGGTTCCTCTAACTCCGCTAGCATAACATCAGGCAGAATAATCTTATACTTCAATTGTAAGACAGCCTTAAGAAGTTTCCCATGATAAAGATCAATGCAGATAGAAGTATCAAGAATTAGTTTCTTCAATTCCGGCAATCACGTCCTTACGAAATTTGTCATAGGGAATATCCAGAAATTCAGCTGCGCGTATGGGTGAGATAATTCCCTCCGCCACTGCTTGAATGACCAACAACTTAAATCTTTGTGGTTCTTCTATTTCAACATTAACAGGTTCATCTTTATACCATTTCTTTATCCTGAATAATTTAAACCACTCTATAGCTCTGCTTTCAGAAATAATATCTAAGTTTTTAGCTCGATAAATCCACTGCTGCATGCTCATGCCGTACTTTTTCTTCAGTAAAACCAATTCGGATAAATCCAGGTTATTTCTTTTTTTACCAAGCTCACGATACACCGCGTCAGCCGGTGCCAAAAAAGCAGCGGAAAAGTGCTTTGCCGCCTTTTCCTCATTTATATCGGAAGACACTTTCATTATTAAATGCCCTAGCTCATGAGCCAGATCTGACCTTTGTCGATCACCGGGAAGACCTTTTTTTACCACAATTACCGGAATAGAATCATTCGCCCAACATGATAACCCATCAAATTCGTCTTTCGCTTCTATCGGTATAACCATCGCTCCTCGATCTTCGACAATGTCGGTCATGTTTTCGATAGGATCGTTACCTAATTCCCAGGTAGACCTTAAATCATCGGCCAACTTTTCAATATCACTACTCTTATGTATATTTCGATGTCTCAATTTACTGATGCTGATTTTATCAAACCGGTCTTCAGGAAAAAGAGCCTCTATTTCCAGATACTTTTCGACCTTATCTTTTACCTGAGCATGAACTGACTCCAAATACTTCTTGGATAAAGACGCCCGTTTCCTATAAACAGGACAGGTTAATGATACCTGCACAACGTCCGGTCTGAAAAAATATTCAACCTTTACGCCTAAGGCTTTAGATAATTTAATCAGTACGTCAGAGCCGGGATTGGTTATACCCTGTTCGTACTTTTGAATAACCTGCGCGCTGATGTATTTATCTGACGCATCAGCTAGTCCCCGCAAAGACAAACCGGCAGCAATTCGCGCCTGTTTAATTCTTTCTCCCAACATATTTTTATCCTCCACTGGTTGACAAAATATCAACTAATTATTAAATTGTCAACTAATAAATATAGAAAGGAGGTGAACAATTATGGCTAAGAATCCACCTTATGGAGACAACCACAGGCACGGGCAGGTGACGGATCGTTCGCAAACTCACAATCCTCATAATGATCGATGGGTTAAGCGCGATACGGAAACCGGAAGATTTATTGATCAAAAAGCTGATCATGATCCGTTCAAGGGCGTCAGAAAAGAAAAATAGTTCAATCTATTTCTCTTAAAGCTTATCAAGGATTCGTCAGCGTGTAAACCGTATCGCCGACAAAGCGCCGGAATGATTCGTTTTCGACGAACTGTTTGTAGACGTGCGTGTCGTCCTTAAGTAAAAGCTGCATCACTTTGCCGAGCGCTTGGTCATGGGCCATGCGCGCGGTATGTGGTGTATTTTCTTTTGCGTTTTGATAGGCGGTGTCGGAAGCAACCTTGGGCGCGATATCTTCCCGTATGCGTTTAACAACACGATCCGCATCGCTGAAAAGCATGCCAAATTGTTCATTAAATGTTTTCAGGATATTACTGAGACGATCCAGTTCCGGTTCTCTTTTTCTACCTTCAATGTCCGTTGGCACTGGTTCAATTTCCGCATCCTGATCCGCCAAGGATATTTTCATCGCCGCTTTCTTCTCAACGCGATAGCTGTCCATATCAATAACTTCAAGGATGCCTCTGGACAAATCTTCTTCCTTGGGCGCGGGCAGTTTCGGCGTCAACAAATTGAGCATAATGGAAAGTTTTTCCCATTCGCGGTTCGTGTGCACCATGATTGAAGCAAGAAAATCATAGGTGCGGCAAAACGTTTTTGCTTTGCCTTTAAAAGCCACCTGCTGATCTTCATCCAACGATTCCTTGTACACCACCACACAATCATCAAGAATGGGATCAAGCTTATCGCGTTCAGCATTGTTCAGGAACAGCTCAACTATTTGTTGAACCTGTTCCGGTGAATATACCTGCGCGCTGTCGAGCGCCGTTTTCAAATCGTTGAGTTTATTCGGATCGGTTTCTTCCGCCAGCAGCGTCGTGCGGTAATAATCCTGAAAAGCATAAGTTATTGTTTCGCTGTTGTTTTGAAAGTCCAGCACAAAGCAGTCGTATTTCTGCGGATGGGCGCGATTTAACCTTGATAGCGTCTGCACCGCTTTGATTCCGGAAAGTGGTTTGTCCACATACATCGTATGGAGAAGCGGTTCATCATAACCCGTCTGGAACTTATCGGCACAAATCAGAAAACGATACGGATCGGTCTGAATCTTTTCGGCAATGTCGCCGCTTGAAAAACCGTTGAGCGATGCCTCTCTGACTTTTACGCCCTCGTATTCATGCTCTCCCGAAAACGCAACAATAGCTTGATAGGGACTCTTGCGTTCGACCAGATAATTTTTAATCGCGTGATAATATTGAATTGCCCGGTCTATGCCGCTTGTTACCACCATCGACCGCGCCTGCCCGCCGATCTTTCCTGCCGCAAGAACCTGCTCATGAAAGTGATCCACCATGATCTCGGCCTTCAGCCCGATGGCATGCTCATGGCTTTCCACATAACGACGTAATTTTTTCTGCGCTTTTTTCGTATCATACTCCGGGTCGCCTTCTATCTTCTTAACCAACTTGTAGTAGCTGTTCACCGGTGTGTAGCTTTTCAGTACATCAAGGATAAAGCGTTCTTCAATCGCTTGCTTCATGGTATAGCTATGGAAAGACCGGTGTTTGATTTTGCCCTCGGCGTCGGCCGGCAGCGCTTCGCCAAACAATTCCAGCGTTTTGTTCTTGGGTGTGGCGGTAAAAGCGAAATAACTTGCATCTGTCAACATCTTGCGTGCCGCCATGCGTTGCTCCAATGCTTCATTTACCGTATCTTCGGGATCAGGTTCTTCCTCTGCGTTGTCTTTTTTCTTTCCCAGCGCCTTGCTCATGGCCGCGGAAGTTTTGCCGCCCTGGCTGGAATGCGCCTCATCAATCACAATAGCAAAGGTCTTGTCGCTTTCATTCGCAATTTCATCCAAAATGAAGGGAAACTTTTGCACTGTTGAGATGATGATTTTCTTACCCTGCTCAATATACTTGCGTAAATCGCCGGAGTTTTCGGCATGGCCTACTGTCGCCTTCACCTGCATGAATTGCTTGATTGTGTTTTGAATCTGATCGTCCAGAATGCGCCGGTCTGTCACCACGATGACCGAATCGAAAATTTCCTTGCCTGCGCGCTTAACGCCGATGAGTTGATGTGCCAACCAAGCAATAGAGTTGGATTTTCCGCTGCCTGCTGAATGCTGAATCAAATACTTTTTGCCCACGCCATGCTCATGTACATCAGCCAGTGTTTTTCTGACAACATCGAGCTGATGGTAACGCGGAAACACCTGATTGCGTTTCTTCTTGCCTGTTTTCTTGTTTTTAACTTCAACAATCTGGGCGTAGTTTTCCAAAATATTAGTCAGACTTGCCTGAGTAAGTATTTCTTTCCAAAGATAATCGGTCTTTAATCCGAGTGGGTTGGGAGGATTGCCCGCGCCATCGTTGAACCCTTTATTTAAGGGTAGAAACCAGGAAGCCTTGCCCGCAAGCCGCGTGCACATGCGCACCTCGCTGTCATCAACAGCAAAGTGCACAATGCAGCGGCCAAGTTCAAAGAGCTTTTCGCGTGGGTTGCGATCGCGGCGGTACTGTTCAATAGCATCCTCCACCGTTTGTTTCGTGAGACTGTTTTTTAATTCAAAGGACGCAATCGGCAGGCCGTTAATAAATAAACACAGATCCAGCGCGCGGCGTGTTTCATCATTGCTGTAGGCAAGCTGACGCGTAATTGAGAAGCGATTCAAGGCATTAAGTTGCGCCGCTTTTACATTGCCTTCCGAAGGCGTGCCGTAAAACAAATCAAAGTGACCGGCAGGATGAAAGTCAATCCCTTTGCGTAATACATCAATAACACCGCGTTTACCGATTTCCGACGAGAGTCGGGCAAGAAATTTTAAGCGGTTGATATCTTTGGAATCATAACTTGAGAGTCCAATTTTTTTAAATGCCTCGTTCTGAGTCGATTTCAAGAAGGCGAATATCTGAGGCACGTCAATTGCGTGAGCGCGATCGAATTCCTTAGCGTTTCCCGCCCAGTATCCTATGCCGCCTGCTTTTTGCGCAGCAATTTCATCCGGTGTTTCAGCCACTATGCTGACAACTGCATCCAGACCATCAGTACCGGTCATGTGACGCATGATGATAGTCTCCAGCCCTTTTTCGGAAATATCAGTGGTCATACAGTAATCTCCTCGTCAGCAGATTCCATATCTTCGCGCACCTCAACGACTTCTTCTATTTCTTCCTCAGGCAACTTTGCCGCTGCCGCACAAATATCTAGTTTACCGGTAACAACATCCGCAATAAGTCGCGTGCGGTATTCACGCAGGAGATCGATTTCGCGTTCTAGGCGGGTGATTGCTAGATTTAAGTCAGCGGTCTCAAAATTAATCCATTTAACAATTTCTTTTTGTTCGGAAAGAGGCGGAATAATAGCAGGCACCAATTTGAACCGCTCGAAGTAAAGACGATTTCGTTCATACATTATGCCATAGGAGAGACAATTGAATTCTCCCGTATAAGCATTAGTACGGAGTAGCTCATGAAAATATTTCGGTTCAATTTCTATGCGCGGCTGTGCAACAGCGTAAGCCGGGCTTACAATTCCTTCATAGTTGGAAAATCCTAAGCTCCCCATAAAAGCATTCATAAGATTATATGCCAATTGACCCGGACGCACACGTTTATAACTACTTCGATTTTCAGAAGCACGTGTTTTTCTACCTGTATCAACCTGCGGCATAACACCTTTAAAGCGATCAATCGAAAGGAGTAATGCGGTTGGATATCCAGTATCAACTACTTCATAAAAAATATTCCCACACCGTAACACTTCCCAATGCTCTGGAATATCACCAAGCCAAGGAATGCCGGATGGTTTGAAAGGTACATTAGGATCAAGGCCACGAGTAACAGCACGGTAGATGATAACCTGCCTCTGCTCATTGAGTAGTTCAATTTGCTTTTGCTTCGCTTTTATAGCCCACCCAAATCTATTATTTGCCCAGTTCAAAAAACGCACAATCGCTGCCTGCTCATCTTCAGGCGGCACAAGCATGGGAATCTGGCGCATACCGTCAATTGTCAAATCCCATTGTCCAATACGTACGCCATCGGAAGCTTGCGCAAAATGAGCAACATAAGGCTTGCTGCGCAGAAGTGCCTGACCAAAAGAGCGATTTGAAATAAGGAAGTCGTAAACGAAGTATGCAGGGCTAACAATTCCATCGCAAGGGGCAATACCCATAGAACCTTGCCACGCTTTCATCTTATTTATGACAAGATTACCAGCACGGGCAACTTTATAGTTACTTAAGTCTTCCGGTATTACATTATGATTCTCTTTGGCATTGGTAAGAGAGCGAACAAACACACCTTTTTCACGAGCAACCGAAAGCAAAGGCAGATCCGTTCTATTACGTTCATATCTGCGACGTATAAGTGTGCGAAGATTGTGAACACCCCAATGAGACGGAACATTTCCAAGCCACCGTGAACCTGATTTTTTATATTCTTTATATGGCTTGAGATCAGCGATCATGCGTTGGCTTCCTCCAGTAATCTGCCCGGATTCCAGATTTGTTCTGCGAGCTTCTGATAAAGTTTCTGCCGCTCATCGAGATCGGCCTTCTTAAATTCCACGTGGCTTTGGAAGGGAAGTTTGCTCGTTTTTACGAAGCGTAGAAAACCTGGGTTATGCTCATAGGCTTTCTCGTGGAGGCTTTGTGCAAGCAGATTCTGTTTCAGGTAATGCTCACGCTTCTTCTTGTATGTCATGTCGCCATAACTGGCATTAAACGATTTAGGAAGGAGTAAAAGACCGCCGACGCGGTTTCGGTATTCCAGAAAATCGTTGGGATGCTTGAAATCATCCTCATGGCGCTCAGGATGATTTGCCCATATGTGTTCAACTTCGTATCCATTTTTCCCACTACGTTGGACATATTCCGCATAGCGGGATGTCAAGCCAGCCTGAATTTCGATATAGTCGGTCATTCTAGCCAACAAAAGGTGGATTTGCCGTTTGTTCATACCATGAAGGTAGAATCGGTCGTTTGAGACAAACGTCTCTGTTTCCATAGCCAGTCGCTTGGTGAGTAGTTCGGCAATTTGATTTGCCGTTTTGCCACGAAGCTCTTTCATTACAAGAAACATAGCGTACTGCATTGTGGAGTAATCAATAGCACGGAAATTCCATATGCGGCGGGCAATTAAAATGTCAAGGTACGCAGCTGTAATCCTTATTTTGCATAGAATCTCTTTTTCGGAATCTTTTATACGGAGCGGTGCCAGCAGAACCGGATATTGGAGAGTGAAATTGTTCTGGGCATTGTAATAGACATACTCCATACTTGGTGTAAGCGTTTCCGCCGCCTTGCGTAAGCGGTGGTACTGTTGAGCATAGAATGAAAAATCACTTTCGATAAACCGTGCAAATACTTTGCTGGTAACAATGCCAAGTTGTTTCTCGTGGTCGCGCACCCATCGATGGAATTCCGTACCGATGAGATCGAAATCCTGTGGTGTTGCACCCCGCTTACGTTCACGGATGCTTTCGGCGTATTGGCTTCGCAACCAAGCTTTGATAGCGTCAGCATCTTCATCTTTACTGAGATCGTTGAGTTCGGATACTCGCGCTTTCCAAGTACTGCTAGCATTGTTACGTGCAATAGGGTCTGTGATGTTAGCCAATAGATAACCTTTGAGCATATCGGTTGGAGTAAGAGAGAGTCCACGATCATTCATGGTTTCAAAAATGGTGTAAGCATCTTCATCGGAATAAGCGGTAATCTCGACAAGATGCACGTTCTCGATGAGCCAATCAGCAAAGTATGGTAGCGCATCGCCGGTAAGCTCTTCAGGAAAACGCTCATCAATATCGCGGGCCCGTAATATGATATTATAGATTGATTCCGGTTGACCGTGCTCGTCAAAATGTTTATCGCTATATAGAGCGTCCATGCAGGCGCTACGTTCCGGCACATCCAAATTGAAAGATTTCTTGCCATATTTTTGAGAAAAGATAAGTTCGGCCAGTTGTCCTTTCTGTTCTGGTTCATCCAAGCGGCGCTGAAGATATATAAGCAAGAGCGTTAATGATGTCAGGCGTTGTTGCCCATCAATTATAAACTTACGACCTTTTTTATCGCTGATAATTATCGAGCCGAGAAAATAGTGTCCATACTTCTCAACTTCCGTGCGGTCGTGTTTTGGATTATAGCTTTGTAAAAATTTATCGGCCAGATCATCAAGAAGTTCGGTTATGTGTTTTGTCTGCCACTTATATTCGCGCTGGTAGTAATCAATAGAGTATTTTGCACCACCTAATAGCGTACGAATGTTCTTTGCATCTCCACGTATTTCCTTCATGTTTTACTCCTGTCTATGATCGCCGAAAGTAATCCTTCTGTTTCCTTATCCAGTGCAAGAATATCTTTTCTTATTTCTTCCAAGGTGCGCAATGGTTGGGGCTTGTAGAAATGGCGCGTAAAGCTGATTTCGTAACCGATTTTGTCAGAATTTTTTTTAATCCACGCATCGGGTGTGTAGGGGAGAACCTCGCGGCGGATGAAGGCCTCAATTCCGCCATCTTCAAGAAGCGGCACCTGTTCGGTGTCTCTTAAATCGGTATCGGCTTCATATTCAACGTTTGCAGACTTGCCATCCACAATAGCCTCGTACATGCCATACAAGGGATTTGCCTTTGTCTTGCCGGATTTATGCACCTTAGCAATGACCGGTGGGGCTGTTTCCACCCGCCAGCTTACGGCTTTTAAGATAATTCTTAGATCAGACACCGACACTTTCATTCCCGCCTTGTTAAGCGCGATATCAACTTGTTCACGGAAAATATTGTGGTCTTCGAATAGTTTTTCACCAAGAGCATCACGTAATTTCATTGCTGTGTCTAAAAGGCGGGCATCGCGCTCCCAGGTTTTGGAATCAAGAAGTTTCTTTTTCTTTTTTTCCGGCAAAGCTTTTGCGGCATCACCGTTTTCTTCTTCATCGCTATCTTCATCTCCCCAATCGTCGAGGCGCGTAGCCAGTGATGCGGAAACTTTGGCAAAATTTGTGAACAGGTCTTCGCCGAACTCGTCGTAAAGTATGGTACGCAAATCCTCATCACCTGAAGCAAAGCGCAATGTCTCAATAGATTTGCGGGTCAATTGGCTGTAAAGTCGCAGAGGTCTCTCGACAGTCACTTTCCAGTAACCGAATGCTTCATTGGGAAATATCTTCGATTCCGGCGTTTCTTTAAAATCAAGAAACGCGCGGCTGATGCGCTCGATATATGCCGGTGAAAGTTCGCAGTTTTTCTTTCCCAGATTTTTGCGCAACGGCTTGAACCACTGGGTCGCGTCAATGAGCTGCACTTTGCCCTTGCGATGATCCGGTTTCTTGTTGGATAACACCCATACATAGGTCGCAATGCCTGTATTATAAAACAGATTAAGCGGCAGAGCGACGATAGCCTCAACCCAGTCATTTTCAATAAGCCAGCGGCGGATATTGCTTTCACCCTGCCCCGCGTCACCGGTGAAAAGCGAACTGCCGTTGTGAACTTCGGCAATACGGCTGCCAAGGGCCGATTTATCGTTCATCTTTGAAGCCATATTGGCGAGAAAAAGCATCTGGCCATCGCTGGAGCGGGTGACAAGCGACAGTTCTTCACCCTTTAGCATTACCTTGAAACGTGGATCGCGCATGCCTTCTTTGCCACCCATCGCCTCAAGATCTTTTTTCCAGCTTTTTCCATAAGGCGGATTGGAAAGCATAAAATCGAATTCCTGCGCCGGAAAAGCGTCGTTGGATAATGTTGACCACTCGGCGCCGCCGATAATATTTTCGGCGTTGGTTCCTTCGCCTTTAAGTAGCATGTCCGCCTTGCAAACAGCGTATGTTTCTGGATTTATCTCTTGTCCAAAGAGGCGACTCTCTATCTGAAGGTTGCGTTTACCGGCAATATCATTGAGTGTTTCTTCTGCCACAGTCAACATGCCGCCTGTGCCGCAGGCGCAATCATAGAGCAGGTACATACCCGATTTGAGTTCGCTTTCAATTGGCAGAAATACCAGATTAGCCATGAGCCGTACGGCATCGCGCGGTGTCCAGTGTTCTCCCGCTTCTTCGTTGTTATCTTCATTGAACTTGCGTACCAATTCTTCAAATACTGTGCCTATTGCGTGGTTGTCGATACCGGCAGGCGACAAATCAATTTCGGGATCAAGAAATTTGTTAATCAACGTGCCAAGCGCGTCGGCTTTGGAAAGCGTGGAAAGCTGATTGCGAAACTTGAAGTTTTCCAGAATATCCTGAACGTTTTGCGAAAAGCCATTGAGATAGTCTTCAAAGTCTGCTCGAAGTTGCTGTTGGCTGCCACGGGATTTCAAATCACGCAGGGTAAAACGTGAAGTGTTATAGAATGCTTGACCCGCGGCATCGGCAAGCGCGGAGCGTTGCTCGGTAATACGCGCTTCATCGAGCATTTTTTTAGTGTCGAGTACCACTTGTTTGGTTGGTTCGAGAACTGCGTCCATGCGTCGGATAACGCACATCGGTAGAATTACATCGGGATATTTACCGCGCTTGAATAAATCACGTAACACATCGTCGGCAATACCCCATATAAATGATACGATTTTATTGTGAGTGGCTTGATCCATCATTGATTTTAATCCATTTCAGCGTCGCTAGAATCAGGTATTGAAAATACAAGTTTCTGTGTGCATTGCCTTTTTATTGCCTGACATAATATAATTTTAAAAATTCATTTGCAATCAGGGTCGAATCTTTATTCTTGACATTTAACTGATCTCCTTCCATTTTCATCCGGTATCGTCCCCATATTCTTTCTTTGCAATTCCGAAAATCAAGCCATGGCTCGCCTAAACAACATCCCTGCCTTCGCAAATATTCATAAGCTCCGCCAGCGCGAGAATCTGCGGACGTCTGCCACTGCCTTCGCGGATTATTTTGATAATGCCTGCTTTTTTCAGACGAGCCAGCATGTTCATGATCATCGGCTTGCTGGGCATTCCTGGATGATTGTCAAACAAGGAACTGGTGAACACTGGCTGTTTGAATAAACAGTCCAGGAGCGGCACGGCATATTGAGAGCGAGTCAGGTCAACGACGTCTTTTTTCATTCGTGCGTACAGATCAATGATGGCCCGGGCCTTTTTTGCATTGTCAATAGACTGTTCGTCCATTGCAGTCAGAAAAAAATCTATCCACTTGGTCCATGCGGCGGGCGTCTTTTCACTTAAGCCCTTCAGGCTGGCGACATATTTATCTCTGTGGGCCTCAAGATACGACGATATGTAAAACACTGGGTTGGCGATCAACTTTCTTTCAAACAGAAAGAGAGGCACGATCATACGACCCAGCCTGCCGTTGCCATCAAGAAAAGGGTGAATCAATTCAAACTGGGCATGAAGAATGGCCAGTTGCACCAGCGGATCAGGACGGTCAATATGATAATACTTTTCCCAGTTTGCTAGGGCGGGTTTTACGCAGTCCGGCGCGGGTGGAATAAATTGCGCTCTTTCGACGGGGGTTCCCGGTTTTCCGATCCAGTTTTGGCTTGTACGAAATTGCCCCCGCGCTTTGAATTTGCCTCGCACACCGTCGAGCAAAACAGCATGCAGATCCTTTAATAGGTTGAGGGAAAAAGGTCGGGATTTCAATTGGTCTTCAGCGTGGCGCATGGCACGCCTGTAATTCATGATTTCCTCTATATCGAGGACACGGGATTCTTCGACAGGCGTATCCCCAGCTTCAAATTTGAGCACATCACCCAGCGTGGCCTGCGTTCCTTCTATTTTCGAGGATAAAACGGCTTCCTGGGTTGTCAGGGGCGAAAGCAGTATGTCGGGATTGGCCAAGCCGTATAATATTCCGTCATAGTAAGCGAGTGATCGGTTGGCCCGGCCGATGAGCGGGATCAGGGAATCCCATTGAATGTCTTTTATCGGAAGCTGCTGGGGTTGAAAGGGTTTCATTTTGTCTCTCATCCATTAGCCACAAATTTGTTTGCCTATAATGAAATGCGGTTTTGTTATACGCAAAATTAAATGATATGTCAAGCATGCTGTCAGTTCTTCTGGGTGTGTGCAAATTGAGGAAATTAGGTGCAAAATAGGTGCAAAAAGTAACCAAATTTACTCAACTGAACATTTGTAAGTATTTGATATTATTAATGCACAATACAATAAATAGGCCTCTCACGCCGGAAACCAAAGTTTGAGATGGCTTCTTATCAATAACTAATCCGTCGTTAGACGGAGATTACTTGACAGCAATTGTAAAAAAAACTCCTTCTAAAGACATATGACCTGATCAGTACGATGGTGGGTCAGTTTGAGGGAAATTAATTTTATTCTTCCATAAGCTCATTGTTTATATTCTGATTCATCTGTCTTCTTATGAATTGTCCCAAAAGTGGAACGGCAAAAGAATATTTTCCGTGTCTGTTTTTATAAATAAGGCCAGAGTCTGTTAATGTGTTTAACATTTGATTTACATGGCTACTACTAAATGATTTTTCTTGATCTTTTTTTGATAGATTCACAACTTCATGAACGGTAAATTCATTATCAGCGTTTCCAAGTTGGGCAATTAGTTTTAATAAATCTCTTTGTCGATCAGTTGCTCTTGCATATCTTCCAGCAAAAAAATCTGTATCTAACTTGCGTAAGATTTCTTGAACTGGAACCTTTGGTAATTCTTTCCCTGTATTATAATTTTGGACAAATATGTCAAACACCTCACGGCAAATGAATTGGATAAAATATGGATAGCCTTTAGAAACGGCAATTATAGTTTTGATTGATTCTTCGGAAAATGACAATGGACAATTTTGTTGCGTGATTGGTATTACGATGGCGTCTCTACTTGCCTCTTTTGTCAACTTATCCAAGAATACCACCCTGAACATTCTTTCTGCAAAAGTTCTCGCTTCAACGAGTTTAGGAAATAATGTCGGTAGGCCAGTGAGGATAATAATAAATTTTATTCCTTTCTTTTGAATGGACTGGAAAACATCTAATAGAAGCGATAATGGATACTCGTTTTTAGAGGTGTGGTCGGACAAATTTTGAGCTTCATCATACGCAAAAACAAATCCTTTAACGGCTGGGATATTCTCTATGTAGGCATAAACAACCTCAAGAACCCTCTTTAATTTATCTGCGGAGAGGCCCGGTGTTTCTTGATATATTCTTACCAGTGTTTGATAATTTAATGTTGCTGGAATTAAATCTGGAGTTATTCCAAAACCTATCTTGGGTTTCTGTGTTATTGATCCTGTAATAATCGAGGCTGTAACGACTGAAAGGTCTGTGAGTAATCTGATTGCTATATTTTCTTCAGATAGACTTGCAGATTCTGACAAATCTGTTCCAACCCAGACCCAGCCTTCATTAATTGCAATTGGCTTTAAAGTATCCAATAATACTGTTTTCCCAACACCACGCAATCCTGTTAGCACCATGTTTTCTAAAATTACATCTTGCTTAAGAATCTTCTTAAACTCTTCAATTTCTGGTTCTCTTCCTGCTAAATATGGCGGCATGTGCCCAGCACCAGGGCGAAACGGGTTTTTTAATTCAAAAGTCATTGTTTATTACCTCAATGTATAAATTTATTGCATGGACTAAATTTATACATTATGCGATATAAATGTCAAGGAAATTGTTATCAGTATTATTTGCCTAATATCTCTATAATTTCTGCAATATTCCACACATGATCGGAAATCCCAGCACCATTGCAGGGGTTAATTGTCGGAAAACATTTAACTTATGGATAATGAAGGCAGAAGCAGATTCAAACAGACACAGAAGTGTTGCTACGATAAAAGAAGCGAAGATTTTTATCGGTATGTCAAACTACTTGGAATACGGACTGTTTTATAAAACAGTTTTGCCGGAAGACTATGACGAGAGCGTTAATAGCGGAAAGGTGCCCCGCTGCACAAAAGAAATGGCCAGTGAGCATTTCAACAAAATCGTTCAATCTATGGAAAATCTTCAGTAACTTGCAATGGTCTTTACAATTGCTGTCAAGAATACTTTGTCTAAGTATAGATGCCAATCGCATCCCTGCAACCCAACCCGGCTTAGATTTTCTTTTATTCATTCCTCCCTGTGTGCTGAAAGATTTATGTCTGAGATTGTGCCTCGTCGCCATCTGAGTTTGGTTCCAGATATAGAAACATATTTTATTTTTCCTGCTTGGATTGCTATGGCTATGAATAGCAACAACTGTGATGGAACTGAGCAATTGAATATAACTCGATCATCTCCTCTTGGGATTTCCATCCAGCCTATAGCTTTTGCAGAAATTATTGTGGGTTTTGATTGCCAATGGTCATCTAATTGAGGATTAGCGGTTATCTGAATTACAGTTCTATTGGCTTTGTTCAAGAGAGGTGAAATAATTTCACCTGTTAGAATTAATGTAGAACCTTCCCAATAAACACCTGGTATTAAGTCTTTTGGGGCTATATTGATTCCGAAGCGGCAGCTTACTTCCCAGTCTTTGACTTCGATTTCATAACATTCTTTTATTACGTCATTCTTATTTGCTTTTTTCTTTCGAGCCATAATCGGGACATTCGATTCATTGGTCTCTGCTCTTAATTCAGGCCATTGCCAAGGTTTACTCGAAACAGCACCATTTTATGCCTAATATGGCTACATGGTGGCTACATGACACTATAAAGAAAAATGTCTTACGCCATATTTAAACGTAAGACATTAATTATACTTGCTTTTCTGGAGCCGATGACCAGAATCGAACTGGTGACCTACTGATTACGAATCAGTTGCTCTACCGGCTGAGCTACATCGGCGTCCATCAGGAGTTTTGGTACTTATATGATGGAATGTAAGTTGTCAATATCAATCTATTGTGGCCTTAATGATTGACTTCTCCCTCATTTTCCTTTAGCTTCCGCCGATACAGCAGGTGAATATGGGAACCAAGATGATTCTTTTTCTTTTAACCTTTTTATTTCTCTACGGCGGGATTAATTTTTATTTTTTTTTCCGGGCCAGAAGCGTTCTGCACTTTACCGGTTTACTACAAGGACTGGCCCTGATTCTCATTCTCCTGCTGATTATTGCGCCGGTTCTTGTGAGGGTTGCCGAATCCTTTCATCTCGAACCGCTGGCGAGGACTATCGCCTGCATCGGCTATATCTGGATGGCTTTTGTCTTTTTTTTCTTCTTTCTCAGCGTTTCGCTGGAACTCATCCGGGCTCTTCACAAGCTGATTGATCCTTCGGCAAGTGTAGTTACGCTCAAAACGGCCTCGTTCTGGCTGTCAGTAATTTTATCATTTGTCCTAGTTGTCTACGGCTATA
>Ga0116160_1002125_pt1 | contig 19245 bp, 18 predicted proteins | sample AD_JPNAS2_MetaG_FD_89879 | JGI IMG/M metagenome (GOLD analysis project Ga0116160, IMG submission 89879) | Active sludge microbial communities of municipal wastewater-treating anaerobic digesters from Japan - AD_JPNAS2_MetaG | ecosystem: Engineered > Bioreactor > Anaerobic > Digestate | place...
CCCGTTTTGCCGCTTTTAGCGGCTCACAATTCTTAAAGCCCCCGGCTTTGCCGGGGGATGGTTACTGGCACTCTGAAGGTGGCTACTTCTTCTCAACCACCTGCACGGTGGGTCACAAAACGCAGTCACCCCTACTTACGCACATGAACTTCTCAACCACCTGCACGGTGGGTCACTTGTGGTACGCCCTCGACAAGTGGCACGCAGACTTCTCAACCACCTGCACGGTGGGTCACGCTGCGTCAACCGTCAGCAGGGCGACCGCTGTCTTCTCAACCACCTGCACGGTGGGTCACGGCGACCGCATTGCGCAGGCGATGATTATCCCCTTCTCAACCACCTGCACGGTGGGTCACGATTTGTCGGCTTTTGAATCAATCCTTTTGTGCTTCTCAACCACCTGCACGGTGGGTCACTTGATGCCGACTTTCTGCCTGTTCGCAATGTCCTTCTCAACCACCTGCACGGTGGGTCACAATCACCAGTACCGAACGCAAAGTCTGTCAGTCTTCTCAACCACCTGCACGGTGGGTCACGCTTCGGTCCACGGTGCGGCAAATCCGCTGTTCTTCTCAACCACCTGCACGGTGGGTCACCCACACAAGAGCAAATCACTGCGGCACTGGAACTTCTCAACCACCTGCACGGTGGGTCACTCAAGCAGCCATGTGAAGCTGATCGACAAATACTTCTCAACCACCTGCACGGTGGGTCACTAGCGGAAAAAAAAGAAATATTATATTAAATCAACAAGTTACGGTTACTTAAGCCCTGACTAGTTCGATTACTGAAGAATCTCTAACTTGTTAATTTGCAACAGATTTTTCACACAGTGATTTAACGAAACCAAAAAGAAGGTCAAGAACCTCTTCTTCCTGTAGTTTTTCAATCAACATCTGGCGAAAGTCCCGTGAACTCTCGCCTTGTTTTCCACAGTGAAATGCCATGGGCATAACGAAGGCATCCTTGATGAGGTCGGCAACATCGAAAACGAGCGCACCGCGACGCGTCTTTCCATGAAGCAATGGTAAGGAAAAACTTATTCCCAACCCGTTCAGGGCAACAGCCGCATAGCCATAGGCAATGTAATTGCCGTGGTCTAAAAAGCCATTGATGATGTCTGCTGTGGACTGACTTGAGCCTTTTCCTTCTTCCCGGCTGAATTCAATCCTGTAGGTATTGGCAAGCACCGCATAAAGACTTTTGGCAAACCGGGCCTCGCTCAGCAGCAACGCTTCCGTGCTGGCTCCGGCAGCCACTTCATGACGCAGTTTGTCCAGAAGTGGCAGTGGCACCGCAAGTCCTCGCTGCAGCAGTTCTGGCATCTTTGCCCATGAAGTCTGGATAATGTCGCAGCGCTTGAGGAGCAAGTTCCTGGCCAATCCCAGGCGGCGCTCCTCGTCGAGCCAGGCACGCATCCACTCCTGCATGTATTCCGTTGGTCGGTATTCGCTCAGGGGCGTGAGGAAGGCGTAATCCACCGTCGAGAACAAGGGCGATCCACCCGTTCCGCAAAAACCAACAATCACGTTGGACTCGGCTAGCCGTCTGGCAGCGGCATCTGTAATGGATGAACCCTTGCCGAGAAGAATGAACGCCGTATTGCGCTCGGGAACATTGAAATAGCGCTCAATCAGATTGCCGTCCTCAGTGATGTAAACAATCCGGCCATCTTTCTGAATGACGCGCACATGCTCAAGGTAAAACACGTTGGCGCGCTTGGAAAGCATGACTGCACGAGGCTTCACCTGGGGCCGTGGCGCTTTCTTTTCCGTCATGGCACATCCGGCAAAGCAAATGCACGCTTCGAGGAAGACAGACCGTAGGAATTTGGCCTGAACTCGCCAGGTCCAGCCGCTGCCATGCTTTGCACAAAAAGAGAGAATTTCTGCTGGTTGCTCTGACTGTCGCTGATCAGGTAAACCAGCCCGTCTTTTTGCGCCTGAGCCGAGCGACGCTGCCCCAGCGTTGGTTGGCGCGCTTGGGCATTACGGTCAGACTTTGCCGAAGGAATCCGGTATCGCCGGTAGGATACCCAGGCACCCGCGTAGTCCGCAGGAACTGCCGCAGGATAGCCCAGCCGAGTGTAGTCACGAACAAACCAGTGCGACTGGATCGCCCCAGCCAAAAAGTCGAGTTCTGTTCGATCACGCGCAAAAACCCGAACGCTTGAAAATCCATGCGATGGCAGCGCAATCGCGAACGTCTCGGGCTTGCTCTGGAAAACCCCGTGCAGGATGCGCATGAGCCTGGCCAGCAGAATCGGCTTGGGCGAGGTTTCTTCTGCCCTCGACAGAAGATCAATCTGTGTGTATTGCAGCATCAGACATCTCCGCCAGAATAAACACCACCACGAATTATGCAGGCCAACAGAAACTGGCCGTCATCGCTCGCGGGGTCGAGTGAGCCAACATGCCGTAAGATGTCAAAACCGGAGGTTTTCTTACTGCGAAAAAACATCTGCGCATCCAGGCTTGCACCGTTGGGCTCCACCGCAATCGCCACGCCACGTTGCGCGAAGGCCGGATACCAGGTGTCGATGGTGCGCAGCGCATTGCCGATCTTCTGGTCGCGCAATGCGGCCTGGCCCAGAAAAAGGATGCCGTGCTTGTCCTGGTCTTGCGGGGCATTGCCCAACTGATAGAGCGAGCGGGCGAAACCTTTTTCCTTGGCTTCCAAATAATTCTGTGATGGGAACACCTCTAGCGGACCCTGAACGCCGAATTTCAGCTCGGCACAAACCTTGATCAAGGCATTACGCTGGCCGCAAAAACCTTCCTTGATAACTTTGGCCAGATCGCTCTCTCTTTCGGTCGGCATGTCAAAGTGGTTGAGCGGAACCGCTAGCGCATCAAACTGTAGCTGGCTGCTGCCGATGGAGGCTGTTACGTTGATGGATTCGGAAATCATCCGGTTGCGCCAGAGCCACCGGCCATTGGCGATGTTGCGGGCGTAGCGCAGGCTGAGCAGGTCTAGAGCGTCCCCTTGCTTGGCCCGCTCAATAAATTCAGACAGGGTTTCCTTGAACTTATTGATGTCGTCCATCGTGTCGCTTTTGCTGGGTGCGCAGGCGAACAGGGCACCCGACAGATCTGCAAAGCGCACATCGAAGCGAACTTCCAGGGCGCTGGCTTCGGGAGCCAGCTTTGCACTGTCAGTCTGTTGGATGTTGCTGACTTCGCGGCCTTTGGCACCCGCTACCGAGGCAGCGGCATCATCGGATTTGCTTTCATTTACGTTCTGGGTTCCGCGAATTCCATGGCGCATCACATACAGCGGGGCGCGTTCGCCACCGGGCATCAGGCTGTAGAACATGGCATCAGACAGAATCATGCCGCGCTGAAGCGACAGAACTCCGGGGAGTTTTTTGAATGGAACAGCGGATTTCTGGATAGCAGTGGTCATGAATCAACTCCTTTGAGATAACAAAAAAACATCGGGATGGGGCCAAGCACAGGCCCACATCAAACTTTTCAACTCGGAAGCGGCTTTGCGGAGGGACACGTACTGAACAAGACCCGTCAGGGGTTCGGCAAAAGCATGTTCAACTCCTTCGCGAACACCGCCTTTGTGCTTGAACTCGGTGAGCGTGGCGTACCCGAGCGTTGTGGCGGCAAGCCAGGGCGGATGAGCATCAAGAAGCTGTGGGTTTGCAGCGAGTTTCTTGATCAGTACAGCCGCACGGCTTTCTCCTGGCTGCTCCAGTTCGATTGATTTGTCGCGAAGCACAAAGCCGCTGGGCACGCGCTTGAACGCGGCCTGCAACGTTTCTTCTGTTTCAATCTGCCCATGACTGAGCACGGTGCCACCGGAAAATTTCCCCCTTTCCAGCATCTTGTGGACGGCATCCACGTCCTGCAAATCATCGAATTTGATAACTACGCTCACACGCAAATGTGCACTCAGCGTGGGCTGAAGCGACAGGGCTTGCTTGTTGGTGGAGCTGTAGTCGCTGCCATCAATAAACATGGCACCCCGGCGCTGTTGCCCATGAAGTCGGCCATAAATAAATTGCCCCAGTTCCTGCCGGTCATGGTGAATCAGAAAAAATCCCAAATCCCGAGCGCCTGCCTCGCGTGCGACCTGGTGGGCAAACAGGGCGCAGGCCATCAGAGGCGGACCACCGGCAACAAGGTTTGAGGTCAGCAGGTTGGCACCATGAACCCGCATGGAAGGAATCACGAGGTAGGTCATACAAGGAACTCCTCGATCAGGCCCTCAATGCTTTTGATGCCGAAAACATCCAGGCTCAACAAGCGTTTTGGTCCATTTTTGGTTTGAACTTCAAATTTGCCGATCGCATTGGCCAGCCACACAGCCGCCAGGGATGCCCAGTCACGCCCGCGCAGGGACTCATCCACCCAGGCGGCGTTCACGTTGTGGTGCAGCTTTTGAGTGAAATACATGTGCTTGCCTGTGGTATCTGCGGGCAGCATTTCAAGATGCTGGTCCAGTACACGCCTGATGTCATCGACCTGATCCATAACATCGTCCACGAACTCGGCAAGAATGGATTTCTCTTCCTCGCGGCTTTCCATGGCGGTCTGGCGAACGTCGTCCTCGGTATTTGCTTTCAGAAAATCCGCGTACTTGCGCACCAGTTTCAGGGAAATGTTCAGGTCAACGCCCTTGTGGTGCATGGCCAGCGCCTGCCGGAGACTACCTTTGGCCTGGGGCGCACCCATGTACATCGGCTGCTGCATCTCCCGCACCAACCCGCCCACGTTTTGAGGGTTAGACCCACCGATTCCCAGTTGAGTCAACTGAACCGAGCGTGTCGCCAATCGCGCGATGACGGCCTTTGGGTTTTTCTTCAGTGCCTTTTCTTTTTCCTTTTGCCAATCTTCCTTTCCGAGCTTATGCGCTTCGTTGGAAGCAGCTACATGGGCGCGCATGATTTGGCACAGGCCGCCCGCCGTCAATGGCGTGACCGAGCGGTAACTGACAGCGCCCGTCTCATCGGTATAGGGAAGGAGCAACTGGCGCAGTCGAGGGTCCAGGAATGCATCGCACCCATCTTCCAAGCGCCCTTGGGTGCAGCGTGCGAGGGCATCGCCAACAGCCAGAAGCTCATCAGGCGCAAGGTCTGGCGCGTCTTCCTTTTCAGCGGACTTTGCACCATCCTTATCAGCTTTCTTCTTCGGAATAATGCCACTGGCATCCATCCTGGCCTGCTTAGCATGTTTGAAATGAGTGGCGATGCGTCCCGAGTTTTTGGTGTAGTCGGTCATGCATGAAATGCCCTCTTTCAGCAGGGTTCTTGCACTCACGTAGGGCAAATTCAAGGCATCAGCGGCATCAATCCGAATGCCCCCTGCAGGCGCATTTGAATTGACCGTCTTAAAAGAAAAATGCACAAATCCCCGGAAAGAACTTTCGTACTCTTCAATTTTTTCATTCATTTATTATCCATAATAGACTGATGTTAAGATACATATCTTACTCGTTTGTTTTGAGAGAAGCAATACATGCACATCGTCTTAGTGTCTGCCTGCGAAAAAAGAGCCATCAAGCGAACAAGAGCCGTCCTCGATAGCTACGCACTGCGGACAGGGCCGTCAAGCTGGGGAACGCCGATCACCCAGGAAGCGCTGAAGGAGTTGCATACAGCTTTGAAGCGGTCGGCTACCCGACAGACCTCGGTGGCGTGCTACAAAAATGAAGGACTGCGGCGCATGAAGCTGCTGTGGATGGTGGGCTCCAGGACCAGCTTTGGAGCCGATGGTCATTTCTCGTGCGGCACCCAGCAAGCCCGAAAGCCGGTCGTAGTGATTCCAGATTGGCTCAGGGTCGCCAGCGTGCTGGCTAAGGCATCTGGAAAAATTCATGACATCGGCAAGGCCAGCATTCGGTTTCAGAGGAAATTGCGCTATCAGGCCGATGGGGCTGACCGTGTACGCCATGAGTGGCTCTCAGTCAAATTGATTCAGGCGATGCGCATCAACGGACGCGATTGGGAGAAGGCCTGGAAATCGGTTAAAACCAACAAAGCCAACGAAACGGATGTCACTCTGGGGAACCGAAAGTTTTCTGGTAATGATGTCAGCGCAGTGACTGGCCCGCTGGAGGCCATTGATCTGCTGGTGATGACCCATCACAAGCTTCTAGGAACTGGGGAATTGCGCAACGAGCGCGCCCGCCCTACCAGCAGTGAGCATGTGCGGGGAAAAGTGCAGGACTTCAAGGATGAACAGTACACCCCTGCCGGGTCAATTGGCGATCCAATCTGGAAAAACTACTGGACAGCGGAAAGCCGCCTGCTGCAAATGGGCGAAAGCAAGACACCGAATTACTGGCGTGGCGTCAGCCTGTTCGCCCGGACTGCGCTGATTTTTGCCGACCACACGGTTTCCGCCATCAATCGGATCGACCCCGTAACGCCAGCGAACCCCAACACCATTTACGCCAACACCTACCGTAGCGCGCCCAGCCAAACTGGTTCGTTAAACCAAACCCTGGATTGGCATCTGGACAACGTGGGCAGTCGGGCCGCTGAGCTGATGGTCAAAATGCACGGCATGGCATTGCCGGGGCTTACGGAAGAATCAGTCGAATCCATCTGCCAGCGCTCGCCAGGGAAATACGAATGGCAAAACACGGCGGCAAATGCCCTCCAGACCGCTGTGCGCTCGCTACCGGATGAAATCAAGGGCCAGGTTCCCGTGCTGGTTTTCAACATTGCAGGCACCGGCAGCGGAAAGACAAGAATGAATGTGCGTGCCGCCTGCGTGCTCAGGGACGGCCAGAGCGCGCCCAGACTGGCCATTGCCTTGAATCTGCGCTCCCTCACGCTGCAAACAGGCGAGGCACTGCGCAGCCAGCTCAAAATCGGCGAGGACGAGTTGGCAACCGTCATCGGGGACGAAACTGTCAGAAAACTCTTTCGCAAGACACAGCAAGGAAATTTCGTTGATGCGGATGAGAATGCGCCCGAATCGGACTTTATCTGCGATGGCGAAGAACGCGCGTTGCCAGAGTGGCTGGCCCCTTTGTTTGTGCAGTCCTCGAACAAGCAGCGGCTCATCCTCTCGTCCCCGCTGCTGGTGTCCACCATCGACTACCTGATCGCGGCTGGAGAGCCGGGTCGGCAGGGTCATCATGTCAAAGCTTTCTTGCGCGTGATGAGCAGTGATCTGGTTCTCGATGAGATTGATGGCTATGACCCGATGGCACTGGTAGCCGTTCTGCGCCTGATCCAGGTGGCTGCCCTGGCGGGGCGCAATGTCATTTGCTCGTCGGCAACTCTGGCCATGCCGGTGGCCCATGCGGTGGCGGCGGCTTTTCGCAGCGGCGTGGCCATGCGTGAAGCCATGGAAGGCAGGGCGTGCGGTTTTCTCTGCGCACAAATCGATGATGTCCTGCCGCCTTCGGTCACACAGATGACGACGGAAACCGACGCAACTACGCAGGCATTTGAGACCAGTTACAGCCAACGGCTTGACGCGATCAAACAGGCGCTCAGTGCTCGTTGCCCGATGCGCATTGCCATGCTGAAAAAGTTGAATCCCCTCGAAATCACTACCAAGGGCTGGCTCAACGCCGCGACTGAATGCTGTTGGCACCTGCACGCCTGGCAGGGATGGCAATTTCATGAGACTGGAATCAAAATCTCATTTGGACTGGTTCGGGTTGCCAATATTCGCACTGCCGTCTTGTTGTCCCGCCATCTCAGCAACTCACTGCCGGGTGGTGGCTTGACCGTCAAGATCGCCTGCTATCACTCGGCAGATTTCCTGATTTCCAGATTCCATAAAGAGCGCAGACTGGATCATCTGTTGTCCAGGGGCGCGGGAAATGCAGGGATTGAGGCGGATGCTGAAATCCAGCGCGATGTAGCCCTTGCTGCAGCCAAAGGCTGCACATCGCTCATGTTCATCGTAGTCGCGACACCCGTCGAGGAAATTGGCCGAGACCATGATTTTGACTGGGCAGTGATTGAGCCTTCCAGCGCTCAATCGGTGGTGCAAACGGCGGGCCGGGTGAACCGCCACCGGATGCAGCCGGTGACGTTGCCCAATATCGCCATCCTGCAATTCAACCTGCGCCACTGCCGCAACGTCGAAAATGGTGAGAGCGAAAAGAAAGCGTTTGTTTACCCTGGTCTTGAGTTGATAGACGATGCTGAAAACAGCACGCATGGAACCCACGACATGGCAGAGTTGTTCGCCTGGAGCCATTCGGATCAGGTCACCATTGATGCAAGGCTGCGTTTTGACCATGACGCAAGCCGGCTGGCCGCGTGTGACGATAAATCGCTGACCCACTCGCTGAACAGGTTTTTCGGCGCACAGAGCGAGCAGCGCAAAAGCCTGTTTGACAATGAAAACTTCGCGTGCCAGCTGATCGGCCAGACCGTGTATGACGCCAGTCCTTTGCGAAGCCTGTCAGATCAGAAGCGGGAGTTTTTCTTCACCGAGATTGACGCCTCACAGCAGCCGGTGCTCAGGCAGAAGCTGCCCGATGGCCAAACTCCAATAGAGCAGCTCCAACGCAGCCCATCCGAGCGTGCAGGAAGGGATGAAAATGACTGGCTGACGAGCAGCTTTGAGGCCATGCTGCAGATGTGCGAAGAGTTCGACGTGAAACCCATGCTGGGAACAACTCTCGTCATCTCCAGCTACAGTAAAGAAACGGAGATCGTGCTAGATGAGTCGTATGGAGCATGCACCCGATGATCCACCGTGCAGGTGGTTGAGAAAATAATCGACTGGTGTGCATTGCCAACGTTATCCACCGTGCAGGTGGTGTTGAGATTTTTATATTCACTCTGCTTCTGTTGTTGGAGTCTGAGGTGCATTGGAGCAGTAAAAGCCTTTAAGCTGTCAAGTTAAACAGCTAAATGAATCTGGCAGTCAGTCCGATGCTTTCTTGATCCATTAGGTAACGGCAAAGATCGCAACTCTCCCTTGCCCACAGACTCTGGACTTTGGGGAGCAATGGAACGGAAAACCGGGTTAAGTGGCCAATTTAAGAGCCAAATAGGTTTTAGCCAATTTACATCGGTAAATTTTCGCTACCCCAAGTGGATGCGATTTTTAAGGGTGCTGCCACTGGCTCCAATGCAGCGTTATGCCATTCACTTGCCGGGTCTGCCTAAAGCGCGGACGTATCTTGCCTGCGCACAAAAAAAAGCCCCGCATTGCAGGGCCTTTTAAAGGGAGGGGCATGGAGCCGAGCGGCGTCAGGTGAGAGCACTTTCTGCGTTTCGGGTCGGGTCCCCTTAGACTGTGGGCATCAAAAATGCCAATGGACAAATCATAACAACTATGCTCCAAATCGTCAATCCTCAAGACGCCGTGGCCTTTGGTCGGCTCATGGAATTCCTGTCGCCAACGCCCCCCTGGAACCGTTCCTTGTGGAGCATCGGCTTGGTGCTTGGCCTCCAAGAGCTATGCGAAGCAAGTAGGGGTTCCGCGCCCAAACCGGCGGAATTTGTCCAATCCGTTAGTGCTGCGTATTCCAAGGGTTGATGGCAGTCAGAGGTTCTACGCCTGATCCCTCGGAATTTCCCGCTTCAGCCCGCCAGCTTCTTGAGGCGCTCGGCAAGGCGTCCAAACGCTTCTTCCATGTACTCTAATGCTTTGGGTTCTGCGCCCCCTGCACGCAGAGAGTGTTTGAAGATAGCTAGATCAGAAACCCATTGCTGATGCAGCTTGTCCAATTCTTTGACTTGCGGCTGAAATACTTGCAGTTTGCCGCTTCCAAGAAACGCCTGATAGCCACGCTCAAGTGTTGCCGCTGTCGTCAGCAATTGAGCCCCCATTTGCTTTTGCTGTTCGGGCAGCTGGGACATGCCGTCATAGGGCCGCGATGGCTTATTGCGTTCGGCCTCGGATGCCTCTTCCATGACAAGGGCGTAGCGGTAAAACCCTGAAAATTCGTCTGACAATGCCATGAACTGATCATCGGTTGTTCCGACCCAAATCTTGTGCAGATCGGGCACATACCCCATCATGCGATTGATGGTGGCGGGGGCATCGTTAACGCCCTCGGCAGCCAGCCGCTGCATGTGCTGATCGATCTTCGCGGCCAGCCGCCGGAATTCATTCATGCTCATGGTTTGCTGGACTCGGTTACGCTTCCCAGGGATTAATGACCGTAACGTTAGCGGCTTCATAGGCAGCCGTATCGCGCGACGCTACGATAAACCCCCGCGAGGCCGCGATTGCGGCAATGTATCCGTCTGGTGTTGGAAATCCTCGTCCGGCGACTTTGGCCGTCACGGCTAACTCGGCGTAGTGCCGTGCTGCATCGATGTCGAATGGAAGCACCCGATCCCTGAACAGTCCCATTAGACCGTCAAGGGTTTGTGCCAACATATCCTTGCGCTTGCCAGCTGGGAGCGCCCTGATACCAAACAGCAACTCGGCCAACGTCACGCTGGACAGATAAAGCGTTTCGGCTGCTTGATCGTTCAACCAAGCCCGCACAGCCGAGTCCGGCTCGGGTTTCATCGCCTCGGAAACGACGTTGGTATCGAGAACGATCATTCAAACCTCAGCGGCTCGGCCGGCGTCTTGTCTCTCGCTTGCTGGAAGACCTCGAAATCCTCGTTTGTCAGGCCGACCTTGCGACCCAGTGCTGTGAGTGCTTCACCCAGGCGAACGCGCGACCCCGGCTTAACCGCTATCGCCAGAATCTCACGCACCTCGGCCTCGGTGCTGCGCCCATGTAGAGCGGCCTGCACTCGCAAAGCGCGATGCACATCGTCGGGCAGATTGCGTACTGTCAGCATTGCCATAGCATCACCTCGTAAAAATGCATTCTATGCATTCATTATGCTGCTATGAATGCATTTTTGCAAGTAACATCAGCATGTCGTAAAACAAGTGTTTTGCGACATGCAGGTGACACCAGCAGAAATACCCTGTCAAAGCCTCTAAAAATGTACGGAAAACATTGTCGCTATGCCCTAGCATACGGAAACCTCATTTTTATGGTTATCCGGCTATGTTGATTGGCTATATGCGCGTTTCGTCTGACTCGGATCGACAGAGCACTGACCTGCAACGCGATGCGCTGCTGGCGGCGGGCATCGATACCCGCCACTTGTTCGAGGATCATGCCTCCGGCGCCAAAGATGATCGACCTGGCTTGGCCAAGGCACTGGAATTTGTGTGCCCAGGCGACGTGCTCGTGGTATGGAAGCTGGATCGACTTGGCCGTTCGCTGTCGCATCTGCTCTCAATCGTGACCGCGTTGAAGGACAAGCAGGTCGCCTTTCGGTCGCTGACTGAAGGCATGGACACCACCACGGCATCGGGCGAACTGCTGCTTCATGTGTTTGGTGCACTTGCTCAGTACGAACGGGCTTTGATCCAGGAGCGAGTTATTGCCGGTCTGGCTGCTGCTAAGCGGCGTGGTCGAATCGGTGGCCGACCAGCTGCCATCGTCGGCGAGAAACGTGACGCCATCATTGCCGCGCTGGATGCAGGCATGTCGAAGGCCGCCGTGTGCCGTAATTTTGGTGTCAAACGTACCACGCTGATTGAAACATTAGCCCGTGTCGGATGGCCGGGTGCGCACGACACCAAGACCAGAACGTAATGACATATGCGCGGTGACAGCAACGAGCGACTGACCATTCTCTCGGACGCAGAGAAGACGGCTCTCTATGGCATTCCCAGTTTCAATGATTTTCAGCGTATTGAATTTTTTGCCATGACCGATGCGGAGCGCTCCTTGGCTTTGCAGCGCAGGGGCATCTTGAAACAGGTTTATTGCTTGCTGCAAATTGGCTACTTCAAGGCCAAGCAGGCATTTTTTCAGTTCTCCCTGGATGACGTGCCGCCAGAGGATGTCGCCTTCCTGATTCAGCGGTATTTCCCTGGGAAAACGCTCGTTGTAAAGCAATTGAGTACCAGAGAATATTACGCGCAACGCCAAGAAATTGGCGCCTTGTTCGAATATCGCTTGTGGACTGACAATGATCTGCCGGTGTTGCGCGATAAGGCGAAACTGCTGGCTCGAACGGATGTAACCCCTGCCTTTTTGCTGGCCGAATTGATGGTCTTTTTGATCGGCCAGCACATCGTTCGACCAGGCTACTCCACGCTGCAAACCATCATCAGAGATGCACTCAGCGCGGAGCGTGATCGACTGGAGCAATTGGTCGAAGCGGCCATTACCGATGAGGCACGCGAGACATTGGAGCTACTGCTGGCCAACGAGAGCACCTTGTCGGAATTGGCCGCCCTCAAACAAGATGCCAAGAGTTTTCGCTACCGCCAGATGGGCATAGAGCGCCAAAAGCGCCTCACGCTGAAGCCCTTGTATGCGATTGCTAAAAAACTGCTCCCCGGTCTCGCTCTTTCCCAGTGCAACATCGCGTACTACGCCAGTCTGGCCAATTTCTACACCGTCTACGACTTACGCCGATTCAAGCCTGCTAAAACCAACCTGTACCTACTGTGCTACGCATGGCAACGCTACCGCCAGCTCACCGACAATGTGGTGGAAGCCTTTGGTTACCAAACCCGCCAGTTGGAAGATGAAACCAAGGCGGCGGCCGTCCAGCAGGCCACCAAACTACACGTTGAGCGCCAACAAGCCACGCCACGGGTGGGCGAGCTGCTCTTGCTGTATGTGGATGACGCGCTGCCTGACGTCACGCCCTTCGGAGACATACGCCACAAAGCATTTCGGATCATGCCGGCAGATGCCCTACGTTCGACTGGCAAACTGCTGACAGAAAGACCTGTGAGCCAGATGGACTTGCGCTGGCAGGCCGTGGAAAAGCAAAGCGGGCTTTGTACCAAGAATCTGCGCCCCCTGGCCACTGCCTTGGAATTCGCCAGCAGCAGTGCCGGTGGCAAAGTCTGGCTCGCGGCGCTCAAATGGATGAAGGAAGTGTTTGACCGCCAGGAATCCCTTGCCAAACAGCCTCTCTCTGACGTGCCACCAGGCGCACTTCCCAAACGTCTACGCGACTCCCTGCAGATATTCGGTGAGGACGGCATGCCACTGAGCCTGCATGGCGAGCGGTACGAATTCATGGTGTACAGGCAACTGCGTAAACGCCTCGATGCGGGCGACATCTATCTGGACGACAGCGTGCAGCACAGAAGGTTTTCAGATGACCTGGTGTCCATGGCAGACAAATCCGAAGCCCTCAAAGCGCTCGACGTTCCATGGCTACGAAAGCCAGTTGATGAAACACTGGATGCCCTCTTTGTTGAGCTCGATGATCAGTGGCGCGCATTTGATGAGGAGCTGCGTGCGGGCAAGCTTAAACATCTGGACTTTGATGCTGACAAGAAAACACTCATCTGGCACCGGCCAAAGGCCGACAAGGACAAGCAGCTTCAAAAGGGCTTCTATGCCAAGCTCCAGGCCCGAGACATTGCCGATATCTTCCGATTTGTGAATGAGCGCAGCCACTTCCTGACAGCTTTGACCCCCTTGCAACCGCGCTACGCAAAAAAGATCGCCGACGAAGACAGCCTGATGGCGGTGATCATTGCTCAGGCCATGAACCACGGCAACTTCAAAATGGCCGAGACCTGTGACATCACGTACCACGTCCTGGAGGCCACGCATCAGCAGCATTTGCGCCCGGCAACACTGATCGAAGCGAACAACAAGATCAGTAACTTCATCGCCACGCTGCCGATCTTTCCGTATTACTCCATCGACATGGATGTGCTGTACGGCAGCGTTGACGGGCAGAAGTTTTCTGCCGCCACCCCAACGTCAAAGGCACGGCACTCACGCAAATATTTCGGCAAGGACCGCGGCGTGGTGGCCTACACGCTGCTGGCCAACCACGTGGCGTTGCAAACACAGATGCTGGGTGCCAACCAGCATGAGAGCTACTGGGTGTTTGACATCTGCTACAACAACACCTCTGACATTGTGCCAAACACCATCACCGGCGACATGCACAGCATCAACATGGCCAACTTTGCGATCCTGCACTGGTTTGGCATGAATTTGGCCCCGCGTTTCACCAACCTTCATGCGCAGTTGAAACACCTCTACGGAGGAGCTGGCGAGGAGGCATACGCCAACTTTCTCATTCAGCCTGTGGGCCAAATTGACCGTAACCTGATCACCTCCGAGAAGGCCAATATGGATCAGATTGCCGCCACGCTGGGGCTCAAGGAGATGAGCCAAAGCGTGTTGATGCGCAAGATATGCACCCTGTCGGACCACAATCGCACGCGCAAGGCCATATTCGAATTTGACAAACTGGTCCGTACCATTTACACGCTACGCTACTTGCGGGACCCCAAGTTGCAGCGTGACGTGCACCGCTCGGAAAACCGCATCGAGTCCTACCACCAGCTACGCTCCACCATCGCCCAGGTGAACGGCAAAAAGGAACTTACCGGGCGCACGGACTTGGATGTGGCTGTCAGCAACCACTGCGGCCGCCTGATCGCAAACGTCGTGATCGCTTACAACTCCATGCTGTTGTCGGAACTGCTTAGCCGGACTCTGACAGCGGGCAACGAGAAAGCGCTGGAGTTGCTCAGACGCATTTCGCCAGCGGCGTGGCAGCACCTGCATTTCCTCGGGCATTACGCATTCCGTGACAAGGGCAAGCCGATTGATTTGGAGGCCATTTTGGCTGGGATCGACTGGGAGTAGCAATTGCGTTTGGCGAAACTGGACAAATTCCGCCGGTTTGGGCGCGGAACCCCAAGTACCGTCTTGCAGTCCGGTACATTGAGCGAAGCGTCTGTGCGGCGGATCTGCAGTGCCTTGCAGCGCAAGGTCGGTAAAGACCCCGCACTTAGTACTGTCGAGAAGAATTACTTGCGCCAACAGATCAACAGTGTGCCAAAGGCCGACGGGCCAGCACATCACACAGTGGAGCAAATGGCTAGGTTGCTCGATGCCAATTACCTGCAGCGCTGGGCAAAGGTGGTGGCCACACCCGACTTCTCTATTGAGCTTTTTGCTCGCAGCGTGGCCTCACATGTTCTGGACATGGGGTTTTCACCACAATACATTCACGGCGTGCTTAAGAAAAAGGTTCGAGGTGATGCCCCAGTGAGTTTGGCCGACATGTGCGAGGAGTTGCATGGGGTGCAGGCGCTGTGTCCTATTCGCCCATTCAAAGTGCTACTTGCATTCCCCAGGCTGCCAAAGTTGGCTAACGGCATACCCGCAGACTGGCTGCGAGGCGAGGCAGTGAAAGGTTGGCTCGTCGAGAACGGGTTTGACATAACCAATGTGCGTGCACAAGCCGCAGTCGTTTTGACGGTTGACGCCCGCGACCCAGGTGCTGCGGCGCAGCAGGCACGGGAACTTTCTGACCGCTTTGCGGCCCGAACCCGCATTGCAACTGGAGAGCCCTTGGATCGTGTCGCACTGCTGTGGGTGCAGGGTGATGAGATGCCTGCACCACTGGTGGGAGAGTCCCGTGGCGTGAGGGTGAAGGAACTGGACAGGGAAGGGCGGATTTTCTCGGCCGTGCCCACCAGTGACAGTGTGGAGGCGGCGCTCGAATTACTGGCGCACCTGGACGAAAGCTCGCCTTCCGCAGCCATTGCAGGCGGATGGGGTGCAATTGAAGGCCTGCTTGCCGACCCAGGGGACCGCGCAACGGCAGCAGACAATCTGGCAGCTCTGGTTGCCTGCTCATTTCCGAGGCAAGAGTTAACTTCTTTGTCTTTCAAGGCCGCATCTGAATTCGAGCACATTGCAGCATTGTTGGGCAGTAAGCCCACGAACCGGGAGCGCTCACTTACCATCGCGCAACTCATTCAGGATGGAAAAATGCCGGCCTTGAAAGCGACGGCTGATCGTGCCGCAGTGGAGCGATTGCGCAAGCTCTTGGGCGACCCATCGGCAGAACTTCAGACGGTCAAGGACTCCATTGCCGATGCGTTTCACCGGCTATACCGGCAGCGAAATTTGATTCTTCATGGCGGTCGACTCAACAGCGTGGCGTTGAAGGCGAGCTTGAGAACGGTCTCAAAATTGGCCGGGGCAGGCATGGATCGCATCACGCATGGCCATTACGTTCAGTCGCTTCGTCCTCTGGAGTTGGTTGCACGAGCCAACTTGTCTATCGCCCTGATCACCAAAGACAAGGCATTGAACTGTGTGGATTTACTGGAGCACAAATGAAGCTATCTGAGGTTGCCCGTGCACGTCTCGTGCGAGATGGTGCCATCGACACTATGGCTACGCTGAACGAAGCCCTAACCGCAGCCATCGCCGGACTTGAAGCGCCGATCATCAGGACATGAAGATGGCTTTTGGACGCGCTATGGGTGAAATATCGGTGGAGTTTATGCATCCGGCGGTTAAGGCATTTCCCGAAATGGAGCCCGACGCTACCTGTGATCGCGGTGGCCAAGACGAGGGCAGTGGACAGTTGGCCAAGGTGAAACAACAGGACGTTATGTAAAGCGGTAGCGCACTTTTTGAAGTGTCGGCCACTGACTCCAATGGACTGGACGTAGTCATTCGGCTAGATCCCCCATTTTGGGGATAGTCAATCCAAGCGAGGTAACTGAGAATAGGTATTGGCGCAATGCAAGCCAATTATTAAAAGCGAGTGTTTTTTGCTATTTTTAATACAGCAAACTATTAAATCTCAATAATAGCTTATGTCACTTTGTACAACTGAAATCGCCAATTTATACCACAACACCCTGCGGGATAAATTAGTACTCATACCCTACCCACCATGAACACACAGAGCCTTCTCGCGGAAATCGATGCCCGTGAACTCACCTACGAGGCACCTCCCCTGTTTGCTTGGGAGATGGGCGTCGTATCAACAGACGAAGACGTTGCGAATCTCATGTATCGAGGTGGACGTTTCCCGCCACAAATGTCAACTCGACGTACGCCACCGGACGATTCCCGACCGGAGAAGACGTACTGGGACTATGTGAAGACGGAGATGCGAATATTCCTCTGCACGGACGACAAGAAGTACAAGTTGCTCTGGAAACAAATCGACGATATGCAGAAGAAATCTACAACTGCAATAGTCGGTGTCATCGCTGCCTTTCTTGGTTCATTGCTCGGCGCCCCAGCAACTATCTTGGCTGGGTTTGTTGCCCTCTGCCTCTATGCAGCGCTTAAGGTCGGCAAGGAAGCATATTGTGGCTACAGCAGTCCCCAATGAAGCTTAACCACTCGCTGAAGCGGAGCGCAATGGCATACCTCAGAATTAGAAAGTACGACCGCCCATGAACTCCAAATTCCCCGATCCAATCTCCGCCGAAGAACTGACAGTCACGGTTCGTGCTGTTCGAATAAATGGGAAGCAGATGACGCTTGCAGTTTTCCGACAACTACCTGTCGTAGAACTGTGCACCGAATCTGGAGATGCACTGACGCCAATTCGGCCTTGGGGTATCGTCCGCCAAGAAATCAAGGAAACGACCGTTTGGTTGCTACTTGAGTTCGCAGGGCAACTCTACAAGGCCCCAATCGACACCGAACGTCTGCATCAGTCTGAGATAGAGGCGGGTATCAGCCTTGCGAAGAGAAATTTAGAAGGCCCACATCCAATCCGCTCCATCGGTGAACCCAAGTTGAAGCGCTATGAGTGGCTGAACAAATTTGAGGACATACGAGTTGCTATTCATCGTGAAGCAATGAAGTACCCACAACTCTACATTACAGCGTAATGAAGCAGATGAGGAATACCCATCTCAAGTGAGCTGATGCCAAGATTCGCCTCTCAATCTTGGCATTCAGTTGCAGTAAACCGCAGCCTTCACGGGCTGCAGCTCGCTTGCGACGGGGAAGTACCTTCATTCTTTAGGCACATTGACCAGAGATGACGACCAATAAAATGAGCATTTCGGACCGCAACACAGCCATCGCAACGCTCATGCAGGCACTCGAAGCCTGCCGTAAATCGGGCGAAGTCATCACCGTGCAGAGCCCCTTCGAGGATGGGCCGACAAGACTGGTCGATGTCCCCGTCATCGCGATTGATGTCGCCGCGCAGAAGTTTCAAGTTAAGCGGGTTGGTGATGACATCGGAAAATGGTTCGCCATTCGCCACATCCAGAGCATAACGCTGTGCACGGGCGAGACCATAGCCAGCCCAGATGGAGTGGTGTACTGGAAAGATATCCAAAGTCGCCGTGGGCAGAAGGCTGAGTGGCGTGACGAATTGGCGAAGCCAAATCACATCCCAGACATCTCAAAGGCACCTTACGGCGTCAGGGCGCAGCTGACGGGCGACGGCACTCGAATTCCTGGACCACCCGGCTCGAAACGGGAGGTTGAGTTGTGGATAGTAAAGAGCCATCACTCGGGTCCGACCGGCATCTACGTTAAAGATGCCATTGCTGCCCGGCGGGTTTGCGGCCTGATCGAAGCGTCATACTGGGACATGGCCCAGGCATGGCTGGCGTGCGAGTTCGAATGGCCAGATTGGGTCCGCACTAACGCTCGTGGTGGCTTGGTCGTCCCTACAGAAACAGTAACGAAGGTGTTCCGATGGGGGCAGGTGACACCAGCTGATCTGGTGAGTCTGTTCATGACAAAGTCGTGGGAGCGGCACCGAATCTTCAAGCCTTCAGAGAACCAGCTTACGGTGGCTGACGCGAAGCGCCTAACCGACATCGGCTTGTGCGTTGAGGCTGAAAGGGCACCGATCAAACCAATCTTCGAACACGCACTGTCGCGAGACATCCGATCAGTCTTGAAAGCGCGCGGCCTTAAGTCAGTGGACCGCGATCACGGTCTGGCCCAACTGCAGGCGATTGCCGTCACGGAGGCGGATGCTGTCCATGCAGCCCTGTGCGCAACGCCTGGCTTCGTAGGGAAGTGGTGCCTGTCGCCCCCTTGCGGCCTGACATGGTCGGAGTGGCAAGACTTCCGCACTTGGCACTCGGCAATGGTCTACGCGTTCTGCGAGTACTTTTAGAACGGATAGAAAATCAACCACATGAGCCCAAGTATCGCACCCAGAAAGCCCCCTCAATCCGCGTGAAACTCACAATTAGCCGCCCGTGCCAGATTCACCACCAGCGGCTCGCGCTGACAGACGAGTTGAGCGGTTGGTCTCACAGGCACGCTTTCCTGTGCTCAAGACGCTCGATCGTTTTGATTGGGAGTGGCCTCCGGATGATGGTTCAGAATTTGTTTCACTTGGACTTTGTCAGTTAGCACAGCAACGTGGTGTTTATCTCTGGCACCGGGTTGGGTAAGAGCCATTTGATGACGGCGTTGGGTCATGCGGCTTGCCTGCAGGGGTATTCGGTGCTGTTTACCGGAGCCATTGAAATCATCAATACTTTGGCTTTGGCGCACGCCACG
>Ga0116160_1002145_pt1 | contig 19104 bp, 20 predicted proteins | sample AD_JPNAS2_MetaG_FD_89879 | JGI IMG/M metagenome (GOLD analysis project Ga0116160, IMG submission 89879) | Active sludge microbial communities of municipal wastewater-treating anaerobic digesters from Japan - AD_JPNAS2_MetaG | ecosystem: Engineered > Bioreactor > Anaerobic > Digestate | place...
AGCCTCATCCAGCGCCACTCGATGGTTCTCTCCAGGGGATTGACCTTGATGACCATGATGGGAAACGTGAGAAACATGAACCAGCAGGAAACCAGCGCCGATCTGAAGATCTCGGATGCGGCCCTGCGGATGATCAGACCTGCCTGGATGCCCATTCCGCCCGCCTACACCTTCTCCGAACTGGTCCGGCCGAGAATGCCCGCCGGCCGGAAGATGAGAATGAATACCAGCAGGCCGAACGCGAACACGTCTTCGTAGTCGCTCGAGATGTAACCTGTTGCGAAGCTCTCCGTCCAGCCCAGAATAAGTCCGCCGAGCACGGCCCCGGGGATGCTGCCGATCCCGCCCAGCACCGCCGCCGTGAACGCCTTGATGCCGGCGATGAACCCGATGTAGAAGTTGATCTGACCGATATGGTTCGAGATGAGCACGCCGCCCACTGCAGCCAGGGCCGAGCCGATGATGAAGGTCACAGAGATGACCCGGTTGATGTCGATGCCCAGGAGCATGGCCATGGTCTTGTCCTGGGCCGTCGCCCTCATCGCCTTTCCCATCCGGGAGAATTTGATGAATAGAGTCAGCAGCACGGTGGCGATCGCGGTGGTGACGACGATGAGCAGCTCGGAGGAGCGCATGATGTGCGAGACCGGCTCCATGAATGCGAACTCGTCCACGAGGGTCGGAAACGACAGGAAGTCGGAGGTCTGGGCCAGGAGCACGTAGTTCTGGAGGAATATGGACATGCCGATCGCGCTGATGAGCGGAGAAAGTCTCTGCGCCTTGCGGAGCGGCTTGTATGCGATCTTTTCGATGGTGAATCCGTACGCGGCGGAGTAGACGACCGCGATAAGCCCGGCGAGGATGAGGAGCGACGGTCCGGTCAGACCCAGCAGCGAGAGCGCGCTCGCCGCGATGAGCGCGGTGAATGCGCCGATCATGTAGATCTCGCCGTGGGCGAAGTTGATCAGCTCGATGATCCCGTAGACCATGGTGTAGCCGAGGGCGATCAGCGCGTAGATGCTGCCCCTGGTGAGCCCGCCGAAGAATAGTTCGAAGAAATAGTCCATGAAATATGTCTGAGTATGCCCCCGCTCTCACACAAAGAGAGGGAGCAGGCGACCTGCCCCCTTCTCTCCGGTCCGGCTGGTGTAGACTACTTCCCGACCTCCACGTACCGGCCGTCCTGGACCTGATACACGGCAAAGCCGATGCCCTTGGCATCGCCCTTCTCGTCGAAGCTGATCTTCCCCAGCGGTGTATCGAACCAGTTGGCGCGCAGCGCGTTAGTGACGGAAATAAAATCAGTAGCCCCCGCCTTGTCGATCGCCTGAAGCAGACAGAGCGATGCCGCGTAGGCATTCAGATAGAACGCTCCGGGCTCGGTTCCGTACACCTTCTTGTGCTGCTCGATCGCGGCGATGGCCATGGGGCTCTTCGTGGTGTCGATAGGTCCGGTGGCGTAAACGCCTTCGGCATACCTGCCTGCGACCTTGATGAACGTGTCGTCGCGTACGCCGTCATCCGAGATGAAGATCGTATCCATCTTCTTCTTTCTCATCCCGGAGACGATCTTCGCAGCTTCGGGATGGTAGCCGCCGTAGATGACCGCTTCCGCTCCCGTGCGTTTGATCTTCTGGACCACTGCCGAGTAGTCCACCGCCCCCGGGGTGATCCCCTCGAACAGGACCGGCTTGGCCCCCCGCTCGATGAGGAAGCCCTGCGCGAACTCGGCGAGCCCCTTGCCGTAGTCGCCCTTGTCGTGGATGACCGCGATCTTCTTGACCTTCAGCGTATTCAGGGCGAAGTCGACCTGGAGCAGGGCCTGGGCGTCGTCGGGAGATATTGTCCGGAAGAAGTTCGGGTAGTCTCCGCTCTTGGTGAGCTCGACGTTCGTGGCCGACGGCGACATGACGACGATGCCGGCATCCTTGTAGATGTTCATGGCCGCCTTTGTTGCGCCGCTGCAGATGTGACCGAGGACCACATCGACCTTTTCCGAAACGAGCTTGGTGCCCACGTTTGCCGCCACCTCGGGCTTGCACTGGTCGTCTTCCTGGAGAATGACCACCTGTTTGCCCATCACGCCGCCGCGGGCGTTGATGTCGTCCACCACGAGCTTGGCAGCATAGGCCGAAGGCAGTCCGTAAGAAGCAAGATCGCCGCTGTGCGCCCCCGGAACTCCCAGCCTGATGACATCATCCGCCCACGCTCCTCCTGCACAGAAAACAAAAAACGCCGCAGTAAGCATACAAAGAATTCTTTTCATGTACTCCCCCTACGTGTTCAAGAGTGTGCCTGCTCAATTTTCCGGAATCTTCCAGGCCGTATGTTGCGCATAAATAGCATCGCCTCGACGTTTCTGTCAAACTGTAATGCCTGCGTACACGAGCAGGGGCTGCAGTGGAGGGCGGACTGCCTTTCTTACATGCAGAAGGGTCAGCGCCGCGGCCTGAACCAGTGCCATCCGGTCTGGTGGAACGCCTCGGGAAAACGTTCGGGAAAAACGATCCGGTCATGGAAGCCTGGGATTTCGAGCTCTTTTCCCTGTTCGAGATTCATGAGCCGCTCGATACGCTTGCGGGTGTGAGGATGGGTTCGCAGGATCGATGGGTGCGGGTTTTTTCTCCCCGGCGCGACCAGGATGTCCCAGATACTGCTTTCGTAGTTCTCCATCTTCTGCAGCGCCGTCGCGAGGCCTCTTGGATCATTGGTGAGACCCACGGCGGCGAGATCCGCATCGAACTCCCTGGTGCGGGAGAGCGCGAGCTGCAGCAGCATACTCACGACCGGCGCGAATATGAGCGCGAGAATGAAACTCAGCGGGATACGGACGTCGGAGAAGAATATCATGGGAAGATAGAAAAGGATGAGAGCCTGCCCGAAAAAGGAGAGCATGGAGGTCACTCTGGTCATCATATCGGCCAGAGCGTGCAGCCTGAGGTCGTTGCTGCTGATGTGGCTTATCTCGTGCGCCAGGACGCCGGCGAGCTCCCGCAGGCTCAAAAGCCTGACCAGCCCGTCCGAGAGCGCGATGGCGGAGTTGTTTTTTGACCCAACGCTGAAAGCGTTCATCGACCGGCTCGGGACATAATGGAGACGGGGGGCGTACGTGAGGCCGGCGCGCCGGGAGAGCTCGGCCACAATCCGGTACAGCACACCGGCATCCTCAAAGGACAGGGCCCTGGCATTGTACATGCGCAGAACAATGAACGGGGAGAGCCTCGGAGTGGTCAGCAGTATGAATCCCGCGATCAGCAGGGCCCAGATGACGCCGAACTCACCGAACATTATCCACCCGAGCAGGCCGAACAGCGATACCATGGCGGAAAGGATGACAAGGGTCTGAAACGTGTTCTGAAACCTGCCGGGGAGTTTTCGGGGCGAGCTGCTCATGCATGTCCTCAAACATTTGTCACTACATGTTCATTAGGGTGCGCGGCGATGAAAGGCAACTCCGAATTCCGAGCACAGGGCGGCTTTCGGAAAAAAATCCCGGCCCTGTCTGCGGAAGGGAAATGACGGAAAGGCATGTGTTCGGCAGGTTTCGAGCCCTCCATCGCGCCCGCCGCTTCAGGATGGGAATGTCGAGATCTATTCCCCGCCCCCCGAGGAGGAATCGGGCCTGGAGCACGCCCCGGTGCTTACCGCATCGATCAGTTCTGCATGGGTGTGCCGATACCCGCCTCCGGCGTGCAGATGGACATGGCTGTGCACCGTGACCTCCTCCGACATATCGATTTTCCCGTCCGCCATTCCGTACAGGGTGGTGGTGACCTGAGTGAGAAAATCCATCTCGTGGGAGGCGACGATGCATGTGTGCTCCAGACCGCGCAGGATCTCCAGGAGCCTCTGTCTGGTGCCCCTGTCGAGCCCTGCGGTGGGCTCGTCCAGGATGAGCACCTCGGGCTCCATGGCCATCACCCCGGCAAGGGCGACGAGCTTCTTCTCTCCATGCGAGAGCCTGTGGCAGACCCTGTTCTCGAAATCGGATATCCCGAGCATCGCAAGGGCCTTCCGGGCTGCATTCGCGGCCTCTGCAGGCAATCCGCCCAGGTTCAGCGGTCCGAATGCCACATCCTCCAGCACGGTGGGACAGAACAGCTGGTCGTCGGAGTTCTGAAAGAGGAAACCCGCCTTGCGGCGCGCCAGCCTGAAGTCTCTCTCGTCTGTCATCTCACGGCCGAAAATCCGTATGGATCCGGACGAAGGCCTGATCAGGCCCATGATGACGTGGAAGAGCGTGGTCTTGCCGCAGCCGTTGGGCCCCACGATCCCGATCCGCGCGCCTCTTTTCACCGAGAAATCGAGCCTGTCGAGCACCACGGGCCCGCCCTGATAGGCGAACGTGACCTTTTCGAGCCGGATTATTTCGTCAGCATCTGTCTGCATAGAGCACCCCCAGGAGAATCAGGCACAGCACACCCAGAGAGATCAGATCCAGCTTCGAGATCCTGCCGGCATCGAGGCAGGGGAACCTCCCGTCGAAGCCCCGAAGGAGCATGGCCATCCGCACCCGCCGGGCGCGGTCGAAGCTTTTCACCAGGAGCATGCCCACGAGGCAGGCATAGCTCCGGTAGGTGTGAAGGCTGGTCGTCGGGACGAAACACCGCACCCGCATGGCGTTGACGAGCCTGGTACGCTCGCTCGAGATCTCGCCGATGTAGCGGTAGGTGAAGAAGAACAGATAGGTGATCTTGTCGGGCACGCGCAGAAGACCCATGGCCCGGGTGATCGAGGTGATGGAGGCGGTGGACATGAACGCGATAATGGCGAGCACCAGGATGTTTGACCTCACGGTGATCGCCAGGGCGTAACCGACGCCCGCCCCGCTCACCTGAACCGGCCCCAGGCGGAACAGCTCTTCTCCGGGCATGCTCCAGGGAAGAAAGAACCAGAGAAAGGCGATGAACATGTTCACGACCATGAGCCTCTGAAGCAGATGCTTCACGGGCACACGCGCCGCTGCGACGAGCGCAAGGGAGAAGACCGTCGCCGCTCCCAGGGCTCCCGGTGTCTGGAGTGTGGCGGCGACGAGAGAGAACAGGATGACGCAGATGAGCCTGATGCGCACATCGAGGACGCTCAGGGGGGCGCGTGGGGATACCGGCAGCTCGACGCCCACTCACGAACCTCGCGAAGAGCGGGCCTTGAAGTACATGATGAGGCCCATGATCCCGATCACGTAGCCGATGCCGCCCAGTATCTCTGAAACCGACGGCCCGCTCCGTCTCAGCGCCCTGATCTCCTGCAGGAGGGGGGCGAGCTTCCTGTCGATCTCCTGGGCCACGACCTCCCGCAGATATTCCCGGCCGGCGGCGGTCTCTTCACCGGCCTGCGGGCCGAGTACTGGAGCGGGCCGGTCCAGGGCTTCTCCCTGCTCTTGGGCCTCGCCGGCCTGGACGAAACACTCGGCCCGGTGCCCCATGGACCCGGTGAGCACGATCCTCAGCCGTGCAGCTGCGGGCGCAGGAAACGAAAACGCGCCCTGCGGGCCGGTCTTTCCCTCCAGTATCTTTGCGCCTTCTTCATCGAAGACCTCAACCAGAGAATCTATTGTCTTCTTGCCGTCTGCAAAATAACCCTCCACATGAACCTTGCCGCCTTCGATGTATGCGAACGCCATGATTTTATGCGCATAGGCGGGATAGGCCACTGCGAGCAGGAGGACCAGAAACATGCACGCAGCAGCGGGCGGGGTCGTTATTTTCACCTTCACGTTCATACCTCCACGGTCTCGGGCCGCACCTTTTTGAGAAACGCCAGGGCAGAGGCGGTGACGAGCCCCTCGATGATCATTACCGGCAGATGCGCGACGAGCACCACCTTGACCGGTGCGAGGAAGGCCTTCTGCGTGAGCAGGAGGCTCGCCGCAGCCCCGAGGATGCTCAGGGTGAGCGAGACGAACCCGCAGGCGAAACCGGCGGCGGCGGCCCTCTTCACCCCTTCCGAGCGGACGGCGCCTCTGAAGAGATAGTAACATATCACCGCCGGGGCGGCCATGTTCACGGTGTTGACGCCCAGGGTGGTGAACCCTCCGTACTGAAAGAGCATGGCCTGGAGCGCAAGCGCGATCATGATCGCGGGAAAGGCCGCCCAGCCCAGCATTACACCCATCAGCCCGTTGAGCACCAGATGGATGCTCGACGGCCCGACAGGGACATGGATCAGGGTTGCCACGAAGAACGCCGAGGAGAGCACGCCCACTTTCGGGATGCTCTCCATGTCCATCTTCTTCAGGCCGTACGCAACGCCTGCCGCCGCCAGGGATGCCCCGGCGAGAAGGACGGGAGGAGAGAGGATGCCTTCGGATATATGCACAGGTCACTTCATCTCATGGAACTTCACCCAGAGGACGGCGCCGAGTTCCACGTTTTTGCCCTTGATCTTCTCATCCGATGTGTTCAGGGCGGCGAAGCCCCACCAGCCCGGCCGTGGGGCGGCATAGGTGAACACGCCGCCTGCATCGGTCTTGACGACCTGGGTGATGAAGCTCTCGCTGGGGGCCGCATACTTGCGGTTCTCGTTGAAATATTCAACCTCGACTTCGCAGAAGGGCACAGGCCTGCCGTCCAGCTTGACTACTCCCTGGAACACGTTTCCTGCATAGAGACCGAAAGGCCGGGTGAGCGGAACAATCTCGGTCTTGAGGCCCAGTTCGCGGTCCCAGCCTTCTTCGAGCCCGAACGCGCTCACGACGGTTTTGGTGTAATGGATGATATAGCAGTCTTCTGCGGGCTCGAAGTACGGTTTGGGCTCCATGGAAAAGATATAGACACCTGGTTGCCGGACTTTGAACGTGGTTTCCCACGCTTTGTGATCGAGGAACTTGATCTCGTGAACGGCCTTCAGGAGATCGGTCTTTCCGTCTCTTGTCCATACCTCGAAGCGCTCGGGCTTTTCGAGAGTCAGCCCCTGTGTCTCGAAGGGATGGGCGAAGCCGAGCTTTACGGCGATGTCCCTCGCGTCGCCCTGCGTCACGAGGTCGTCCGAGGGGATGATCATCCCGAAATGCGCCCGGGCGGCGCCCAGGAATACCAGAACAAAGGCACACGCAATGAAAAACGATCTCGCTCTCACCGGCAAACCTCCATTCTTGACTCAATACCGATGTTTCCTATCACGGACCGCAGGTGCAGGCAAGGCAATTGTGTTACCTATGATTTTTTCGTAACACGATCGCCCTCAAGAGGGGATCAGGTCTTGACATGTGACATTTGCTTGTCCCGAAACAAAACTCAAGGGTTGCCAGAGGGGTCGAAATGACAGGAGCCAAGCACAACCAAGGGGTCAGGTCTTGACATGTGACATTGAAACGCAACCAAGGGGTCAGGTCTTGACATGTGACATCGATGTCACATGTCAAGACCTGACCCCTCTCGTTGACCCCTTTCGTATGCGCCGGTCAGCCGCTTGTGGAGTTTCCGCGGAGCTGGGTGAGCATCATGCCCACCACCTCGTCGAGCCTGGATGAGGCCTGCTGCCGGTGCACCGCGGCCCGCTTGCGTGCGTCTTCTATCATGGTTTCCGCCTGCATCCGGGCGGTCTGCAGTATCTGCTCCTGCTCCTTGTGTATCTCGTCCATGGGGAGGCTCTTGGAAAGGATCTCGTCGGCTTGCTTTCTGGCATCTTCGAGAATCTTTCTGGCTTCCGCCCGCGCCTGTTCCAGCAGCGCTTCGGCCTCCCGCTCTATCTCCTTTACCGATCCGATGAACTCTTCAGTCATGATCTTTCCTCTCTGTGCCTCGCTATTCATCATAGAGTGAATACATATTGCGTGGCGGTCTTGAGTGTCCTGCGCACCGACCCCAGCTGTGACCGGTAGATCCTGATTCCCGCCTTCTCGACCGACACAGGCATATCGAGCACCCTGGCGAACACCTTTGCCTCTACCCCCAGGCGGCTCCGCACCACCAGCTCGCTCCTGCCGGAGTGCACCTCGATGATCATGGGCAACAGCAGCTCGTCCCGCTCACGATCGTCCAGGATGGAAGCGAGAAACTTTAATTCATCGAGCTTGAATGAGTGTTCCGAGCCGTCGAGGCAGACGACCCGGGGATGCTCCTCGTGCAGAAGCTCGGTAAGCGTCTTGCGCACCTTCGGCAGCTGAGCGTTCATGGAGCCGATCTCGCCGCCCAGATATCGCGCGATCACATCATCCGGCCCCTGATCAGAAGGCATAGGCCTCCCTCTTCTCGATCAGGAGCTTCACGTATTTCAGGCGGGCCACCTCCTCCCGGTCGCGCTCCTCGAACTTCATGGAGAGGTACTTGATGGTGGCGTCCAGCCCGGGTATCACCGCATACTCGAGCGCGTTGTTGACGCGCTTGACTTTGTTGATCTCATCGCCGAGCAGCTCGAGCGCGCTCTGGAGCTCGGCCAGCTCCACGGTGCCGGACAGGCACCTCTGCGCCGCGGAAGATGCGTATTCGATGAGCGATGAATCCTCCGCAGGTGAGAACCATGAGGAGTCCTGATCCTGCTCCATCTGGAAGGTGGGCAGCGTCACCCCGGCCACGTTGCGGGTCGAGGCATGAAGGCTGAAGGGCATGGAGGACACCATGAGCGACTGCTCCACCTGTGCGTACCCGTGATACCCCACGGACAGCGACAGGGCCTTGTACGCCTCCTCGTACTCCTTCTGGAGGCGCTCCCTGACCTCCGCGCTCTCCCTGACGGTCTGGAGGAACTCCATGACCAGGATGGAGAGCCGGTCCTTGATAATCTTCTGAATCCGCTTCGCGAGCCTCAGACGCTTTTTCAGTCTGGCGAGCTCGATCTTCGTCGGCCTGGTAACGTGAATTTTCACCGCCATGGCGCTCACTCACCCCCTGACACCGACGGATGATACTTTTTGATGTATTTCTCGTTGATGAGCTTGAGATCCTCCTGAGGAAGCATGGAGAAGATGTTCCATGCGATCCCCAGCGTCTCCTCGACCGTACGCCTGCTGTTCTCGTCCTGGGAGATGAACTCCTTCTCGAACCTGTCGGCGGCGGAGAGATATAACTTGTCGCGGTCTGTCAGCGCCTCGGAGCCGATGACCGTGGAGATCTCACGCAGATAGTTGCCCTCGGCATACATGGCATAGGACTGCATGAATACATTGTTGTGGTCCTCTCTTGTCTTGCCTTCACCGATCCCCTCCTTCATCATGCGCGACAGCGAGAGGAACACGTCGATTGGCGGGTAGATCCGCTTTCGGTCGAGAGGGCGCGAGAGCACGATCTGCCCTTCTGTGATATAGCCGGTGAGGTCGGGGATGGGATGGGTGATGTCGTCGTCGGGCATGGTAAGGATGGGCAGGATGGTCACCGAGCCCCCCCTGTTCGAAATCCTTCCCGCGCGCTCGTACAGAGAGGCCAGGTCCGTGTACATGTAGCCCGGATATCCGCGGCGGCTCGGTATCTCGCCGCGCATGGCCGCGAGCTCGCGCAGGGCGTCGCAATAGTTGGTGATGTCCGTCAGGATGACGAGCACGTGCATGTCCATCTCCCATGCGAGATATTCAGCGGCCGTAAGAGCCAGCCTGGGGGTCGAGAGACGCTCGATGACGGGCGACGACGCTGTGTTGATGAACCCGACGGCCCGGCTCAGTGCGCCCGTCTCCTCCAGATTGTTGATGAAGTACGCGGCGTCGTCGTAGCTGACGCCGATAGCGCCGAACACGATGGCGAAGTCCTCCGATTTGCCTTTCAGGGACGCCTGGCGGATGATCTGGGCCGCGATCTTGTTGTGCGGCAGGCCGGATCCGCTGAATATCGGGAGCTTCTGGCCCCTGACCAGCACGTTCAGCCCGTCTATGGCGGAGATACCGGTCTCGATGAATTCGGCCGGAGGCATACGGGAGGCCGGGTTTGCAGGCACGCCGTTGATGTCCTTGTATGCCTGGGATACGATGGGCGGCCCGCCGTCGATGGGGTTGCCACTGCCGTCGAATATCCTGCCGAGGATGTCCGGTGAGACCGGCAACTTGAGAGTTTCGCCCTTGTACCTCACCCTGCTGTTGAGGAGGTCGACCTCGCTCACGCCGCCGAAGACCTGGACCACGGTGGTGTTCTTGCCCGCCTCGATGACCTGCCCGCTCCTGATCTCGCCCGTCCCGAGCTCCACGTCGACGATCTCGTTGTAGCGGATACCCGGGATGCTCTCGATGATGAGGAGAGACCTTCGCGCCGTGCTGATGGCCTTGGTCTGCCTGGTAAAAAGCTGCATGGAATCCATCATATCCCTCCTTCAAGAGAAACCGCGCCGCCCGCCATGTCCTTGCCGATGGAATCGATGTACTGTTCGATCTCATCGTGGGAGACGTCCTTCATCCGGGAGATCCTCTGCTTGATCCTGGAGGAGGCTATTTCGCTGACCATCATCCCGGATTCCGAAAGGCCCTTGGCGAAGTCGTAAAATCTCATGATCGTGCTGAGCATGAGATGGGTCCTCTTCGGCTCTGAGTAGGTGTCCACAGGGTGATAGGCGCTCTGCATCAGGAAGTCTTCCCGGATCATGCGGGCGATGAGCAGGAGCAGCTTGTCGTCCTCCGGCAGGGCCTCCGGCCCCACCAGCCTCACGATCTCCTCGAGCTCCGCCTCTTTCTGCAGCGTGATGAGGGCCTTGTTGCGGACATCGGTGTAGTCCGGGCTGATCTTGTTCCACCACTTGTCAACGGAATCCGCATACTGGCTGTAGCTCTGGAGCCAGTTGATCGTGGGGAAATGTCTGCGGTTCGCCAGGGCGACATCCAGAGAGTAGAGAGCGTCAATGATCCTGAGCGTATTCTGGGTGACCGGCTCGCTGAAGTCAGCACCGGGAGGGCTCACCGCGCCGATGACCGTGGCCGACCCCACCCGCTCCGGGCTCCCGAGGCAGCTGACCTTGCCCGATCGTTCATAGAATGCGGACAGCCGCGATCCCAGATACGTGGGGAACCCCTCTTCTCCCGGGGTCTCTTCGAGCCGCGCGCCGATCTCCCGCATGGCCTCGGCCCAGCGCGAGGTCGAATCCGCCACGAGCAGGATGTCGTAGCCCATATCGCGGTAGTACTCCGCCATGGTGATCCCGATGAAGATGCTGATCTCCCGGGCGACCACGGGCATGTTCGAGGTGTTGGCGATGAAGATTTCCTTCTCCTGCAGGTAGCGTCCGGATCCCGGGTCTTTCAGCTCCTTGAAGCTGTGGAGGACGTCGGCCATCTCATTGCCCCGCTCGCCGCAGCCCACATAAATGTTCAGCTGAGTCTGGGACCACCGGGCCATCTGCTGCAGGTTCACGGTCTTGCCCGTGCCGAACCCGCCCGGTATGGCGGCCTTGCCTCCCAGGGCGAGAGGAAAGAGGTAGTCGATGATCCGTGTGCCTGTGACCAGCAGGTCCTCAGGATCGAACCTTCTCCGGTACGGCCTCGGCTTCCTGGCGGGCCAGCGCTGCATGAGGGTCAGGGGCCGGTCTTTGCCGTCGGACTTCAGCACGGCCACGGTTTCTTCGACCGTGTAGTCGCCCTCGGCTATGGAGTCGATGACCCCGCTCATATAAGGCGGCACCATGATTCTGTGCTCGATGAGGCCGGTCTCCTGGACCGTTCCGATGATGTCGCCGCCCTCGACCTTCGCTCCCGCCTTGACCACAGGCGTGAAGCGCCACTTCCTGTCTCTGTCCAGGGCATGGGTCCGCACGCCGCGGAACAGGAAGTCGCCGATGTCGGCCTTCATCGTCACCAGCGAGCGCTGCACGCCGTCATAGATGTTCCCCACGAGCCCGGGACCCAGCTCCACCATCAGGATCTCGCCCGTCCCTGTGACTTTCTCGCCCACGGTCAGCCCCACGGTGTCTTCATAGGCCTGAATGACCGCCTTGTCCTCCTCCAGGCCGATGATCTCGCCGTTGAGCCGTTCATCGCCGATCTCCACCACCTCGTAAACCTGGGAGCCTCGCATGTCCTCCGCGATGATCACAGGTCCTGAAATCCTCCAGATCTTTCCCATAGCTCACGCCCTCACATGCTATATTTCGATATTGAATCCGATGAGTTGCTTGGTATAGGCCTCGTAAAAGCTCTTCACGTCCATCGCAGCAGCCCGGTATTCCGAAGGCACGGTGATGATGACCGGGAAGTACTGTTTTTTCTTCCTCCTCGAACGGATCACATCCTCCGCGTGCCGGGCCCACTGCTCGGGAAGCACGATGACCGCGACAGTTCCGTTCTCCAGAAACGTATCAAGCGCCGTCCGGACGCTCTCTCCCACATCCGGCCCCTCATCGATCACCCGATATTTCTGCACCCCGGCCAGGCGCATGAGACTCGTCTGGTCTCTGGTTCCAATGACCGCCACGGTCAGGTTCTCGCGTCTCTTCATAATCCCACCGCCAGGTAGTCTCTGACCTCTGCCGGTGGCAGCCTGTCCTGGGCCGCCTTCACGGCGAGGCGGACGTTACGGATCTCGACTTCCTTGAAAACAAGGTGCCACAATACGGCGCACGGAGACAGCGACCGGGGGGAGAGCAGCTCCCTCAAGCGTCTGATCCTCTCGGGCTCCATGACCCTGTCTATGGCATACGATCCCTGCTGATCGATCTGCCGGCCGGCCTCCTGAGCCATGGCATGGTACGGGGTGCCCTCGAGGCGATGTATGATCTCGGGCATCTTCATGGCTGTCAGATCCCTGTAGGCGGCCGGGGTGATCAGACGGCCTCCCGACAGCGCGATCTCTACCTCCGCCGCGCCCGGTCTTCCTGCCACCGAGGAGCGAATGGCCCGCCCGAGGAGAAGATGATCGAGCAGGATACCGTAGGCTCTCAGAAGAATCCCGGAATCGTCCAAACCGCTCAGCACGCGCGCGAACCGCTGCATATACAGCCCGTGTATCCGCCTCTGAACCTGAAGCAGCGTCCGCCGGTCGGTATCCGATATCTCGCGCACAGGCCCGGCGTAATCGGCCAGGCCTCCGGCCGCCAGGACAGAAGCGATCTCCCCGGTTGTCTGGGCCCGGGACAGCTCGGCGAGCAGTCCCTGATCTGAGAGCGCGCCCACGGGAATCATCTGCGGCGGCCTCTGCGTCGCCACGGACTTGAGAGCGCTTATGATGTTGGCCGTGTCGTATTTCTCCAGGTAGCTGTCGATGAGCCTGACCACGGATGGATCGGGCCTGAGTTTCTTGATCCGGCCGAAGTATATGCCGAGATATTTCCAGAGACTCTCATCGATATCCTGAAACTTCACCGCCCCGATCTCGGCGAGATATTCACCCAGGTCCGTGCCCTTCAGAAACTCGATTGCTTCGGCTGTGGATGAGGCCCGGATGAGAATGTCCTCGAGCATCTCAGGCGTCACCCCCTTTGCTTCCCGGGCTTTCAGCACGGACACGAGAAATGCGAAGCGGTTGCTTGCAAGCCTCATCTCTCGTGCTCTCCGAATAAGACCTTCCCCACCTGGGGCAGTATTCTGGGGATGAGCATCTGGAGACGGGTGTCGTAGGTGTTGTCCACGCTCACTTTCCCGTCGACGCTCTCACAGATCACCCCGCCCATGCATGCGGCCTCCGAGACGCCGGTTATACGGTCCTTGAGCACCGGGCTTGCGGCAACGATTTCCCTGACTCGTTTGATATCTTTGCCCGAGGCCATGATCTTCAATGCCTGATCGGACTCGAATGCGTCGACAGCCTCGGTGATGAGCCGCTCCAGGGTGCTCGTCTCGGAGGTGTTCCCCGTCAGCCTCTCCTTCACTTTGCCGATCATTTCCCTGATGATGGAGTCCTTTTCCTTCAGGATCTCCTGCCTGGCCTTCAGGTCGGCCTGGGCAATGATTCTCGCCGCCTCCCGCCTCGATTCCGACAGGAGCCGCTTCTTCTCGGCCTCAAGACGCCGCTCCCATTGCTCTTGAGCCTTCCCTACCACCTCCCCGGCCTTCGACTTCGCCTCATCAATGAGAATCTGCGCCTCCTGACGGGCTTTGGATAGAATGGCCTCCCGCATTTTTGGAGTTTCCATGGAAATCACCCTCCTCCCGGGACTACATGAGCCCGAGAATGCTCAGAGCCATGATGGTGAACACGAGCCCCAGAACGCCGATGAGCTCCACGAAGACGGCGAGCATCATGGATGAGGTGAGGATCTGCCCTTTTGTCTTGGGCAGAAGGGCGATGCCGGATGCGCACACCGAGCCCTGGAATATTGCGGAGAACAGCTCGGCAGAAGCTGCCATGATTCCTATGGCGAGCACCGCGACGCCGCCTGCAACGCCGACCGTCAGGTTCGGCATCACCACGGTAAGAATGATGATCAGGATGATCAGCCCGTAGAAGGTCTGCGTCATGGGAAGAGAAGCCAGCACGATGACGTTTCTCAACTGTCCGGGCTCTTCCGAAAGTGTCGCCACGCCCGAGGAAGCCGCATTGGCTATTCCTATCGCCGATCCGGCAAGCCCGCCGGCCAGCGCGATTGCTCCACCGAATAATGCCAGGGCCTGAATAAGGGTCATTTTCTTCACCTCTCCTTATTTATGATTTTCTCCCCACCAGCACGGTGCGCTGCCGGGGTATATGAAACGGTGAGTATTCCCTTCCCCCTCCCTCGTAGAATTTCAGCAGGAATTCGACGAAACAGAGCCTCAGGGAATGGATGAATGCGGCCAGGGCGCTGAGAAGCATGTTGAAGACATGGAAAATGACGAGCAGCGTCACGCCGATGATAAAGCTCAAGCCCGCGCCAAGTATCCCTGGAACGGCGCTCCCCAGCCCGGTAGAGACCCAGTTGGAGAGAAGGTTGAAGGACGAGGCCAGGTAGAAGCTGGCAAGGCCGACACCGGCGAGCCTTGAGTAGGACATCACGTCTCCGAGGATCCCGGTGAGATCGAAGACCCAGAAGATCGAACCGAGCCCGCCCATCTGGATGAAAGAGCCAGCGATGACGCCCAGAACTCCGAGCGCAAGCAGATAACCGAAGACCGTGTACGCTCCCGCGCTCAAGGGTACGAGGTCCATGTTCAGCATGACGTGGAAGATGTAGGGAATCCCGAATATCTGGACGAAAAAGAGCCCGATCTTGTTGATCACGAGCCCGACATTCCTGGTTTTGACGCCCCTGATGAGGCTCAGCACGTGGGCGATGTTCAGATGGACCAGCCCGACGACCAGAGAAAAGACAATAAATGATATGGGCTCTGAAAGCATGGCCTCGACAAAGCCTGCAAGAGCCAGTGTTTTGGGTGGAATGCCCATATAGCGGTCGAGAAAGTCTCCCATGAGCGTACCGGACAGGATGCCCATGACGAGGGAGACAGACCCGCAGATGATGAGCACCCTCCTGAACAGCCTCGTCCCCTCGGCCTGGGGATCGTCCACCAGCTTGTCCAACACGAGCCACACCGTGAGGAGAAGCCCCACGGCATAGATCACGTCATTGAGCATGAGGCCGAAGAAAAACGCAAAGAAGTACGCAATTGAGGGCGTCGGGTCCCAGTCGCCGTACCGGGGTATGGCGAAGAGATTCACGATGACCTGAAACGGCCTGATCCCTTCCGGGTTCTTCAGCTTCGTGGGCGGCGTCTCCTGCGGACCGGGCGGACGCGAGTCCACGAACACCTGCCTGCCGTTGCGGGAGAACTCGGAGGAAACCCTTTCGATGCTGCCCTGGGGCACCCACCCTTCGAAGAGGGTGATGTATCTGGCCGTTGCCGCCATCTCCAGCACATCGAGCCGCGAATACTCTCTTTCAAGGATGTCCCGGTACACGACGATTTTCTCGAGCCTTTCCTCGATAATGCCCTGAATCTCGCTCTCCAGCGCGTCCAGCTCCTGAGCCAGGCCTTCTCTGATTGCGTCCCGCTTCGTATTGAACTCTCGCAGCGACATTCCCTCGTACAGAATGGGAAGAGGACTGCCTCCCAGGTTTGCCGCCGATTTCTCGATGCGGTCTTTGTCGCGCGCCCTGCCGAGAAGATACATCACATCTTCACCACCCGAGTGCGCGATCACCCGGTGCAGGATCATATCGCCCGCATCGTTCAGAAACGGTTCCGTTCCCTCGCGGGGTAAGATGATCACCCGGGAAAAGAGATACGGACCCAGGTAATGAAGATCGGCAAGCGGGACATCGATCACCTCGGCCAGGCTGTTGAAGTATCTCTCCGAGCTTTCCAGGCCGCCGACATTCCGCCTGAGGCTCTCCCGCTTTTCCAGAAGAGAGGAAAGCCGCTCCTTGAGCGCATTCACCCTGTTGATGACATCATCGGGATCGAGAGGCTCAGGATTGGGGGGCAGCTCGACCTCGCGCACGCCCCTGAGGCTGTCGAGCATCTCGTTGATCTCATAAACAGCCTTTCTCGTGAGCTGCTTTCTCGAAACAATGCCGGCTACCTCGGGAGGGGAGAATTCCCCGGCCTCCTCGACATGGAGCACACCGAGCTCCTGCAGATCGGCGAGGGCCTGTGATGAGGTGTCTTTCATGGCCGCCACCCTGACCCTCAGCATGTCTTCAGGATAATTGATGAGTATGGGGACCATGTATGCCTGCACCTCCCTGACCGCATCATTGTACGTCCGCCCTCTTGTGTGTGGCACCGGTGCCGGCGAACGCGGTTTTCCGCCTCCCGCATGAAGGCCGGCGGCACCGCCGAGCACATCGCAGGAAGCGCCCGTGTGCTATACTGCTTTATTCAGACTCTTGCGCATCTCATCCTCATAGCCCATGACGGCGAAGTAGATCGCCCGGTCGAAAAAGAGCACGACTTTGTTGTTCAGCTCGAGCGCCCTGGACAGCTCGAAGGAAGAATCGTAGAACTGGTTTTCCATGACATAGATCCAGAGATGGCGTTTGATGAGAAGCAGCGTCATGACCAGATCGCTCAGCGGGATATTCTCATGGAACCGCTTTTTTCCGAGCTCGGTGTAGTGCAGCTTGATCTACCCCTTCTCCTTGTCCTTGCTGAGCCAGGAATCGAGCCTGCTGTACACATCGAAGACGCGCCAGTAGACTTCCTTTTCGGGCAGAGTTTTATAGCTCTTGGTCTCTTCCCTGCTGAGAATATCTCTCATCAGACGTTTTGTCAGCTGATCGGCGTTGTCCTGAATCAGATCTACCAACTTCTGATAAATCATGTCACCCATGTCTCTCTCCTCTCCGTGGAATTTTGCGCTTTTCTTGAGGTGCCTCCCGCCGCCGGTCAATCGGGCGGAACTGCAGCGGGAATTTCTCAGGTGGGGAAAATGGGAATACTCTGTCAAGCATACGTTACCCCCGTGTGAGACAGGGGTCGCATGGGCCTTTTACCGTTCGTTCCCCAAGAGCTTTTGTCTCCACGCACACTGCACCGGCCATAGGACTGTAACCTCCAGTTACAACCGCATGCGCCATGCGGCAACTACCAGCCAACTGCAATCAGAAAGAAAAAAGCCTTGGAATTTAACAATAACGGGGGCGCCAGGTAAAGTCAAGAGAAGGGCCGAAAATTTCTTTCATCATAATGGGACACTAGATGAATGATTCATCCTCAAGGCCAGAAGGGAGTAAGGATCTCTTTTGCCTCCTCCCTTTGCCGCGCCCTCTTTCTGGTCCGATCGAGCAGGCGCCTGAAGGGGAGTGGAGAAAAGGAATCGGCGCTGCATGCAGCAGGGTACCGCATGAATGAAGAGGCGGATTTCATTGCTGCGCTGAACCGACATGCAGTGCAGTATCGCCTGTTTCGGATGCCGGGATAAAAAGGGCCGGGAGAAAGGAAGGATATTGAGCTGATAAAAGGGGGGAGGAACAGCGCCTCCCCCCTCTGGTTGATGACTTTTACACGAGCAGCGGCGCGATAACCAGCGCGATAACGCTCATGAGCTTGATGAGGATGTTCATGGACGGTCCCGAGGTGTCCTTGAACGGGTCGCCCACGGTATCGCCCACGACCGCTGCCTTGTGCGCGTCGCTGTGCTTGCCGCCGAAGTGGCCGCTCTCGATGTACTTCTTTCCGTTGTCCCAGGCGCCGCCTGCATTGGCCATGAACAGGGCCATGAGAGCACCGGTCAGGGTAGCTCCAGCGAGCATTCCGCCCAGTGCCTGCGCGCCGAGGATATACCCGACTGCGATAGGAGCCACAACCGCCAGGATGCCGGGCTTGAGCATCTCGAGCAGGGCGCCCTTGGTGGCGATGTCAACACACTTGGCCGTATCGGGCTTGCCCTTGCCTTCCATGATGCCTGGGATCTCGCGGAACTGCCGCCTGATCTCCTCGACCATCTTGTATGCGGCTTTGCCCACCGAGGTCATGGTCATGGCTGCAACCAGGAACGGGATGATACCGCCGATGAACAGCCCCATGACGACCCACGGATCAGTGATGTTGATGTACTCGAGCCCCACCGCCTGCCCGAAGGCCGAGAACAGGGCCAGGGCCGTCAGCGCCGCAGAGCCGATGGCGAAGCCTTTGCCGATAGCTGCGGTGGTGTTGCCCAGAGAGTCGAGCTCGTCGGTGATCTTCCGGATGTCCGGACCGAGACCGGCCATCTCGGAGATGCCGCCCGCGTTGTCCGCGACCGGGCCGTATGCGTCGACCGCCATGGTTGCGCCCACGGTGGCGAGCATGCCGACAGCGGCGATGCCGATGCCGTAGAGGCCGGCGAAGTACGCCGAGAAGCCGATGGCCACCACGATGATGAAGAGCGGGATGGCGGTGGACTCAAGACCCACGGCAAGGCCGGTGATGATGTTGGTGGCGGGGCCGGTCTGCGAGGCCTCCGCGATCTTCCGAACCGGGCTGGCCGAGCAGTACCACTCGGTCACCCAGCCGATGAGCGTGCCGGCCACCATGCCCCAGAATACCGCCCAGAACACGCCGTTGTGAACCTCCATGGACCTCACCACAATGTAGGAAAGGATCAGGAAGAGGATCGCTGCGATAAGGCTCGAATATCTCAGGGCTGCTGCAGGGCCTGCTTTGGCCAGGGCCTTTACGGACCATACACCCACCAGGGAGGTGATGAAACCGACCACTGCGAGCACGAGAGGAAGCGCGATGTAGGAGGACTGAGCGCCTTCCCATCCGAGCACGCCCAGGCTCATGGTCGCGGCGATGGCGATGGACGCGATGACCGCGTTCACGTACGACTCGAAGATGTCTGCGCCCATGCCCGCGAT
>Ga0116160_1002153_pt1 | contig 19059 bp, 17 predicted proteins | sample AD_JPNAS2_MetaG_FD_89879 | JGI IMG/M metagenome (GOLD analysis project Ga0116160, IMG submission 89879) | Active sludge microbial communities of municipal wastewater-treating anaerobic digesters from Japan - AD_JPNAS2_MetaG | ecosystem: Engineered > Bioreactor > Anaerobic > Digestate | place...
GAAGCCTGCGAACGAATTGGAAAGCGCTGCAGCGGCCTTGTTTTGCCCCTGTTTGCGAGGCTCTCCTCGGAACAGCAGAAGCTGGTTTTCCATTCCGCCGACCGTCAAAAAATCATTGTCGCGACCAATATCGCAGAGACGTCTCTGACGATTCCCGGCATCAAGTATGTCATTGATTCGGGTCTGGCCCGCGTGCTGGAATACAATCCCCGCAGCCAAACCACCGGGCTGCCGGTCAAACCCGTTTCCCAAAGCAGCGCCGAGCAGAGAAAAGGCCGCTGCGGCCGCGTGCAGAACGGAATCTGCTACCGCCTGTATTCCGCGGAGGATCTGGCCTCGCGGCCGGTTTATTCCACGCCGGAAATCCTGCGATCCAATCTGGCCGGCGTGGTGCTGCGCATGCTGTCTCTGAATCTGGGGATGATCGATGATTTTCCCTTTATCGACCGGCCGCAGCCCAAAAGCCTACGCGACGCCGTCGATACCCTGCGCGACCTGGGGGCGATCCGCCGCGACCAAAACGAAGGGGAAGCCGGGCAATACCGGCTGACTCCGATCGGCCGGACCATGGCGCAGTTCCCGCTGGATCCCCGGGTATCGCGGATGATCATCGAAGCTCAAAAGAACGGCTGCGTCCGTGAAATCGCCGTGATCGCCGCGGCTCTGAGCATCCAGGACCCCCGCGAAAGGCCCTACGACAAGATAGATCAGGCGGCGGCCGCGCACGCGCAATTTGCGCATCCGGAATCGGACTTCCTCGCCTACCTGCAGATCTGGAACCGGTATTCGGACTATTTTGAGCAAATGCAGCCGCAGGGACAGCGGCGCAAATTCTGCCGCGATCATTTTCTATCTTACCGGCGGATGGAGGAATGGAGAGACGTTTACTCGCAGATTCTGGACATTCTCGGCGGAAAAGCGGGCGCGATATCGCGGCGAAAACCCGTCAGAGCCGAAATCGACCAGGAGGTTTCCGACAAAATCCACCGCTCGATCCTGAGCGGCTATCTTTCCAACATCGCGCAAAAGAAAGAAAAAAATTTTTACACGGCCGCCAAAAGCCGCGAGGTGATGCTGTATCCGGGTTCGGGTCTTTTCAACCGGGGCGGGCCCTGGATCGTCGCCGCGGAAATCAGCCTGACCTCCAGGGTTTTTGCCCGCAACGCGGCCAACATTCAAAGCGAGTGGCTCGAAGAGCTGGGCGGGGAGCACTGCCGCTGCCAGCACTGGGCGGCGCACTGGGAAAAAAGCCGCGGGCAGGTGGTTGCCCTGGAAAAAGTTGTTTTATTCGGATTGACCATCGTGGAGCAAAGAAGCGTCGCCTATGAACGGATCAACCCGGAGGAAGCATGGAGAATCTTCATTCGTGAAGCGCTGGTCACGGGAGAGACCGGGCGCAAACTTCCCTTTTTAGAGCACAACCTGTCGTTGCGGGAAAAAGTCAAAACGATGGAAGACAAGCTGCGCAAACGCGGCATCGCCGCCGATGAAGAAACCATCGCCGGCCTTTATGAACAGCGTCTGCCGCTTCTTTCCGATATCCGTTCCCTGCAGAAACTCATCAAAGACAGAGGGAGCGATGCTTTTCTGCGCTTTCGGGAGGAAGACCTGATTGCCGCCGGACCCGACCTCGATGAATTGAACCGGTATCCGGATCAGATCCGGATGGGCAATGCCGTCTTGCCCTGCCGCTACAAGTTTGAGCCGGGGCGCGCGGGCGACGGCGTGACCGTCCGCATGCCGCTGGGCCTCATCGCCGGAGCCTCCCCGGTAAACATCGAAAAGCATTTGCCGTCCCTGCGGGAAGAGAAGGCCCTGCATTGGCTAAAATCCCTGCCCAAAAATATCCGCCGGAATCTTCCTCCCCTGATTGAGGTTGCCGGACGGTTCAACCGGCAGACCGCCGGTGAAGACCAGGCCCTGCCTTTGGCGTTAAGCAGGTTTTTATTCGATGAATATCATTTGACGGTGCCGGCCGGCTTCTGGGCGCCGGAAAAACTGCCGCCGCATTTGCAGATCCGCTACAGCGTCATCGACGACCGGGGAAGTGAAATCCGAAGCAGCCGCGACATTGGAGAATTGCAACGGGAGCTGACCGAAGAGATCCGGCGCACCTCTTTGGAGGATTGCCGGAGGCAATGGGAAAAGGAGAACCTTACAAGCTGGGATTTCGGAGACCTGCCCGAGAATGTTGAGATTGCCGGAAAGCATGGCGTGACCGGCTTAGCCTATCCGGCGCTTCAGGATCAGGGAGGAGCCGTTCATCTGCGGATTTTTGCCGACCCCCGGGAAGCCGCGGCCGTCCACGCTGCCGGTGTAGCCGCTCTCTATGCCATCCATTTCGAGGACAGGATCAAGCAACTGAAAAAAAACATCTCCCTTGGCGGTGAACTCAAAGAGCAGGCGTCCCTGCTGGGCAGCCCCCGGCAGGTCGAACGATCCGTTCTGGAGCGGGTGAAAAGAGATCTTTTCCGGCGCTCCTGGCGCAGCCCGAAAGAGTTTATGAAGCATGCCGATGAGGTCCGGCCGAAGATCCTTTCTTACGGTCAGGAAGTCGTCGCGGCCATCGCCCCGGTTCTTCGAAGCTTTGCCGAAACTCACGACGGCCTGCAAAAACTGATATTCAAAAACCGGCCGCATCCGCCCTTGGCCGAGTTTCTGCAGGCGACCCTGGCGGAAGCACACGTCCTGGTCCCCGAAGATTTCATTCTGCACTGCGATTTTGACCGTCTGCGCCATCTGCCCCGCTACCTGAAAGCTCTCTTTCTGCGGGCCGAACGGGGAAGCCTGAACCTGGCGTCCACGGAATCGAAATTGCGCCAGGCGGCGACTTACGCCGTTAAACTTCAGGAAATCCGAGGCGCAATGGACACCGACGCATCGGAGGAAAAGCGAAACAAGACGGATGAACTGCGCTGGATGATCGAAGAATACAAGGTGTCTCTTTTTGCCCAGGAGCTGAAAACCCCCTACCCTGTTTCACCCAAACGCCTGAATCAACTGATTCAGGAAATCGGAAATATGCTGTAATCAGAGCGCTCGACAAAAACACGAGGAACAGCTTCCGTCTTTTGACAGTTTTTTATGTAGGGCGCACCTTTAGGTGCGCCAAATGGACCTTGCATGTCGGTTCGGCGGGTATGATAACCTGAAGGTCACAAGCGACCCGCCCTACGTTGGTCGGCGCCATGAGTGCCAAATGCAAGGGTTCAGCCCCGGCAATCCCGAATGGCCGCTGCGAAGCCTTTCATGGAATTCCGAATGGTCGCGTCATCGACGCAAAAAGCGATGCGGAAATAGCCCGGCGTTCCGAATCCGCTTCCGGGAACCACCAGAATATTTTTCTGCACGAGCCTCTGCGCGAACGCCACATCGTCGGGAACCGGACTTTTCACAAACAGATAAAAAGCACCCTGCGGTTTGATGAATTGGTATCCCGCGCGGGCCAGGCCGCCGCAGAGCAAATCCCTTTTCTTCTGGTAAATCTTTACATCCACGGTGATGTGCTGAAGATTGGCCACGATGCGCTGCATCAGGGCCGGGGCGTTCACAAATCCCATGATCCGCGTGCACAGGATCAGCGCCCGGATCAGGTCGTCCGCCTCGTGAATTTTCGGATTTACTGCGATGTAGCCGATTCTTTCGCCCGGCAGCGACAGGGTTTTGGAGTAGGAATACGCGACGATGCTGTCGGCATAAGCCGTCAGAACGGAAGGCAGTTGAATGCCATCGTAAAGAATTTGCGCGTATGCCTCGTCGGAAAGGAGATAGATGGCCTTGCTGTATTTTTTCTCCTTTTCTCTCAGCAGCCGGGCCAGGCCGGCAATATTCGTTTTGCTGTACACCCGGCCGGTCGGATTGTTGGGCGAGTTGAGAATGAGCGCCTTGGTCCGTCGGGTGATCATCCGGGCAATCGCTTCCAGATCCGGAGAAAAATCGGGGCGTGTGTCCGCGATCTTTACCACCCCGCCGTAGTTTTCGATATAAAAGGGATACTCGACGAAAAACGGCTTGAGGATCAGGACTTCGTCGCCGGGATCCAGAATCGACTTCAGAATCACATTGAGCGCGCCGCCGGCCCCGCAGGACATGACAATGTGATCGGCATCCATTTTCAGGCCGATGGACCGGCTGATCGTTTGGGCGACTGCCCGCCGGGTTTCCGGGTAGCCGGCGTTGGGTGTGTAGCCGTGCTTGAGGATGATTTCCTGGCGGGCGACGCGAATCAGCTCCTTCTTGAATTCGCGCGGATGGTCCACGTTGGGATTGCCCAGACTGAAATCATAGACCTTGTCGTGTCCGTGCCTGCTTTTCAGAAGGTTCCCTTCTTCAAACATTTTGCGGATCAGGGAAGACTGCGACATGGAGGCTTTGATTTTCTTGGATATGCTCATGATTCCTTCTCCCGGGTAGCTCCCCGAATAGCGCGCCGTTTGTCAAACGTTTTCTTCAGATACTCCGAAACCTCGCGAAAATCATGGAACGGCCGGTAGGGAACCGCGCTTTCCCGCTCGCACTTTCGCAGAAGCTCGCCCTTGGCAAAGATCAGGTCCGCGCACTGAGACGGGCAGATGTCGGAGTGGCCGTCGCCGACATAGATGATTTTTTCGTACATCAGCCGGTGATCGTGAAGAATTTTATTCTTGCAGGTTCCGCAGCGGCCGCACAGCGCATTGGCCTGCGGAAACTCAAACGCCACGGCCTCCTCCCGGCCGAACACAACCCGGTTGGAATAAAATTCGATCTCCCCCAGCCGGTGTTTTTCCAGAATCGCCCGAATGTAAAAATCGAGCCCGTCGGAAACGATTTTGACGTCCACTCCTCTTTTTCCGGCCAGACGGCAAAACCGGACAAAAAAAGGATCGATGGCGGCGTGCTTCAGCACATGGGTCCGGAGACGGTTGACATCGACCCGCACCATCGGCGCAATTTTTTCGTAGGCCTCCCGCGATCCCAGGCTGCCCTTGACAACCTCGCGGTCAATGGCTTCCCAGCCTTCCGGTGTAAACCGGTCCAGAACGCTGTTTCCAACATCCACCCTGGAAATCGTACCGTCAAAATCACTGAGAACCAGAGCCTTTTTTTGCTGAAAGCGCATGGCAAGTGCTTTTTTCGCAACAGGGTTCCTATCGTTTGCGGCGCTTCAGCAGCACATAAACGCCCAGTACAATCAGAATCACCGGCAGAATGTACTGGGAGTACCTGTATAAATCAAACCCGTACAATTCGATGACGAGAAAAATAACGCCGACCGTGGCGATAAACCAGCCCTCGATGGCCCGGATGCTGTAAATCAGCGTGCTGATGCCGATGACGATGAGCAGGATCGGCCAGGTCTGGCCGAAACTGCAGGAAGTGGTTTTGCTGATAAAGATCAAAACCCCCAGGGTAATCAGAATAAGTCCGCCGGTAAGAACGTTGCGCTTTTCATTTGGCATATCCTTCTCCTTCAATAAATGTGTTTTTTGAGCACCGGGGAATCGCCCCCCCGGCGCGCGCTTATGATTTTTCCGCCAGCTTCAGGAAAGGCTTGAACAAATCGATCGGAATCGGAAACACCGTCGTTGAATTATTTTCCGCGGCAATCTGATTCAGCGTCTGCAAATAACGAAGCTGCAGCGACATGGGCTGCGTCTCCATCAGGGCGGCCGCATCAATCAGCTTCTGCGCGGCCTGGAATTCTCCTTCCGCATTGATGACCTTCGCCCGTCTTTCGCGTTCGGCTTCGGCCTGCTTGGCCATCGCGCGCTTCATCTCTTCGGGCAGGTCAATATGCTTCACTTCCACGAGCGACACCTTGATTCCCCAGGGATCCGTGCTTCGATCCAGAATTTCCTGAATTTCCAGGTTGATCTTTTCGCGCTCTGTCAGAATTTCGTCCAGCTCCACCTGGCCGCAAACGCTCCTAAGCGTCGTCTGCGCTAGCTGGGACGTGGCAAAAAGATAATTCTCCACATTCACAACGGCGGCGTTGGCGTCCAGCACGCGGAAATAAATTACCGCGTTGACCTTGATGGAAACGTTGTCCTTGGTAATGACATCCTGCGGCGGGACGTCCATGGTAATGGTGCGCATGTCGATCCGGACAATTTTATCAATGCCGGGAATGATAACGATCAACCCCGGTCCCTTGATGTCTCGAAGCCTGCCCAGCCGGAAAAGGACCGCCCGTTCATATTCATTCAGGATTTTGATCGCGGAAGCCAAAAACATGACCACCAGCACGATCACCACCAACAGGGGCAGCGGCAAAGAACCCAACATAATCCTTCCTCCTTCGTTATCGATATTTATTCGTTGTTTTTGATTTCATCCACCACCAGTTTCAGGCCTTCCACTTTGACAATTCTGACCGAAGCGCCCTTTGGAATCGCCCGTTGGCTGCGGGCCGTCCAGTATTCGCCCTGGAAAAATACCTTGCCGGCGCCGTGGACGTCCGTCGCGGCTTCCCCCTCGCCTCCGATCATGGCCTCCGTCCCGGAATAGTGCTTCCTCATCTGCGCCTTGACGGCCAGCAGGATAATGACGATGAAGAACCCGGACGCCACCAGCACGGCCGGAAGCAGAACCTGCAGGGAAATTCTCAGCGCAGGCTCCGGGGAATCAAAAAGCAAAAAAGATCCCAGCGCAAGTGAAATAACTCCTCCCACCGTCAGCATGCCGTGGCTCATGATTTTGATCTCCGCAATAAATAAAATGACGCTGAACAGGATCAGCAGAATCCCCGTGTAACTCACCGGCAGCGTGGACAAGCCGAAAAAAGCCAAGAGCAGGGAAATGCCGCCGATGACGCCGGGCAGGATCGCGCCCGGTGTGGAAAACTCAAAGTACAGCCCCGCCAGGCCGATCAGCAAAAGCAGATACGCGATATTCGGATTGGAAATCGCCGCCAGAATCCCCTGCCGCGTGCTCATCTTTTTGGTGTCAAGCACCGCGCGGGCGGTGGAAATTTTTCTTTTGGCCCCGGCAACGGTCACGGTTTTCTGATCGATCGCGGCCAGCAGCTTTTCGATGTCCGCGGCCACGACGTCAATGACGTTCAGCTTCAGGGCTTCGTCCGCCGTAATGGACTCGCTTTTGCGCACCGCTTTTTCCGCCCATTCCTCGCTGCGCCCCCGCGTTTTGGCAATGCTGCGGGCATAGGCCGCCGCGTCGTTTTCCACTTTTTTAGACATCGTCTTGTCCATCTCGCCGCTGCCTCCGAGGCCGATCGCCACTGGATGAGCGGCGCCGATGTTCGTGCCGGGCGCCATGGCGGCGACATGCGCGGCCTGCGCGATGATCACGCCCGCCGACGCGGCGCGCGCCCCGGACGGATAGACGTAAACGATCACGGGCAGCGGCGCGTTGAGAATGCTTTTGGCGATGTCCCGCATCGCGGTGTCCAGGCCTCCGGGCGTATCCAGCAGAATGATCAGTCCTTCCGCCTTCGCGGCCGTCGCTTCTTCCAGGCTTCGGGCGACGTATTTTGCCGATGGGGATGTAATTACGCCGCCCAGCTCGATCACATGAAACAGTGGCCTGGCTTCCTCGGCGGGGACAACGCCCGCCGACGCGATCCACAGGAGAATCATGAAAAGGATTCCCGTTTTTTTCAACATGGTGACGCCTCTTTCCTCATGACGGTCCGCCAAGCCCGATTTCTTTCATGATCAGCTGAACATCTTCCCAGACCTGCTTTTTGGCCGACGGGTTCCTCAAAAGATAGGCCGGATGATAGGTCGGCATGAGTTTGATCTCTTCGTACAATTGAAAGCGCCCGCGCAGAGCGGAAATCGGCGTTTCCGTTTTCAAAAGTACCTGCGCCGCAAATTTTCCCAGAGCGCAAATCACACGGGGCCGAATCAACTGCAATTGTTTTTTTAAAAACGGCTCGCACAGACGGATTTCCTCCGGCAGCGGGTTGCGGTTCCCCGGCGGGCGGCATTTGAGGATATTGCAGATATAAACGTCTTTGCGCGTCAGTTTCATTCCTTTCACAATAATGTCCGTCAGCAATTGTCCCGCCTTGCCGACAAAAGGCTGGCCCTGTTCATCTTCGTCCGCGCCCGGCGCTTCGCCCACAAAAACCACCTGAGCCGATAAACTCCCGGCGCCAAATACGACATTTTTTCTCGTTTGCGCGAGCGGACACTGCCGGCAGTTCGCGGCTTCCAGGGAAAGGGAGTGAAGCGCCTCGCCGCGATCACTGTCGTCCGGCGTGTTTTTCCGGGCCGGCTGAGGTCTTTTGCAGTCCAGGGCGACATACAGGCGCTCTGCGTCCAGCACCTGTCCTCTGACGGATTTCACCACGGACAGCAGTTCATTCCGAATCTCGTCGGATGAAGATGGCGGAAAGGATTGCGTCATTTTTTTCCGGCGGGTCCTTTCTTGGATTTAAAAGAGCGGATATGATCCAGGATTCGGTGCGCCGCATCCTGTTTGGTCATTTTATCCAGAGCGACGGTATGACCGAGCCGGTCAAGAATCGTGATGATGTTGGTGTCGCCTTCAAAACCGGCGCCATCGTCGCGCAGATTGTTGGCGACGATCATGTCCATGTTTTTCCGGATCATTTTCCGGCGCGCGTTGTCCAGCAGGTCCTCGGTTTCCATGGCAAATCCCACCAGGACGCCTTTCTTCTTTTTCGCGCCGATGTCGGCGATGATATCGGGATTGCGCACAAGCTCGATGCCGGACAGCCCCCGGTCTTTCTTGATTTTCTCGCCGGCCGCAACCCGGGGCCGGTAATCGGCCACCGCGGCGGCTTTGATAATGACCGACGCTTTGGTCCAGGCGTCCATGACGGCCCGGTGCATTTCCTGCGCGGTGCGCACAAAAACGACCGTTTCAACTTTCGGGGGAACGATCCTGGTCGGCCCGCTGATCAGCGTCACCTGCGCGCCCCTCTGATGAGCGGCCTTCGCCAGCGCGTAGCCCATTTTGCCCGATGAATGATTGGTGATGTACCTCACCGGATCCAGCGGCTCCTGCGTCGGCCCGGCCGTCACCAATACTTTTTCTCCGGCAAAATCCTGGACGGTTAAAAGCGCTTCCATCTCGTCCAGAATCTCCGGAATCTCCGGCAGGCGTCCGGCGCCCGCTGCGTTGCAGGCCAGCTCGCCCACGCCGCTTTGCATCACGCGATAGCCGGCCCCGGCGAGTTTCCGAAGGTTCTCCTGCACGAAGGCATTGGCCAGCATTTTGTCGTTCATGGCCGGGCAGATCAGCGTGGGCCTGTTTTCAGCCATCAGGGTTGTGGTCAGAAGGTCGTCGGCGATGCCGGAGGCGATTTTGCCGATCACGTTTCCCGTGGCCGGCGCAACGACGAACGCGTCCGCCCATTCCGCAAGCGCGATATGGGCCATGTCGTATGGCTCCGCGTCCTCAAACATGTCGGCATAGACAGGGTTCCGGGAAAGGGTTCGAAGCGTCAGCGGCGCGATGAACTCCGTCGCGCTTTGGGTCATGATGACTTTGACCTCGGCGCCGGCTTTGATGAAAGCGCGGGTCAGCTCCGCTGATTTGTAGGCGGCAATACCGCCGGTGATGCCCAGAACAATTTTCTTATTTTTCAGCATTTGTCTTTCACTTCGCTGTTTTTTAGGCGAATATAACAGCGTTTCCCAGCAAGATCAAGGTATAAAGTCTTTCCATGCGCCCGCGCAAAAAGTATATTTTCCTTGCAAACCGCGGCAAAAGCCATTATGAAAACCGCCAATTCAATATCAGGATTTAATCAAGGAGCTTCGGAAATGAAAAAGACGGGGATTATTGCGGCGGCGGTCGTCATCGTTCTGGCGGCGGGGGCATTGGGCTGGCTTTATTTTGCCGGCTGGCTGGATCGGGACAAACCCGCGATTCGGCTGGATTCGGACATCACGGCCATCGGCAAAAAAAAGGACATCAGCATCGCCTTTTCCGACGAGCGAAGCGGCCTGTCGGGCCTGAAGGTGGAAATTGTTCAGGACAACAAGCCGCGTCTTCTGGCACAGGAATCTTTTCCGTCCCGGAGCACCAGGCAAAAGGTTCTTCGCCTTACGGTGGAGCCCCTCTTGCTCCAGCTCAACAACGGACCGGCCGTCGTCCGCATCACGGCCGGGGATGCCTCCCTCTTTAAAAATGAAACCGTCATCTCCGAGCAGGTCCGGATTGACATGATGCCGCCTCAGGTTTACGTAATGAGCCCCGTCAACTACATCAACCAGGGAGGCGCCGGCTTCATCCCGTACCGGACGTCCAAGCCCGCGGCGCTGACCGGCGTCTTCGTGGACGACCGGTTTTACCCGGGATACAACATCGTGATCGGCGGCCAACCCACGTCGGTGGCAACCTTCGCCGTCGGCACCGGCGCATCCGCCTCAACCAAAATCGTCATCTTCGCCCGGGACAGCGCCGGCAACGAAGCCAGAACGTCCATGCCCTTTACGATCAAGCCGAAGAAATTCCGCGCGGATAAAGTGAACTTGAGCGAAACCTTTCTCCAGAAAATCATGCCCGAATTCCAGGGATCGATTCCGCAGCTGCAGGGGAAAACGCCGGTGGAGGTCTTCGGCTATGTCAACACCACGCTGCGGGAGGAAAACTCAAAAACCATTCAATCCGTCTGCCGCAAGTCCGTCAATAAAAAATTATGGGAAGGCGCGTTTCACCGGATGCGCAATGCCTCGCCCATGGCCCTGTTCGGCGACGAGCGCACCTACCTGGTGGACGGCAAACCCTTTGGCAACTCCGTGCATCTAGGCGTGGATCTCGCCTCAACCGCACACGCCCCCATCGAAGCCGCCAACAACGGAATCGTTGTCTTCGCGGGCGCGCTGGGCATTTACGGCAATGCCGTGATTATCGATCACGGCCTGGGGCTGTTCAGTTTATACGGCCATCTCTCGTCAATTGAAACCGCGGTCGGCAAGCCGGTAAAGAAAGAGGAAAAGATCGGCCTCTCCGGCCTGAGCGGACTGGCCGGCGGCGATCATCTGCATTTCAGCATTCTGGTCGGCGGCCAGTTTGTCAACCCGCAGGAATGGTGGGACCCGCACTGGATTGAAGACAACGTGATGAAAAAGATGAATCTATAAGGCTATGGGCGAGGGGCAATCGGTGATAGGCGGGATAAAACGGATTCCTATAGCCTGTCGCCCGTTGCCTGCACGCTTCTGAGCAAGTTCCCCGAACGGACTCCCTCATCAGTCGCCGCCACAGGCGGCGTGAAGCGCGCTTGCCTAACTCTTATTGATGTCGCGATGCGTGGTGTGGACGATGAACTTCTGCTTTTGAAAAAAAAGGCTGAACTGATTGGCCATGACGACGGACCGATGCTTGCCGCCCGTGCAGCCGAACGCGACATTCAGCCGCACCTTTCCTTCTTTTTCATACAGCGGAATGATGAAGTTCAGCATGTCGGCCGCTTTGTTCATGAAGGTTTTGCATTCCTCGTTGTTCAAAACGTACTTCTCCACATCGCGGTGATGACCGTTTAGGTTTTTCAGCTTTTCCACGTAATAGGGATTTGGCAGAAACCGCACGTCGATCGCCAGGTCCGCGTCCGCCGGCAGGCCGTAGCGGTATCCGAAAGACATGACGCTGATCATCATTTTTTTCCGGGTGGAAGAAGGCAGAAACTGCTTTTGCACGGTGTCCTTGAGCTGGTGGACGTTGGAGGTGGTGGTGTCGATGACGGTGTCGGCCATCTGCCGCAGGGTGGAAAGCTTTTTCACTTCTTCCTGAATGCCTTCCATGATGGAGCGCTTTTCGGAGAGCGGATGGCTGCGCCGGGTTTCACTGAAGCGGCGCAGCAGAGACTCTTCCCCGGCTTCCAGAAACAGAATATTGATCCGGTAGCCCTTTTCCTTCAGGCGTTCAAAGATGCGCTGGTACTTCTCCAGAAAGCTTTTCTGCCGCAAATCCATAACCATCGCCACCTGCCTGATCTTCGGAGAAGACTGCAGCGTGATGGAAAGAAACTTCGGCAGCAGCACAACCGGAAGGTTGTCCACGCAAAAAAAGCCGATGTCTTCCAGCGCCCGGAGCGCGGTGCTTTTGCCGGAACCGGACAATCCCGTAATGATCACCACCTGGAGATTTTTCAATTATCCGACCTCGTTCAGTTTTTGCATGGCTCTGGTTAACAGATTTTGACGCAAATATCCAGTCCGGGAAATGCACACCCGAACGAGCGGCAGGCGCTTTTCCAAAATCCGGATCTCTATGGGCCGGGAGATTTTCTTCCCGGCACTCCGGCAGACATCGACAATGCCGAAAAGCTCCGCCCTTTGTTTTGTCCGCCGCGCCGGCAGCACCCGATTTGCAAACTCGATTCCCTTCTCCCCCGCATGGACATATTTTTGAATTCTCGGGTGGCCGGAAATCATCAGCCGTCCCCGAACATTTTTAATCACGGCCAGATCGTCGGCGATCCAGAAACAGCCTTCGCGGGCGGTTTCCAGCGCGGCCGTGGTTTTGCCGATGCCGCTGGGTCCGGTAAGCAGCACGCCCCGGTCCCCGCAAGCCAGTGCCACGCCGTGCATCGCCATGCATTGATGAATTTTCTCCAGGAGGATTGAACGGATGCGGCTGGCCAGCAGATTCTCGTGAAGCGGGGAAGCGGCCGCCCAAAGACAGTGGTTCCGCAGTTGATTGCGGATCACGGCCGGCAGGGACGGGCTTTGCGAAAAAATCAGCAAAACCGGACGGCGCCCGGCCATGCGGGAAAAATATTCCTCGCGGGACGGCCCGGAAAGCGCCAGAAGTTTATTTGCCGTCTCGGGCGGAAAAAGAAGAATCGCGGCTTCCCGCCGGGGGAATGCGGTCGGACTCCGCAGACACTGGACCGCGCCGGCGGGAAAAGGATTTTTGTGATTGCGCGGGCCGGAAATTGTTCGAATGCCCAGATACGGCAGATAGTCCCGAAACCATTCGCGTGCGGAAGCCTCCGGATGAGGCACATCCCGTTCAGAGGGGACAGGTCGCATCCTGCTCAACGATGGCTTTGTACAAATCGGCTCTGTTTTTCGCATCGACAAGCGTTTTCCGAAAGTTGGGGGTTTTCAACATCTTGGAAATTCTGGCCAGAGCCTTCAGGTGCTGCCCCGTGGACTGCTCCGGCGCCAGCAGCAGAAAAAAAAGCTGGACCGGCTTTCCATCAATGGCGTCAAAGGCAACGCCCCGGCGGCTTCTCCCGAAGGCAATGACCATGTCCTGCAGTTCGGAAACCTTTCCGTGCGGAATGGCCACGCCGTCGCCGATGCCCGTCGAGCCCAGCTTTTCCCGCTGCTGCAGCACATCAAGCGCCTTTGCCCGGTCAATCTTCAAGCCGCTTCCGATCAGAAGACTGATCAGCTCGGCAAGCACTCCTTCTTTGGTGTCGGACAGGAGATTTTCGCTGAGAAATTCCATTTTAAATATTTGATCCAGTCGCATGCGCCACACCTGTATTTGAAATCCGGGACGCTGTCCTGACGTCTCATAGATCCATGATCCCGACGGGCCGGCGCATTTTCATGCCGCGGACCCGGCTTTTGGCAACTAGCTGTTTGTTTCAATATGCGCGAGCTGGCCGTCATCCAGGCGGTGCACCAGGCTCACTTTCTCCGAAGCCGTGTCCCGATAGATCAGGAAACGCGCCTTGCCGCTCTCCAGTTCGAGAACCGCCTCCTCCAGAGACATGGGTTTTAAAATGATTTTGCGGGTTTCGACCACTTTGGAGGCGGCATCTTCCTCCTCCGCGCCTTCCAGGGCTTTGTCGCCGGCGTGACGGATGCTTTTGGGCTTGTGCTGCCTGCTTTTTTCTTTTTGTTTTTTGAGCTGGTTTTCAATTTTCACGATGCAGCGGTCCACGGCCAGGCGCATGTCCTTGGCTTCTTCTTTCGCGTTTACATTCCATCCGTTGGCGGTCAGATTAATTTCCACCATGTTGCGGAATTTTTCCGTGGAAAGGATCATATGGACGTCGGCAGGCACATCGAGATATTTTTTCAGTCTGGCAATTTTTTCCTCCGCGTATTCCTTTTGCCAATTCTCCCCTTCGCCCGTTCTGAAAGTCACCGAAATATTCATCCTTTTTCCTCCCTCTTGAGTTTAGGCCGTTTAAAAACATTCAAAACACGCCTTCACGGCCGGCAACAAAGGTTAGTCGTATAGTGGCGACGAAACCAAATGTCAACCGGAATTTTACTTTTTGCCTTGATGGTTTCCCGCTGCAAAACGCCTGCGTCAAAAATATTTTTTCCGCTTGGACGACGGCAAAATACCAGTCATTTCGCGATATTTTGCCACAGTTCTCCTCGCGATGTCGATATTCCGGGCCTTCAGCAGCCGCACGATTTCACAATCGCTGTAGGGTTTTTTCTGGTCTTCTTTGCCGATGATCTGCCGAATCTCCTCCTTTACGCTTTTGGAGGCGATATTCTCACCGGAGGTTCTCTGAATGGAGCTGCCGAAAAAATATTTCATTTCAAAGATGCCGCGGTGAGAATGCATGTATTTGTTCGTCACCACCCGGCTGATCGTCGACTCGTGCATTTCCACATCGTCGGCGATGTTCCGCAGCACCAGGGGCTTCAAATAGTCGATGCCTTTGTCAAAAAATTCCTTCTGGTGCTTCACGATGCTTTCGGCAACACGGTAAATGGTTTTCTGCCGCTGCTGAATGCTTTTGATCAGCCAGGTGGCCGACTGCACCTTTTCCCGAATGTATTTCCGGCCGTTTTCCTTTTCCGCGGAGTCCGGTCCGCCGACGCCGCCCATGATTTCACGGTAAAAATTGCTGATCCGCAAACGCGGCAGCCCGTCATCGTTGAGAATAATTTTATAGTCATCCCCCGATTTGACCACATACACGTCCGGAATGATGGATTGGGCCTTCTCTTCCGAATAGACGGCGCCCGGCTTGGGGTCCATTTTGCTGATCAGCAAAACGGCTGTTTCCACTTCCTTCAGGGGAACTTTGAGCCTGCGGGCGATCTGCAGGTAATTTTTCAGCTCCAGCTCCTTGAGGTGCTCCCGGATAATGGGCTCAATCAGCGGGTTTTCCCGGGCGAACATGCCGGCCTGAATCAGGAGGCATTCCTGAAGATCCCGGGCGGCGACGCCCGCGGGATCAAATTCCTGCACCTTTTTCAGGACTTTTTCCACGAACTCTTCGGCGACGTTTTCCAGACGGGCGATTTCCTCCACGGTGGCGCGAAGATAACCGTTGGAATCAAGATTGCCGATGATCTGCTCCCCGACGCGCACCTCTTCCCCGTTGAAGGGCGAGAGCTTCATCTGCCACATGAGATGTTCGGTCAGCGAGGGGCTTTCCGTCACGACGTTGTCCAGCGTCGGGGCGTCTCCTTCGGCCCGGTCATAGGAAACGCCCACCGGACCGTAATCTTCCAGATAATTGTTCCAGTCGAATTCTTCCCGCCCGTCCCCTTCGCCGGTCAGCTCGGCCGTGTGCTCGGGAATCTTGCTTTCCTCTTTTTCAACGGACTGGACATCCTCCGCGACTTCGGCGTGGAGTTCCTCGGCGCTTTCATCGTCCGGCGCCACTTCTTCCAGCAGGGGATTTTCCTCCATCTCCTGGTTGATCGTGTCCACCAGCTCCTGGCGCGAAAGGATCAGCAGCTTGATCGCCTGCTGAAGCTGCGGCGTCATGATCAGTTGCTGGGAAAGTTTTAAGTTTTGCCGTAATTCAAAAGCCATGGCTGAACATCGCGTATCCGTCCGGCGCTACAGACTGAAATCCTCGCCGAAATAAAATTTTTTGGCCAGTTCGCTCCGGGCGATTACATCCGGCCGGCCTTCCACCAGAATCGCGCCCTCATTGATGATGTACGCCCGGTCGCAGCAGGCCAGCGTCTCCCGGACATTGTGATCGGATATGATGATTCCGATTCCCTTGCTTTTCAACTTCTCGATAATATTCTGGATGTCGGCCACCGCCAGCGGATCGATGCCCGCGAAAGGCTCATCCAGCAAAATGTATTTCGGAGACGTCACCAGCGCGCGGGTAATTTCCACCCTTCTTCTTTCGCCGCCGGACAGGGAATACGCGCGGTTTTTCGCGAGCGTTGTCAGGTCCAGCTCGCCCAGAAGCTCCTCGAGCCTTCGCCGGCGCTCCTCTTCGCTGATCTGAAGCGTCTCCAGGATCGCCAGAATATTTTCCTCGACGGTGAGCTTTCGGAAAATCGACGGCTCCTGGGGCAGGTAATTCAATCCCTTTCGCGCCCGGCGGTACATGGGATACGCGCCGATCTCCTCGTCGTCCAGAAAGATTTGACCGCCGTCCGGCTTGACCAGTCCGACCATCATGTAGAACGTCGTGGTTTTTCCGGCGCCGTTCGGCCCCAGAAGCCCGACCACTTCCCCCGGGGAAATCGTCAGGTCAATGTGGTTGACCACCTTTCTTTTGTTGTAAATTTTAACCAGTCCCCTGGCCGATAAATGACTCATTTTCCCTCTCGGGAGCCCGTCACGCAGGATTATTTTTTCTTCCGGGGGTGGATGATGGCCGTGACCCTTCCCGAATTTTCGTCTGCGCACTGCTCCACTTTCCCGCGGTTCTCATCGACCTGAATGATGACCCTGCAGCCCTTAATCACGCTTTTTTCCTGCCGCAGGACGGGGTTTCCCGTCATGACGAACCGGGCCGTGTCCTGATAATACACCGCTTCATTGCCCGTGGCCAGCACATCTTTTTGCGTGATCACCACGTGGCCGCTGGCGACGATTTTTTCAAGGTCGCCCGTCTGCTCCGCGTCCGGTCCGACTTTTTCGCTCTGGGCGGCGGAGTTCTTGTAGTAAATCGACAGGCGGTCCGCCTGGATCCGGACATCCCCCTGCTGCGCCACGGCATTGCCGGAAAACACCACCATTCGGGTGGCCTGAAAAGCTTCCATTTTATCGGAAACAATCTGAATCGGCTCATTTTTCCGAAGCGTGTTTTTCTGAAGCAAACCGGTTTGCGCCCAGGCCTGTAGGTTCAGGGCGACCAGAATCCCCGCCGTGATCAGGACTATTTTTTTCATCAACATGGTCCCATCAGTAAATTTTCGCTTTGACGCCGGAGGAAAGCGCAAGCTCCCCTTTATCCATCAGAATGGAAAGGCCGACTCCCTGAATTTTCATGCGGCTCGTTTCCATCCGGACGGAGGCGTCGGTATAAATTTGTTTCCGAGCGTCGCTGTAGCGCAGAACCTCCGTGGAGAATTTTTCTCCCGTATCGGCCGTCGCCACGACATGTCCCCGGATTTCGACGTCTTTGCTGTCGGTCCGCATCTCGCCCTGGTCGCCCGTCATCACAAAGGTCCTGCCTTTCTGCGTGATCAGTTTCATCTGAACCTGATCAAACAGGGCCAGATTCCTCTTCTTCTGATACTGGGCGGTTTTCGCCTTCACCTCCCAGCGGAGATTGTCCTTGCCGACTTCCGTATAAAAGAAATCCGCGATGCGGACATCCGCTTCGTCAGGCAGGATCTTGACAATCGTCTCTTTTTTGCCGCCGGTCGCCCGCAGAAGGGCAAACAGGACCGCGCCCGCAAGTACAAGAATCATCAGCGTAATCGCTGCAATTTTTACTTTTCTTTGAAAACCCATGGGTTTGATATATCACTCGCTCTCTTCCCTGTAAAGCTATTCGGGTCCGTCAAAGTCATAACGTCTGGCAACTTCCGGCCAGAAGCCCAGCGCCTCAAGCAGCATCTCGCAGATCTCCCTCACCGCTCCCTTCCCGCCGCGGCAAAGCGTGACATAATCGACATGCTTTTTCACCTCATCCACCGCATCGGCCACCGCGGCGGAAAATCCGGCCATCTTCAGAACGGGAATATCCACAATATCGTCTCCCAGGTAAGCGGTTTCTTCCGGCGCCAGGCCGTTTTTCTCAAGAATTTTTGCATAAACTTCCTTCTTGTTCAGCGCCCCCTGATATACCTGCGCAATTTTCAACTCGCGCGCCCGATGATCGACCACCGAAGATGTCCGTCCGGTCAGGATCGCGACCCGAATGCCGTGGCGCTGAAGCATGACCAGCCCGTGGCCGTCGCGGACATAAAAGTTTTTTATCTCCCGTCCGTCGCTGTCCATGATGATTCTGCCGTCCGTCATCACCCCGTCCACATCCAGAATCAGCATCTTTATCTTTTCAAGCTTTCCCCGTATCTTCTTTTTCATTATTCGCTCTTCACTCATCGCTTTCCGCTCGTTGCTTTTTTTTACCATCCGCCATCCACTGTTCATCACGTCGGGTCTGAAGACCCGCCCAACAATTTACTCGCCACTCATCGCTCTTCACTATGAGCTATGAGCTTTTTCCCTATCGCCCATCGCCTATGACCCATGGCCTATTCCCTTCGTTATTCCATCGATCTTCTTCAGCGTCGTCAGCAGTTCTTTAAGCGAATTCAGATAAAGCGAATTGGCCCCGTCGCACAGCGCTTTTTCAGGATCCGGATGGACTTCCATGAAAATGCCGTCCACGCCCGCCGCGACGGCCGCCCGGGCCAGGTAGGGCACCATGTCCCGCTGGCCGCCGGACGAGGTTCCCATGCCGCCCGGCAGCTGCACCGAATGCGTGGCATCAAAAATGACGGGGTATCCCATCGCCCTCATGATCGGCAGGGCGCGGACATCGAACACCAGATTGTTGTATCCAAAGGACGCGCCCCGTTCGGTGATCAGAATATTTTCATTGCCGGCCGACTGAATCTTTCCGATGATGTTGGCCACGTCCCAGGGCGCGAGAAACTGCCCTTTTTTCACATTCACGATCTTCGCTTTTTTCGCGACCTCCACGACAAAATCCGTCTGCCGGCACAGAAACGCGGGCACCTGCATCACATCCAGCACCTCCGCCGCTTCCTCAATTTCTTCAAACCGGTGCACGTCGGAAAGGACCGGCACGCCGATTTTTTCCCGGACGTTTTTCAATATGGCAAGCCCCGCGCGGGCGCCCGGCCCGCGGTAAGCGGCAACCGACGTCCGGTTGGCCTTGTCGTAGGATGCCTTAAAGACAAAGGGAATCTCCAGCCTGTCCGTCAGCTCTTTCAGATACACGGCAATCTCCATCGCCGATGCTTCATTTTCCAGAACGCAGGGGCC
>Ga0116160_1002173_pt1 | contig 18945 bp, 10 predicted proteins | sample AD_JPNAS2_MetaG_FD_89879 | JGI IMG/M metagenome (GOLD analysis project Ga0116160, IMG submission 89879) | Active sludge microbial communities of municipal wastewater-treating anaerobic digesters from Japan - AD_JPNAS2_MetaG | ecosystem: Engineered > Bioreactor > Anaerobic > Digestate | place...
GGCCTCTTCGACAAACTTCTGCAGCCCAAATTCAAAGCTATCTTGGTCATCAACCGTGCCTGGCAGGATGCTAACCCCATCGCTACTTCGCACAGCATCAGAACGAGGCATGTATTCCTTTATAGCCACGCGAAGGCCAAGGTTTTCATCAACCGCAAGGTAAGTAATCCCAAACCCACCAGCGCCAAGAACGCGCCCGATGCTATATTTTCCATCAAGCAAGGTACCGGCAGGAAGGCAAAAGACAGGATTTTCAACCGGACGCCCACGAGTCCCGGCGTCACAAGTGCATTCACGATGCTCAAGGCAGCAATGAAGGCAGTATTCAGGCATGAACTCAGCACCTCAGCTAAAGGAACAGCGTGCAATCAAAAGCTGATAACACCTAGGCTGACACACGGCGGCCATTGTGCCCCGATGCACGGCATGGTGTCAATTGGATAATTTCTGTGGCATAAGCGATTACCCCTTTGACAATAGTAAATGCAATGAAAAGAATATGGATTGAGGACTGGAGGCCACTTAAAGTCAAAGCCAATGAAAGGAATCAAGGGGTCAAATCAGTTTGGATCTGAAACGCTGGAGGAATCATGAGCTGGTATCTCAAAGTTTTGAAGAAGTACGCTGAGTTTGACGGCAGAGCGCGGCGAAAAGAATTCTGGATGTTCGTTTTATTCAACGCGGTTTTCACAGCACTTGCAGCAGTGTTTGATAACGTCTTTAACACAAAAATAACGGGTTACTCGTACGGAGTTTTTGAGACCCTCTATTTAATCGGGGTTTTCATTCCATCTTTGGCCGTCACTGTAAGGCGGCTACATGACATAGGAAAAGCGGATGGATGATTCTAATAGTCTTGATTCCAATAATCGGGGTAATTTGGATGCTGGTGTTAATGGCCTCAGCCGGCGAACCCAAAGAAAACCAATATGGTCCAAACCCTAAAGAAGTAGATGCCCAGATAATGAGAACCGGCTCCAGCACCAGTTACTAGTAACGGAATTTCCAGACGCACCGCGATTTGTAACAGGATTTATTCGTGAGCCCCAATTTGTAATAGAATTTTCTACTGCACGCCTCCTTATAACTGAATTTAGTTGCCACAACCGATTTGTAATAAAAATTTCACACAAACCCACATTTGTAATAGAATTTCAGAGTTCGTAACGAATTTTCAGAAGAATACGTGTTTTTAGAGACTAGTCACTCCAAATCGACTTGCACACCTTCAATCTATTCGTCCGCCTATGCCTGCAAAACGAAGGCAAGCTGTCATCCGCCAGGCGCAAATCACACTTCGCATCGCTTTCCGACGACGAAATCGCCCGCATGGAAGCCGCGGTCAGGGCCAACTACAGCAAAGCTGGCGCCTGACGCAGGCAACTACTGCGAATATCGGCGGTGGTGTTCTCTTTGGCGGCGCTCTATTTCTTTGGGGCTTTCGCCGGCTTTGGCGGCTACTTCTGGTAGCATTTCTGAGGCCTTTTTGTATAGGTCTACTTCGTAGGAACCGATTAAAAATGACCATTGACGGCGACCTAGGAGGGCTTCTAGGACTTTGACGGCTTCTGCTGGGCGGTCGAGGTTTATCAATAGGTGTGCCTTGGCCATCATGGCATCGTTGGATAGGCCGTGGGCAGGAAAATCTGTGATTATTTGGTCGTATAGATCCAGGGCCAATTGCGAGTCGGAGTCAGTCGCAACTAGTAGCTCGGCGGCGGTGTAAAGCACGTTTGCCTTGGCTTGGCCATCTGGACGAATTTCGTTGGCAAATTGCATTAGTTCGTTTGCGGTTTGGGCTTGGCCATTGTTGGGAAGCATAAGGTCTTTGATCCAGGTGACGGCCTGCCTGGCGGCTGGTTCGTCTGGGAAGGTGCGCACCAGTTCTTTGAATACCGGTATGGCGTTTAATGAATCGTTTTCGGCAACCCAGCGGGCCAAGTGCAGCATCGCGACTGATGAATCCAGTGGGCTGTCAGCACATTCCTTGGCGATTTGACGGTAGGTTTCAAGGGCCTGGTCGTTTAAGCCAAGGCCGGCCTGAGACCTAGCCAAGGCCACTTTGACTGGGCATATTTCGCAAGCTCCGGTGGCGACTGCCAAAAGCTTGGAGGACTGAGCTATTGCCTCGCCGTAGCGCCCAAGCGCTGCGTCAGTTTCAAGTTGGACAAGGTCCTTGGTAAAGGCCTGTCGTCTGGCGTCTGGGCCCTGGCATCCAACGGCCGCTAATATGGACACAATTAGCAGATATCCTAAGGAACAACGGGTCATTTATTGTCCAAAAACGACAGGGGATCCAGCTGTTGGTCGGCCGGGCCAATGGTGCTGTCCATTAAAACGTGCAGCCTAGCTTGGGCAGCATTCAAGATTTCCCGGGCTTGATTTAAAAGGGCCACAGCCTTTTCATAATCCTGCAAAGCCTCTGCCAGGGGCAAATTACCTGGCTCCAGGCGCTCCACCAACTCAGTCAGTTCCTGCAACAGCTCTTCAAAAGCCGGTTCTTTAGCATTTTCAACAACTTCAGGTTGCAGCTCGAAAATATCCTGGTCAACCACTGGTTACCTCCAGCCAACGGGCCAAATACTTATCGTTCAAAAGGCACGATCCGTTGCTAGGTTACCCCATAAAACAACTTTTGTGGCTAGATTCGTTGCCTAAAATCGTCAGGCGGGGAATTTGGACGCAATCACTGGACTTGACAATAAGTCCAGCGATTTAGTACGTCGAAGCGCTCCGGGAGTACCTGCGCCAACGCAAAGGACCAATTGACGACCTGACAAAATACGCTCGGGTCTGCCGCGTAAAACGAGTCATGGAACCATACCTGGAGGCGCTACTATGAGCACGCCACGTTCTGTATCGTCCAACGAAGGACCTGGATTTGTTGGGCTTCGACGATCTGGGTTGTCCAAGCAATTCGTGTAAATTCCGTGTTGGGCCCGGCCGTGTCGTCTGTGCTATTTTGTGTTTCGTCCAGCTTGAGTCCATATTACTTTACATGTCAACTTATGCTTGACACGCCCGCATCACTTATCAATAATTAAACGCGGAGGTTTGAATGAGTGATTTTTCGGCACGACTGCAGGAAAGAATTGCAAATAGCCAGTTTGGCGTTAGCGAAGTTGCTAAACTGGCCGGAATTTCCAGGCAGACCATCTACAACTTGTTGCAGCCGGACTTTGACCCCATTAACCCTAGTGTGCGCAAGGTGGCCAGAGCCCTTGGAGTTGATCCGCTGGATCTAATCCCCAGACAAGACGATGTCACCGAATCAGCCTCAAAGGTTATGGATATTCTTTGTGCAGCGGCTAACCGCAAGGAATCACGGGCTTTCGAGGTCCTACCGGCGCTACTGACCGACACCGATCCGCGGGTTTTACTTTCGATTCGACCATCAAACGATTCCGAAACACGTGTTCTTGGAGCTGCCTTGGCTATGGCGGCTGAACTAGCCGGTAGGGAAGATCTGAATTCGTTGGCAAAGGCGATTGAGCGCCTGGAAGATCCGAATAATGCAATCTTTTTTGGGAAACTACCCCTAGATCCAGTTACAATCATCGAGAGCACGCCGAAACCACTGCACAAACACCGTGTTTTCGGTTCCTTTACTGAAGAGCTTTTTATGAGGCACTTTGAAAAAGACTAGCACCCACTTGCTGCAACAGGACTGACTTAATGGTGAGTTACAGCATGAAGTGCCCCTGTCCCTGCCCCCGTCCCCGTCCCTGTCCCTGCCCCCGTCCCCGTCCCTGCCCCCGCCCCTGCCCCCGCTCCCAAATAAGGGTATTACCTCTAAAAGAGGGTAATAATGAGGGTAATACCTGCGTGGGTGGGAAAGTCGGGGGCTGCCTTTCTTGGCGTCGTGAATTCAAGGGGCGACGCGCTGTTATTGGCCTTCTTTGCCTGGGAGGATTGGTACCCAGTATAGGGCCTTGTGGCCTGAGAGGGTGCCGGATTCGATTTGTCTTTGTACTTCAGCTGTGTCTATGTTGCGGACACCTGGGCTGGTGCCAAGACTGGTGATGACGTTGCCTGGGCTTGTGTAAAAACTGTGTAAAATCGTTAGGATAAAGATTGCTATTAGAGCCCAGAAGGCCCAAGTTCTTTTGGTGGGCCTTCTTTTGGTGAAACCGCTTTTCATAGACTCGCTTTTAATAGACTCGCCTTTAATAGACCCGCTTTTGGCGCTTGGCTCAAGGCTTGTTTCCTGAAGGCTATCTTTATTAATGTCCGTCTTTTCAATGCCTTCTGTAGGACTGGGATCGGAAGTGGCCTCTGGCCCTGCATCGTCGAAACCATCGTGCTCAGCAACCTCGCCTTCGTCTGCATCAATCCAGGCCCCGCCTCTGGCGCAGCGATTGCATTGGAGGCAGTCGATATCTTCAGGGCGGGTGATTCCTAGGTCGCAGTTCTTGTAGGCTCGGGCTGGGGCTAGGTTTAATAGGCTTACAACGCGGTTGAATAGGTTGAAAAATGCACCTACAGGACACAGGAACCGGCACCAGGGGCGGTACCAAAAAAGCGCTCCGACGGCTGTGACGATGACTAACACCAGGCCGGCCTTGGTTGGGGCATTTGCCATCCATGCTGTAAGTGGGTCAAAGGCAATCGCCGATGCTGATAACCAGGTCCCGATGATGACCATCACAAGTAGCATGTATTTTAGCGATCTGGCCCTTACCAAGGCGCTGGGTGGGACCGGTTTGGCAAGCCCAATCTTGCGGCCTAGTAGGCCAATGAATTCCTGGCAGGCCCCGAAAGGGCAGGCGTGTGCACAGTAAACGGGGCCTTGGAAGAGGGTTATGACCAAGACTCCCCAGGTCAAAAGCCAAAAGGCTGGGGTGACCGACCAGGCTGGAAAATCAGCCCTGACCAAGGACTGTAGCCACAGTGAGGATAGCTGGACGTCAAGCAAGACGGCACCCAAAGTGGCTCCGGCCATGAATACCAGGCGACCAACCCTGCCAACGCGACGATGGACGATCAGCAGGCCGACCAAGGTGGCAAAAACGTATAAAAACCGGATGTCTGTAAGTCCGGTCCACCATGGTTTTGTTTCCGGGGTGCCAGGCAAATCAAGGGATAACAATTCCTGACCAACGGTCCTGGAGGTTTGCAAGATCGCGTCGCTCATGGCTTTGGAAGTGACTGTGGCTCCAGTCATTGCATCGATAAAGCCCTTGTCGAGCAACTCTTTTATGGTCAGGCCCTCGACCGAGGAAAGAAACTTTGCCAAGTCCGGTACATAAGAAGACGTCTCTTGGTGATGCAAGGCTTGGACGCGCCAGATTGTGCCGTCGCGACCAAAGGCCATGGCCAAATTGAAGGGGCCGCCCCACCCTTTTGCTTCTGGAAGCACCGAGGTCGTCGCAATGATTATTCCTTCACCTTTTTCAGTCCCTTCAAACCTTGAATAAACAAAGGGATTAACGAAATCCTCGATACCTTTGGCCTGTTCAATCCTGCGGATGTCTTCATGGGGAATCCTGGGACTTAATCCAGGTGGGGTGCGGTCCCCCAAGTTGGGGACTATCACCGCTAAGATGGCGAACAACGCCAGAAGTCCAGGCCAAAGGATGCTTTTCGGCCAGACCGCATGGGTCAGGGCCCTGCCAATCCTGCCGTGTAAAAAGCGTTTGCCTTTCTGTGAGCCCAGCAATCGGTCTGTGGCCGCTGAAATCGCGGCCAGCAGCACCAGTCCGGCCAGGATCCAAAGGGTGTTTCTTGTGCCATAAAGCGGTAACAGCCCCACTCCGGTGATAGCCGCTAGCAAAGCAGCTCCCAAGTGATCGAAGGATTCCAAGGTGGCGGCAACATTTTGGCCAGAGATCAAACTGGCGGCTACTGGCCAGGCCAGGCCTGTAATCATGCCAAGGGCAACAAAGAGGCCTGCAAAGATGGCGAAAGTTGAGGCTCCAACAAATGCCTCAGGCAAAAGCCATGGGAGCACAAAAAAGAAGCAGGCGTTGACCAGTGACACAAACAGCGAATTTTCGGGGCGACTTTTTAACCTGCTGCCTATGAACGAGCCGATGGCCAAGCCAGCCATTGTCAACGCCGAAGCTGCGCCGATGTCGCGGTGAAAGGCCCCAACAACCGCCTGGTACTGGGCCAACATCACGATGGACCCCGCGATGGAGGCACCGCCGACGGTGGTTATCAGCACTTTGGAACTAAACTCGTAGCCTTGGCCACCTTGCCTGGCCCTGGCTTTGAAAAGCCAAAAAACCAAGACTAGCAAAACTATGACCGCGACCACTGGTCCGGCCAAGAACAAGGCCCAAAGCCCATCAGAACTGCCGCTGCCACCCCTTTGGAATGAAGTCAGCATCGCCAAAAACGATGACAAGGGGCGAGTATCACTGTGGATCATCTGCTGGGTGTTTGCTTGATAGGCGTCTTTCACAAAAGTGGCGCGGTCATCTTGAACCAATTCGGAAAAGCGCCTGGGGTCGTATGGACCTTTGCCCCCGGTAAAGGCCAAGTATCTTTGGGCGAGCTCGCCAGAATTCGTGGTCAGATTGGCATCCGTGTGCCCAGCCAAAATCACCGCTTCTTCGCCTGGAACGACCGCCACGTTTGTAAATACGCGGGAAAAGGTCTGCCAGATTGATTGACCATAGCGCAAAGTCTCGCCAATCAAAGCATTTTCACCGGATTGCACAAAGGCGGCCAAGGCCCCGTCGCCGGCTAATTTGGGGGCCAATTGTCCAAGAAATTCCACCGAAAACATCCGGCCGGCTGCCCTGGTTGAAGGTTCAGGGGAGGCTATTACTATCATGTCGACCGGCTCATGGCTGGATACAGCATAACCTCTTGGATCCTCAATGATAACTTCCAGATTAGATGGCAACTGATCAAGACCAGCGTCCTTCCTGGCCCGCACAGCAATATCAAACAGTTCGCCATCCAGCGTCACCATCTGGACAAGATCGAAATATGCGGCCAAGGCGATGCTCGTTTCCAGACGGTCCCCACCCAGAATCAACGCCTTGTCGTGTTTGCCCGCCTGAGCAGCCAGCAATGCCGCCTCACCCAACACCTCTGGGCCGGCTGGAAAACTGGCTTGAACCTCGCCATTTACCAAAATCACGTTTTGCGTGCCGTACTTCGCAAAAGTCACTTGGTTGTAGGCGGTTTCAATCTGGGATTGCAGCTTGGCACCATCAAGGTTGGCCTTCAAAGATACTTGCTGGATTTTGCCTTTAAACAGCGGCCCAAAAGGCGGGAGCAACAACCCAACGCAAGTAATCAAGGCCAGCACAACCACCGCACAGTCTTTGGCGAAAGCTTTCAAGCCAGTAGGCCCTGCCTGCCCGGCAGCCCCAGACGGCCCGGCACCAGACGGCCCATCACCCCCTGCCCGTCCAGCACCACCCAACCGCCCAAACTGCAAAACAAACACAAAGGCCGCCACAACCTGGACCAACCCAAGGCCAGCGACTACCACAATCGACGACAGGCCCACCGCAAAGGCGACGGTCGCAGCTATGCCGCCAAAAATTGCGCCAAAAGACTCAATGATATAAACGGTTTTGGCCCCCGCCTCTGGGCTTTCATCACACGCCCTGCTAATCGCCGGAAATACAAGCCCAGTGATGAAACTTGGGGCAAAACTGGCCCAAGCCGCCCCTGCAACCAGCCAAGTTATCGAAACAGGCGCAAATGAAGGGGTGCCTGAAACCAAACGCAAGCTGGCCAGACTTAGCAATCCGACAAGCGACCCAACTGGCTGTAAAGCCGCCAACAGGGCCGTGTGCCTGCTTGTAAACGCGGATAATCGCGCACTTTTGCCAGCAAGATGGGCGCCCAAGGCTATCCAAAAGAACCAAAAGAAAAACATCAGCCCAAAGGCCAGTTCCGAACCTTTAAATGAAATTAGATATTCGCGTAAAAGGGCGGCTTGGGCACCAACTGTAAAGGCCCCCAAGGCAAATGCCAAAAGTCTGCCACCTAGAAATCTTGTCAACAACGCACCTTTGACGCCGGCTAAAAGGGATTACTCGCTAAAAACTTGGGCCTGAAACACCTCAAAGGTGGCCCCCTCCAGATATCCATTGGCCGGCAGCCCAGCCTTCATGGAAAGGTGCTCAAGCATCTGTTTGAGATTCCAGCCTTGCTCAGGCGCAACCTGAGGTAAAAACACAGATTTCGCCCAACCCTTGGTCAATATGACCCCGTCACGTCCAATCACGATGTCTTGCCATCTTTCAATGCGTTTGGGGTTGGTCAGGACTGAAATTTCTATATGAAGTTCAGGCTCTTCTTGGGCGGTCACAGGTCGAAACCTTGTGTCGTTGGCCGCCGCGTTTATGGCATTCCTGATGACGCCTGTGTACAGCGCCTCCACTGGCAGTATTGAACCTATGCAGCCGCGCAAGTTTCCATTTTTGTTCAACGTCACGAAAACACCGTATTTTTTGGCTACTGCCGGCGGGACCTCGCTTTCATCCACGCTCAACCTGCCTTTTCCAGCCAGATGGTGTTGGATGGTGCGTCGCGCCAAGGATAACAGGTACTTTTGGTCCTGCTCAGACATTGGACCGGCCTGGGCAGAAGCCCTGAAGGCAATGGACACATATGAAACGGCGTGTTCATAGCCACCAGTCATACGACCGGAATTATCATATTTAAGCACCTTGCCTTCAGTCCCCTTATCCAACGCCGCCATCAACACCAAGATGGGCATGGCCCCACAGATGGTGTCATTTGTCTCTGCCAAGTGCTTTTTAAAGGCCTCACTATCCAAGGCAGCCGCGGCTGATCCAGCTATATCCGCGAATTTAGCCAGATTTTCGCCTGTTTGATTATCCAACTTAAAGGGCATATAGCCAAAATTAGCCCCATAATGGGTGAAGTCGGAGCTTGCAACAATAACGGTTTGATCATCCAGTAAAGCACCCAAGGCCTGCCCAGCCCTGGCAATCGCCGCATCGTCAACCCTACCTGCAACAATGGGCACCAACTGGGCATCAGGCGCGATCAGCTGTAAAAATGGCACCTGGATATCAACCGCGTGCTCTTTGGCGAACGCCTGGTCCAACAGCTTGAAATCAGGCCCCTCCAGCAGCTTCTTGACCGTCGCCACATCAATTTGCATCTGCCCAAGGGGAGTTTCCCATAACCCAGCATCAGGCAAGGCAAATCCGCTAAAAGGCACATGGTGGGAAGGGGCTATCACAATCACCCTTTTGACCGCTTGGCCCTCAAGCTGAGCGTATGCATGACCAGCCACGGGGCCCGAAAAACGATATCCAGCGTGTGGGGCCACTAGACCAACTACTCTGCCACCCCAACTGGTGTCGCCTTTGCCTTCATCCAAATAACCGCGCAGTTCGCGGCGCAACGCGTCAGGTTTATTGGTGTACCAAGAACCAGCTATTGGTGAATAAATGACCTTGGCTGGTACCTCTGGGCTGGCTACTACTGGTTGTTCAGTCTGTTTCACGACCTGCACCTCCTGGCTTCGGCAAGAGGAAAACACTGCCATCAATAAAATCAAAGGGAGTGCTTGGTAAATCTTCATTTGTCACCCCGCTAAATTGTGTTTCACAAACAAATAATCCCTGTCAAAAGGCCGAACTTTCAACCGCTGCAAAAACTCCCGAAACTCGGGACCGCCCACTTCAGCCAAAAACTCGCCATCACCAACCCCATCACCAACCCCAGCGCCCCCGCCGCCGCCCAAAAACTCACCCCCACCAACCCCACCAACCCCGCCCAAAACCCTAACTGGCCACAAACCCAAAGCGAGCACCCCTGCAACGCCTAGGCCCAAAAATGTTCGACGATCAATCATACCAACTAAAAGCGCCCCGGGATCAACGTGTCGCATTTGGGACAACGGCCCGAAACCATATCCACACCCCGGATTTGATACCCTACCCTTTCAATTACCATGTGGCCACACGAATGGCACAAGGTACTTTCAGTTTCGTGGCCTCTGAAATTGCCAATGTACACATACTTAAGCCCAGCATCCTTGGCTGTTTTATATGCCAATTCCAAAGACGAAACCGGAGTTGGAGGCAAATTCTTCATCTGGTAATGGGGCATGAACCGCAAAAAATGGATCGGAGTGTCCGCCCCCAAGTTTTGGACCATCCAACGGACCAAATCCGACAGCCCATCCTTGCTGTCAGTCAACCCAGGGACCAGCAAATTAGACACCTCCAGCCAAATGCCTGCCTCCTTCGCAGCCACCAACGTGTTTAGCACTGGCTTTAAACTGCCATCACACCACTTGCGATAGTAGGCGTCGTCAAACGACTTCAAATCAATGGTGGCCGCATCAATGACCTTAAAAAGCGCCGCAACCGGTTCTTTATTCGCATAACCAGCTGAAACAATTGCCGTTTTAACCCCATGTTCCTTGCAGGCTATCGCCGTATCCATCGTGTATTCATAATACACAAACGGCTCGGTGTAAGTGCATGCAACCAAAGGGATCTTTTCCCTTTTGGCCACTTTGGCGACATCCTTTGGCGGCAGATGAAACCCACCAGCTTCTTCAGGATTTGCCTGCGAAATCTGCCAGTTTTGGCATCCCTTGCAATGAAGATTACACCCTACAGTCGCAATCGAAAGGATTTTTGCCCCTGGATAGTAATGATAAAAAGGCTTTTTTTCGACTGGATCAACGTGAGCTGCTGCAGCTATTCCATAGGTTACAGCCGTGAGCTTGCCGTCAAGGTTCATCCTGACGCGGCAATCCCCGGCCTGGCCTGGCGCGATTCGGCACTGCTTGGGGCAAAGCCGACATTCGACCATGGAATTTGACATTAAGTAGCCTCAACTGCCACCCCTAGTGCCCGCCTCAGTACGAAGTGGTTTTCAGAAACTGCGAAGCGTACAACTTCCTCAAGGCGCTCCTTTTGTGGCATTCCCGAGAAACTCAGGTCTTCAACCTGCAAGATACCCAAAACAGTCGGGACTGACCCGGAAATCAGCATACCAGCCCTAAGCGAGGTCAGCTCGATCAACTGGAAGAAATCCTCGAAAATCGTGCCAAAATCGCCCGTTGGATAGGTGGTAAACAGCTCGTCAATCAAGGACATCAGCTGGTTTTTCTGTTGCTGCGGCATACGGCGCTCGATCTGGCGGACATAGTGCAGCACGATATCTGCGCCTGCGCCAAGCTGAGTGTCCGGACGGCAGAACTTGATTGCCGCACCCAAGAAGGCCTTCAATTCGCTGATGTTCTTGACTGCTGCCAAGAAATACATCGGGTTCATGTAGGCCAGCTGGCGTCCGATCAAGAAGCCGATTTCCCGCTCATCGTGGCCGGTCAGCATGTCAGAGCCAACAATCAACGCCGGCGGAGTCAGGAATTCAATGGTCAACCCAACAGGATTATCATTGCGATAAACCTTGTGTGGCAGCGGCCCCAGAACCTTAGCTACAGCCTTGTAAACATTAACAAACAGCAGCTTAGCGCCAAGATCCATCTCGGACCTCTTCTTCAATCCCAGGTCCTTCAGATCCTTGGTGCCAAGATGCTCACCCAGCCCAACCAACAACACCTGAAGGATCCTACCCAGCAAGTTACTGCCGCCACTTGGAACCAGATGGTTTTCCCAGCGCAGAGGATCGATAGTGCCCTTAAACCAAGGCAGATTTGGCTCCAAGTTGTTCTCAAAGAACGCCTTTTCCTCAGGACCAGCGATACCAAGAGCCACCATGACCGATGCAACCATGAAGGCCTTGTCCAGCTCGGCCAAAGTACGATAGAGGCGCATCATCGCCCTATATGACTCGACCGACGACCCGCTTAGAGGATCCGCCGACACCGTCGCCACATGCTCAGCGACAGCCTTGTTGTAATCACCTATAACTTCATAGAGTTGCGCCAAAATCTCATGAGCCCGCCTGTCTGAAGGTTGCAGCTTGGTCGCCCTTTCATAAACCTCGATGGCCTCTTCGTTTTGTTTCAGCCTGGACCGGAAAATCTCACCAAGCGCAAACAGAAGCTTGAACTCAAGCTCAGGATTGTTGCGGCCTACCAATCTCTCAAGCATACGCTGATAAGCATCGGCCTGGCGCTTCCAATCCCTGTTCTTGGTCAGGATTTCATCGATTGCCCTAAAGGCCTGCAGCTCGTCTGGGTCTTCATCCAAAGCCGCGTTCAGGTACTCAACAGCCTTGATGTCATCATTAAGTTTTTGCTGATAAATCGCGGCCATAGTCATGTAGTGACCGGCACGTTTGCTTGGACTATCCTCTGCCCTTGCCAGCTCCTCCATGGTGAACAGCGCGTCTTCAATGTTCCCAGCCTGCAGATAAAGCTCAAAAAGCTTAATCAACGGCACCTTGGCCCCTGGGTTCATTTCCAGCGCTTCCTTGTACGCGGCAGCAGCACCATAAACGTTGTTCATCTTTAAGCGATAGATATCGCCGACTTCCAACATGACCGAGAACTTCTCGAAGATATCGCCCCTGCTCTCGGCTCTGGCCTGTCGGTACCGAATAACGGCCGGCCAATCGCCCCGTTTTTCCGCCAGGGTGATCTGCAAGTCGGTAGCTCTGGCTTGATCAGGCTGAATTGCCAGCGACTGGTCAAGGTACTTCGCCGCTTCTTCAAATTCGCCCAACTCGATACATACTTCGCCCAGCGCAAAGTTGACGGCGGCCACTTCCTTTTGATCCAAGGCATCACCACCAACGGATAACGCCCTGACATAGCGATCCTTGGACAGCTGCCAGAATTGCTTGCGCTGATACATCCGGCCAAGCCCCATCAGGGTTTCAGGATCGTCAGGCGTTAACTGGGCAGCCGCCTGATATTCACGGAAAGCCTTTTCATAATCAAGCAGCCGCTCGCTGCAAACACCCATGTTGTAGTGAATCTTGGCCGCCAAAGCTGAATCCGCAATGGCATCCGGGCTTTCCAGCAAGCTTTCCAGCAACGGTTGCGCCTTCTCCCATCTCTCTGCGGCCACGTAGCTTCTGGCAAGCCCAAGCGCCACATTATCCTGCTTGGGATTTAGCTCCATGGAGCGCTCAAAGTGCAAGATGGCCTTGTTGCGATCCTTCAGGCGATTCAGATAGATGTCACCAGCCGCAGCCCGATGTTTGGCTCGCTCCTCATCTGTGCTGGCCTGAGCCTCTTGATCCAAGAACACGTCTGCGACGCGCTCCCAATCCTCAAGGCTGGCGTAGATATCACGCAGCTTGTTATAAGCAGGAACGTCGTTAGGATTAGTTTGCAACAGGTCTTTCAGCAATTGAGCTGCACGATCCGGATTTTCAAGCTTCTCAAGCACCACATCTACAGCTCGATGGCTTAATTCAAGCAATTGAGCTGTGGAATCAGAGTGCTCGGTCCACTTAAGCAACGTATCAACAACGTCTTCCCAGGATTCCACCAAGCCAAACAGGCGCTCCAACTCAGCGTAGGAATCCGTCTTACGGTCGTCGATATCCAACACCCTTTGATGCGTGGCAATCGCGCTGTTGATATCTTCAACCCGCTCTTCGTGAATCTTGGCCAACCTGACCAAGGCCGCCATTTTGTCGCGCTCGTCCTTAACACTGGCGATGCGGTTCTCGAACAGGTTGATCAGCTCGTTCCAGTCTTCCATTTCGGTCAACAGACGTGCCGCTGTCTCAAACGCCTCCTCATCAACGCGGTCCATGTCGAGGATCTGCATCCAATAATCAAGCGCCCGCTGCTTGTCATCCAGCGCCGTTTCATAAAGCATCGCCAACAGCTGGCTAAAGTGAATCCTTTCGGCAACTTCGTACAGCTGGCCAAGCTTGCGCTCGTAAACATCCGCCAAGCCTAGCCAATTGTGCATGCCACCATACAGGTCCTTCAGATGCTCAAGCGCCGGTTCATTGGTAGGCTCAACATCCAAGACCGCTTCATAGGCCGCAATAGCCCTATTCGCATCCCCAACCTTGGCCTCCAAAATCGCGCCCATCAGCATTCTGATCTGGACTTCTTCCTCTGGTACCAAAGGCGCCTTCAGATCCAGGGCCTTTAACAAGTCCTCCCACTCGTTGCGGCTTTCATGGATTCGAATCAACGCGTCCAAAGCTGCGATCGAGCCTTCATCAAAGCTCAGGACCAGCTTGTACGCCTCCAGCGCCCTTGTAAGGTCGTTGATCTTGTTTTCCAGCACATCACCGACCAACAGACCCAGCGAAATCTTCTCCATGAAGTCCGGAGTCAGTTCGATCTGAACATTTACAACACCAACCAGCTCTTCCCAGCGATGTGAACCCAGATAAAGCTCATGCAGCGCTGCCAACGCGGTTTCGTCTTCCGGCCATTCAGCCTTGACCTTCTCGAACCAGCCAATCGCCTGGTCATCCCTTTCAGCGTTGCGCCACATGACCTCGCCAAAGCGCAGCAAGTGCTCGCGCTTCGACTCTTCCGGCATTCTGTTTACAGCCTCGCTCAGCGAATCAACATACTCGGTCCACATCCCCAGTTCCTGGGCAAGACGCCACAGCTCAGAAACGGCCATGTGATCTTCAGGATGAAGCTGGGCAGCCTTGACCCAAACATAGAAGGCCAGGTCCGCGGCGCCCTTGTTGGTCTCGTAAATTCTGGCCAGCTCGCCCAGGTTGCTGATGCGGCCATCGAGGTCATCACCAAAGTGCTCATCGCGGCGCAAAAGCACGGCGGCCAGCTTGTCCCAATCCTCAAGCCTCATGTACAGGGACTGAAGCTCATGGGAAACATCCATGTTGGCAGGTTGCAAGCCAGTAACCACCTCCAAGGTGTCAGCCGCCGCAGCCGGGTCGTTCAATGGACCGTTTTGCAGCTCAGCAGCCCTAATCAGCAGACTGGCCCGCTCATCGCCCTCAACCTTCTCAGCCCTACGCTCAATAATCCTGACACAATCGGCAAATCGACCGGTGTTCTCATAAAGCTGATCCAGAGCCGTGAGCCCCTCGTCCATCTGCGGGTCGGTATTTAGCACCAGGTTCCACCAAACGATGGCCTCTTCAGGCTTCGCCAACTCATCAGTCAGCAGCTTGGCATGCTCCAAGCAAATCTCATTCTTTTCGTCCTGGGACAGCATCTCGCTGTTATAAAGCTGCTCCAAGACGCCAGACAGGGACTCCAGATCGCCAGTTTCCAGGTACAGACGCCTGAGCGCTTCCAAAGACTCGCGGTCGCCGGGAGCAAATTCAAGCAGGCGGACATAAGCATGCTGTGCAGTGTTGGGGTCATCAAGCTTGGTCTCTCCAACGACACCAATTTCACGCAACAGCACAACAATGCGGTCTACTTCAGGAGCAGTGGCGTTGATTTCCCGCTCACATACCTCAATCAAAGCCTCCCAATCTTCCTTATCCCTGTACAGACGCTGCAATTGCTGCAAAGCGCCAGCATCTGTTGGGGAAGCCGCGGCCACCTCGTCCCAAAGAGCAAGGGCATCATCCTTACGCCCCAATTTTTCTTCAGCAATGATGGCCAGCCTTCGCTGCAGCGCTGCACGCTCTTCTCCGGTCTGAGCCATGTCGGAAAGCAATGACAACGTTCTGAATAAAGGCTCGAAATCATTGCGCATGTCATAGAGGTCAGCCAAAGCCGTCAGGGCCTGAAGCTGCATCTCGTCAATCCTGACCACATGGGCAAACGACTCAATCGCACCTTCCAGATCATCAAGCTTATCCCTTTGCAGCGTTCCAGCTCGCATCAAGAACTTGATCTTGTCGTCGTCATACTCCGCAACTTCGACTTCCCGTTTCAAAATTGCCAGTAAATCGGCGTCTCGACCTTGAGACAGATACATACGATCCAGGTCTGCCAACGCCAAGGCATCAGAATCGTTAAGCTCCAGTATCCACTTACAAATGGCCTCAGCCTTTTCATAGTCGCCAATGCGATCACGGGCAGATTGAACGGCCTTATGCCACAAAGCGATTTTGCGCTCGTTGTTGTCACAAGCCTGTGCCGCCGTCAGCTGAATGGAAAGCAGGCTTTCCCAAGCCGAAACTGAAGCAGCCAGCTCATCAATCTGCATTTCCAGAACTTCGTCACCAGGATCAAGCTCCAAAGCCTTGCCAAACCAGCCAAGAGCAGTCACCCCTTCACCAAGGTTCTGGGCCCAGACTTCAGCAAGCTTAAGCAGAGTTTCCTTGCGATGGTCAGGATCCTCGATCGCCACTAAGGACGCTTCGTAAATGGTTGCCAAATCTGAGTATGCCCCGGATTCCTGGTAGATTGGCTCCAGGATTTCCAGTATTTGATCCAGGTGTTTGCCTTCATCAAACATGCGGCGAAGTTCAAGCACTGCCTGAGGTTGACCAGGATGCAGATACAAGGCCTCCTGTCTGGCCTCAAGAGCGTCCTGAGTGCGATTGACCTTGAATTCACAAACATCCGCCAGTCGCAGCAACACTTGGATTTTCGCTTCTGGATCGAACTTGACGTCGTACTTGAAGCGCAAGATACGAATCTGGTCTTCCCACTTCTCAAGTCCGCTGTACAGCTCATCCAAAGCGTCCAAGGCGGTCATGTTGTCCGAGAAGTCCTTAAGGATACTTTCAAACACTTCAATAGCGGCTTCACGGTTCTCAAGCCTGTCACGCAAGACGGCTCCAGCCTGGAGCAAGAGCTCCAACGCCTGAGGCATGCCCTCTATCTCGGCGGCGGCCTCTTGCAGTAAAGCTGGCACGTCATGCCACATATCGAAGCTTTCGGCCAAGCTGTACACCCTTCCCAGTACATCGCGATTCAGTGGGTCGGTCGTAAACGCCTTGCCAAAGCACTCAAAGCCACTGATAGGTTGATTCATCTGGTTTTGGGCGATTTCACCCATGGTCACCAAGTTTGCAACCTTTCTAACTGGGTCGTGTTCGCGCTCGGTCAGGACCTCGTAGTTCACATACAGCCGCTGCCATTCGGCTCTATTGGCCAAAATGGGCTTGAGGACCGCAAATGCAGGCTCAGCCGCATCCCCAGCACGAACCATGCCTTCCAAGGCGTCGACAGCTTCCACGTTATCGGGGAACCCAGCCAACAAATCACGATAGATTTCAATGGCTTTGTAGGGATCGCCAAGGTTTTGCTCAAGCAAGCGCCCCATTCTAAAGCGCATCGTAAGCCTGTCTTCGCCTTCAACACGCTCATAGATTTTGGCAAGGATGTCGTACTGACTGGTCCAATCCTCAACCGACCCATAGAAGCGGTCCAAAGTGCGCATGGCGTCCACATCTTCGCCATCAACGCTGAGCACTACCAAGAAGGTCTCGATAGCATCAATAGAAGCATCCAAGCGCTCGTGCTGAATAAGTCCTTGTTTTTTCAGGGCTGCAACGCGTTCCTGCGGCGTGTTTGCAACATCGGCCTTTCTGCCCAAAACTTCGACCAACTCCATCCATTCTTCGCTTTGCTCATACAAAGCCTCCAAGGCAAGAATGGCATGACCGTTCGCAGGATCCATGTCCAGCACTTCGGTGTAGCTGGCGATAGCATCTTCCGGTTTTTCCAGCTTCTGAGAGTACAGATCACCAGCCCACAGCAGCAATCCAGCTCTGCGTTCCGGCTCCATCACTATCTCGGCCTTTCTGACAAGCAACGAGACCAAGATGTCAACTTCGCCATCCTCATCGCGCAGGCTAATCAAGGAGTCGATAGCGTCCATATCCTCGGGGTCGAGCCCAAGAATTTCGGTGTAATGTCGCTTGGATAGCTCGCGATCAATCCCCTTGTCCCGACACACGCTGGCGATAACTCTGTGAGTTTCCTTTCTACGCTCAGGATCACTGATGTCAAAGACCAATTCGATAAGAACAAAGATCGCATCATCAAGAGCGCCCTTGGCCTCGCCAACTCTAAGCACTTGATTAAGCAGCTCTTCTCGGTCGGGCATTTCGCGGAAAGCCTTAGCCCTGTACTCGAAGGCCTTATCCAAGTCTTGGATTTTGTTTTCATAAATCTCGGCGATAGTCGCGAAATAGGACAGCCTGACTTCAGTGTCACCTTCAGCCCCAGCCAGAACGTCATAAACCTCAACCAGCTTCACAAAGTTTTCCTGGACCTTGTAGGCTGGCAGCAGGATCTTGGCCACGCTGACGCGAACGTCTTCATTCGCAAACAAACGCTCCAACTCGCGAAGCGCGTCTTCATTTGCCGAATCCTCACCTAAAATCAGGCTGAAAACTTCAACCGCACCAGGAACATCTTCCAGGCGGTATTCATAGACTTCAGCCAGACGCAGGCGCAGATAACTGCGATCCGACAGCTCCTGCGCAAGGACAATTCGCTGTTCTAGGACAGAGGCCAAGTCATACCAACGCTCGGCCTTGAAGTACAGACCATCCAAGCGTCGGTATGCCATTTCAGAATCTGGTTCAATATCCAAGACCTTCTTTACAGCCTCAATTGCCCCCTCGATGTTTTCCAGGTGCTGGGCCTGTTCATCAGCAATTTTGAAGGCATAGGCAATCTGCTCACCTGGATATGGAGAGACATCGAAACGCCGCTGGTAGATCTTGAGCAGCTCTGGGTGGTCACCAATCTCTTCGTAGATGGTTTCCAAGGCGTCCAAGGCATCAACGTTAGTTTCGTCATTTGCCAACACATCGTGATAAGCCCGACGTGCGTGGTCGATGTTGTTCAGTTCCTGCCATTCAATCCTGGCGAGGCGCAGATTTATCTGGACCTGAGCCTCAGAATCCTGAATGTCGTACGCGGCGGCTTCGTACAACGAAGCTACCTCACGCCAGCCATCCACTTCGCCCGCGACACGTTCAATAGCATCCCAAGAGCGGCTATCTTCAGGAGTCACCTTAAGAATGCGGGACAACGTCCTAAAGCGCTTGTCTGCATCGACGGCGTTGTCGCGATAAAGGCCTTCCAAGCGCCAAAGGGTTTCAGCCGAAGTAGCGGTATCACCAATCTCCGCCAACTCGATTTCCAGCAAATCTGCCAAGTCCTGCCAGCGCTTCGCCAACTCGTATGGCTTGCGCAGCAGATTCACGATA
>Ga0116160_1002174_pt1 | contig 18941 bp, 18 predicted proteins | sample AD_JPNAS2_MetaG_FD_89879 | JGI IMG/M metagenome (GOLD analysis project Ga0116160, IMG submission 89879) | Active sludge microbial communities of municipal wastewater-treating anaerobic digesters from Japan - AD_JPNAS2_MetaG | ecosystem: Engineered > Bioreactor > Anaerobic > Digestate | place...
CCGTTGAGCATCGTGTTTTCGATGATATGCCGGGCCAGTCCCGCATATTCGGCCGGGTTACCCAGCCTCTGGGGGAAAGGCACCATTTTTCCAAGTGCCGTCCTCGCTTCCTGCGGCAGCATGGCGAGCATGGGAGTATTGAAGAGCCCCGGGGCTATCGTCACGACCCGGATTCCGTATTCGGCGAATTCACGCGCCAGGGGAAGAGTTAATCCTACTACGCCCGCTTTCGACGCGCTGTATGCGGGCTGGCCGATCTGCCCGTCAAAAGCCGCGATCGAGGCCGTATTGATGATGACGCCCCTTTCGCCCGTATCCTGCGGCTGGTTTCTGATCATCTTCTCGGCGGCAAGCCTGGCAACATTGAATGTCCCGACCAGGTTAATCTGAACGACCCTGTTGAAGAATGAAAGCGGCATGGGGCCTTTTTTGGAAACGGCTTTTCCCGGGTCTCCGACGCCGGCGCAATTGATGGCCACGTTCAGCCCGCCGAACGACTCCACCGCCTTATTGACGGCTGCCTGAGTGCTCTCGTCGGAGGTGACGTCGGTCTTGATGAACACGACGTTATTCCCGAGCTCCCGGGCAAGTTTCCCGCCCCGATCTTCCTGGAGATCGAAGACGGCGACCTTCGCGCCTGCTCCCGACAGCATTCTTACGCAAGCTTCCCCCAATCCCGAGGCGCCTCCCGTCACGGCGGCCATGCAATCCTTGATGTTCATCTCCTGGAAATGCCCCTTTCCTTTTCTGGTAAGTAACACATACTTCCAAGCTTGTTGTCAATAAGAACTTCAGGCGGGAAAGGTTCTTCACCGAAGTTTTACCGCAATTCCGGAAACCTGCATTCCACTCTTCGAAAAACCGTAAAAAGTGAAAGGTGGAAATGTAAAAGGTATCCGGCCTATACTAAAGAAAAGATCGGATTGCCCCATGAAAATCATCGTATTCATGAATATCCGCGCCGGAGCGGCTTCCGGGCGGGATATCCCCGATCGCCTCCGCCGGGCTTTACATGACGCCGGACTCTCAGCGGATATCAGGGAGACGGGAAACGATTTACCGGATGCGGTCCGGAAATCGCTCACGACAAATCCGGATGCGGTAGCGGCGGCGGGAGGAGACGGCACGGTCAGCACCGTTGCCGCCGCCCTGGCAGGGTCCGGCACGGCGCTCGGCATCATTCCTCTTGGGACACTGAACCACTTTGCGAAGGACCTCGGGATACCCGCGGACCTCTCGGAAGCGGCCCGCCTGTTAGCCCGTCCCTGCTTCCGTGATATCGATATAGGCGAGGCGGAAGGCAGATTTTTTATAAATAACTGCTCGATGGGGTTATACCCGCGAATGGTGCAGTTCAGGGAGGAGCGGCGCTTCCTGCTCGGCCGGGGCAAATGGTTCCTGATGTCGGCGGCCTTTCTGGATGTCATGCGGCGGTATCCGCTTATCACCGTGCGGCTGGATTTGGATGGGAGGAGCTACGTCCGCCGTACGCCCTTTCTGTTCGTGGGGAACAATTCATACGATTTCAGCCTGTTCTCGCTCGGCGGCAGGGCGTCACTGGACCGGGGGGAACTCTGTCTTTACTCGGCAAGAGGACAGTCCCGCTCCGCCCTTTTCTCCACGGCGGTGCGGGCCCTGTTCGGCAGACTTGACCAGGGACGGGATTTTGAAGAAAAAAGCGTCCAGGAGGTCCGGATAGAAACATCCAGAAGCAGGATCAGGGCGGCCCTCGACGGTGAGATTGTGACGCTTCCAAATCCGCTTCGCTGCTTTTCCCGCCGCGGCGCTCTGCGGGTTATTGCGCCCCCGCCCGGTCCCGCGATCCGGAGCGGCCAATGAGAAAAATCGCCCATATCTCCGACCTGCACTTCGGGCGGATTAATCCCGGCATTGTGGAAGGCCTGCTGCTCGATTTCAAGGAAAGGGCGCCGGATCTGGTTGTGATCAGCGGAGATCTGACGCAAAGGGCCCGCCGGGGACAGTTCATCCTCGCCCGGAGCTTTATTGGGAGAATCGGCCGTCCGGTGCTTATCGTCCCGGGCAACCATGACGTGCCCCTCTACGATCTGGGACGGAGAATCATGTCACCGTTCGGCCGCTTCCGGAGGTATATAGCCAGGGAACTGAATCCCGTTTACAAGGACAAAGAAATTGCGGTGTTCGGAATCAATACGGCCCGCCGCTTTCCTGTGGTCGGCGGCCGGATATCGGAATTCCAGGTAAAACGAATATGCAGGAGAAACGATCTTATCCCGCCCGGGGTCTTCAAGGCGGTGGTCACCCATCACCCGCTTCTCCCGATGCCCAGGGGCATTTCTCAATCGCTCGTAGGGAGGGCAAAGGAGAGCCTGAAGGCTTTCGGCTCGTGCGGGGTCGAGCTGATCTTATCCGGCCATTTTCATTTCGGCTATTCGGGACCCGCCCATTTCAGGGACCCCGAAAGCAGGGGAAAGATACTGGTCATCCAGGCATCCACCCTCTCCACCCGGTCCCGGGGAGAGCCGAGCGCGTACAACCTCATTTGTATCGATCCGCCTGTGCTGAAACTCCTCCGGCCGGCCTGGAACGGCAGGAGTTTTGAAACCGCGTTCTGTGAGGAGTGGAGAAAAACGGGCAGTGAATGGATAAGAAAATGAGATCTATCCCGGCTTGATTGCAGATACCCTGATGCTGGCGATTGTTGCCGCCCTGATGAGGCCGTCGTCCTCCTCCGGCAAAGAGGTTTCTTCGATTATCTTCACATCTTTGAAGCCCGCCGCTCCGACTGCATCGAGGTATTCACCTTTCATGACCGCCCCCGCCAGGCACGCCGTGTACGCCTCGATGGAATTACTGATCTCATCCGGCAGCTCTTTCAGAAGAACGATATCCGAAATCATCAGGCGGCCGCCCGGGCGGAGGACCCGGAACGCCTCACGGAAAACCCTTCTCTTGTCGGGGGAAAGGTTGATCACGCAGTTTGAAATGACAATGTCGGCGGTATTACCGGCGACAGGCAGATTTTCGATCTCGCCCAGCCGGAACTCAACATTGCCGTAGTCTCCCTTCCCGGCATTTTCCCTCGCCTTTTCCAGCATTTCGGAAGTCATATCCACTCCGATTACCCGCCCGTTTTTCCCGACCCGATTCGCGGCCAGAAAGCAGTCGAAACCCGCGCCGGAGCCGAGGTCGACGACCGTTTCGCCTTCCCGCAGCGACGCGAGGGCAATGGGGTTTCCGCATCCCAGCCCGAGGTTCGCGCCGTCCGGAACGGCTGCCAGGTCTTCGGGGCCGTATCCCGCCCCCGATCCCGCTCGAGCTCGATCACCGGAGCAGCACGAAGCCGAAGGAAGGCAGCATGAGCCCGCCTCTTTTGCGATATTCCCGTAGCGGTCCCGGACCGCCTTTCTTATCTCCCCGGCTCCAATAAAACTCGTCTTTCTCATTTTGCCTGCCTCGCAATCAGTCATATGACTCTTTTCTGAATATCTTGTTTAAGTCCGGCTGGTCATTGCAATCTGCGGATGCGGATTTCTGTGTCCTTTTCGTTTTTGAGGAGATCGACCAGGCGGCCCGTATCGGTATTCCCGTAGTGGTACGGATAGAGGACCTTCGGCCCGAAGGCCTTTGCCGCGTCGGCGACCATCTCCGGCGTCATCGTATAGGGAAGATTCATCGGCAGGAAGGCGATATCGATGCCTTTCAGCGCCTTCATCTCGGGAGTGTTCTCCGTGTCCCCGGCAAAATAGACGCGCTTGTCTCCAAACGTGACGATGTAGCCGTTGCCGACCCCTTTCGGGTGAAAAGGCACGCCGGGGCTCCGCATGTGCTTCAGGTTATACGCCGGCACCGCTTCGATCTTGAATCCCTGCACCGTTTTTGTCTCGCCGTTTTTCATCACAATTGCACCTTTCAGCTGCCTGGCGGCGGTCCCATTTGCCACAATTTCCGTTTTTTCGGTTTTGATCAGGTTGATCGCCTTGAGATCGAGATGATCGGAATGCTCGTGGGTCACTAGAATGAGATCGGCTTTCGGCATCTTCGAATAATCCGCTTCCTGCATCACGGGGTCTACGTGGATAACCTTCCCCTCCGCGGCCAGCATCAGAGTGCCGTGGCCGATGAGCGTAATATCGAGATCCCCGCGGGACGTTTTTATTGTGTCGCGCTCAAAATTATCAGCAAGCGCTGCGGCAGCGCAGAGGAAGAAAAGACCGGCGGACAAGAAAAAAAGCTTTCCCATGGCACCCTCCTCAGCTTGATTATTTTCTGAAACAGGAAACAAAGAAAGATGAATTAATATTGATACTTAGCTACCAGAGAGGCAAAGGATTGTCAAGGAATATCATTTCCGGCCCTCCCTGGCAGTCCGCGCCAGCGAGATTATATCCTTGAGGGATACTTCGGGATGATGATATCGGGGATAGCGGGGAGTCCTCTTCCCAAACTGCACGGCCTCTTGTGGACACCATTGGATACAGGCCAGGCACTGCTCGCAGCGATGCAGCCAGACCGGCCTCTCTCCTTCCATTCTGATGTTCCCGCAACTACAGACCTTCTCACAGATTCCGCATCCGTTGCACTTAGAATCGGTCCAGAAACTCCTGTCCATTCCGGGCACCCGCCGGAATGTCAGGCGGTATGCCGGAGAAAATATTATGTTCTGCCAGAGGGGTCCCTTTTCGACGGGACCGCGCCCGCGGCTGCGGACGATTGAGGCAATTTCACTTATCTTTCTTTCAGCCGCAGCACATCTTTCACGGATCCTGTCTTCCGGGCCGGGACCGCCCCAGGGTATGTAATTGGATGGCATCGGGATTTCATACCCCGCTGAGAGCTTCGCCCCCTTCCGTTCCAATAATTTTCGCAACTGCAGCAGAGTGGAGGCGACCTGTCCCCCATTCACGGCAACGGCAAAATAATATCCGGCAGTGTCCATTATAAGACTGCCGATGAATTGGACCACCCTTCGGGGAACGCCCCAGATGTGAACGGGAAAAACGAATCCCACCGCCTCGGCCCCGCACATTATGATCTCCCGATTATGCCCGGACATGTCATCATCGGATGCCCCTCCGATCGGGATTATTTCGGACTCTCCAATCCCGCGGGCGAGCAAGCGCGCCGTCCAGAGGGAATTGCCTGTTCCCGTGTAGAAGAATATCATCGTTTTCACTTCAGATCGCTCCGTAATCTCCTGAATCCTTCCGCTTCGTCCAGGAGCTTCCCTGCAGCCGCTCGCAGCCTGTCTGTATCTTTGCGAGGCAGAGAAAAGCTTGTCGGCAGGTTTTTCAAATCCCTGCGCTCCTTCTCGTCCGGGATTGCGTCCAATCCGATGACGACCGGATAGAATTTTACTTCATGCGGGGCGGCCCCGGGAAGCGCAGCCTGAGGGCACGATTGCCTGATAGCCTTCTCGCAGCTCTTTCGGGCGGCATCGTCCCTGGCCCACTGGTCCAGCCCCTTCTGCAGAAGGTCTATTGTCTCGAAAGAGTAATTGTCCATGGGAGCATTCGCAACGACATTCAGCGTCTCCAGCAGGCCCGGCGGCGATTCCTTTTTGTCTATGGCGCTGGCCGTTTCGTTCTTGGCATTTACGACGATGATCGCGACCTTGTGCACTTTCTTCAGATTTATCATCCGGAGCAGGCTCCAGGGACAGTCGGTCGACCAGAGCGAATACATCGGTTCCCGCAAGCCTATATTATCGGCAATGCCGCCGTCCAGCAGATGAATATAAGGCCGTTCTTTTCCGTCCCGGTACGATCTCACCTGGCTGGCCCTGGCGAAGCGCGCGCGGGCGATGTCCCTGTCCCGAAGCGCGTTCCCGACCCAGCCCGGCTCTCTATAGCCGCACTTGCCGGCATGGTTGACCAGCGACACCGGGCTGAGGAGTCCCGGAAATGCCGAAGAGGCCGCCACCGCCCTTGCCACGGGATATCCCGACATATCGGAGCAGAGGAGATCGAACTGATCCTGGGTGAATTCGAACCGGGACCCCAGAGTCATGTCGGTGGCGTTTATGAGAATAAAAGGTTTTTTTCTCCCCAGATCGTCGAAGGTGGCGTGATCGAAGACGTGTTCGTCGTAATACCTGGCGGCGATATCTATCCGCGAATAATGGGGAGAGGCCAGGCGGAACCAGTTTGCGGGGTAAAACAACTGCGTCATTAATGCCCGCTCGATATTTTCGTTCAGAAATCTGCCTTCGAATTCTGTGAATACTTTATCTCCCCGCAGAGCGTAATAAGCGGCGGTGAAGCTCCCGCCGGAAACGGAAGATATGACATCCACCTCGTCGAGCAGGCGTTTCTCTTTTCCCTCCCAGATGATCGTCGTGTCCCGCAGTTTTTCGAGGACGCCGTAGGAAAAAGCGGCAGCCCGGGTCCCGCCCCCTGAAAAGGTCAGGATCACAAACAAGCTGTCCGAGTTGTCGCCGGGTGAGATATTTTTATACCGGTATCCGCTTTCCGGTTTGATATTCTTCAGTGCCGCATTTTCGAGGTAATGGGCGCACCCGGTAGAGAAGCCGAATATCAGTATCATGCAAAGGATCAGCTTACTTCTTCGCAAAGCGAACCTCCTTCGGCTCAATTTCATCGGTCCCGCTTACCTTGACGGTGCGGGACTTCGGCTTCGACCGCGGGCAGTCGACGCAGAACGTATGCGTGCCCTCTTCCAGTCTCATGATCTCATTTGTCCAGCCGGACACCTCGCCGTCCACCAGCACCTTCTTCAAATCCGGATAACATACTTTCACGTATTCCATCCGAGCAGCCTCCAAAAAAGGAGGGGAGACCGACGCCTGACGCGTTCGAGCCTCCCCGATTCGAATGCCTTTTCTTCAGATCTGATTTTCTGATTATCCAATATCAGAATTTCTGAGGATAATCAATACAGTTTAAACGCCTTCGGCTTCCCGAATTTATCATGATTCGGTAGAAGAGGAAATCTCAATTGTCCCTAAGTTGATTATATGGACTGAAAATATCAGATCGCAGGATATTAATGATAGTTCCGCTGATTCATGGACGAATCAGCGGATCGCGATGGTTTTCGGATGCATGCGGTCCGGTCGTCTTTTCTCTTCGCCGCAGGATGGTTTTAACAGACTGAGACGTAAATCGCCGCCGGACTATAATGGTCACGGCGGCGACTTTATTCTCAAGACAGGCGGACCAAGGGACACCCCGGGGAACCGCCGGCGAAATCACAGAGGCGGGCCTTGCCTCTTGTTTTTTCTGATGTCAGCTTACAATCGGTATAACTATTTTTTTGCCTGGACACCGTCCTGGCTCAGAGCAAGGCTTCACCCGCCGGGTGCGCATTCCCCCTCATCCTTCAGGTTCTCCACATTCTTGCCGAAGGGCCGGGAAGCCGCTTCATCCCTGTCAGAGAGGGCAAGCTCCGCTGCGACTCCGGCGGCCTCCGTTATCAGTTCACGGCAAAAAAGAGCGTGGTCACGGCAGAGCCACTGGTCTTTCCACTTGGACGTCAGCTCTCTGCAGAGCGTGTTGCCGAATTTTTCTTGAAGCTTGTTCGGGATCTGGTTGAATAGCCTGTAGAGGCCCGGCTTGCCGTAAAGCTGCTGCGCGGATTTCTTGGCCGCCTCTTTTCCCTCTCCCTCCGGCAAAGCGCTCCTGCCATGCACGGTGCCCACGGCGATAACGGCTCCGGTAATGGCGCCGCAGGTATCTCCGAAAAGGCCCACACCGCCGCCGAATCCGGTCGCGACCTTCTTGACTTCGGGTGGAAGCCCGGTATCGACAAGGCTCAGCACGGCCTCTGTTACGCACTCGGCGCAGTTATATCCGAGGCTGAAATTCTTTCTGGCCCTCTGCCTGATCTGTTCGATTTTTTCCTCTCTGGTCATCTTATCAGTCCTCCGTCGTTTCCCATCATGAATGGAACAGTGAAATAAGTTCCTCGCGTCAAATAAAGCCCCCATACCGGTCCGTATGGGGGCTCTATTCTCATCGCTTCAAAACTTATTCATCCTTCATTCCCATGAGCTTCTTGGCCATTTTCTTCTTGGCTTCGAAATCCGTAAGAACCGTAAACATGAACCGCTGGGTCTGGGGCGCTCCGGCTCCATGCCAGGTTCCCGGCCCGTGGAGCCCCGCCGTCCAGTGCTGGAGGAATTTGGCCACCTTCATTCTCTTTTCGGCGGGAGCGGCCGCCCCGAATGCTTTCTGCAGCATTGGGCCGACCTGGGGATCTTTCAGATCCTTCAAACGCGGCATCGTCACGACGAGACCGCCTCCGATGTCGCCGGCGTTTTTCATGATTTCCCAGAAGCCGTGCGCGATATTGAGCTTCGCGGCGTTGCCGAAGAGATCATCCGGCAGAAATACGCCCGAACCTTTCGGTTCCTCCCTTCCCCGCATGGCGGCCGCGATGGCGCACGCATGGGAGGTTTCGCTGAAGCGCACCATGTCGATTATCTTTTCCTGGATATGGGGCACCTTCTCCACGCCGATGTACTCGGCCGCCAGCATGGTGCCGCCGATGATCAGGTCGGCGAATCCGACCTTGCAGGCGCCGCCGCAGTTCATCCTGTGTGCTTTCGCGAATCTCGTGACGATCTTTCCGCTGTACTTCGTTTCGCCGCAATGGAAAACCCTCTCCCAGGGTATAAAGACGTTATCGAAATACATGGTCGATGTTTCGCGCTGGCCATAGAGGGGGTTCCCCAGCTCTTCTTCGCTGTCAACCGCTTCGCGTTCCGCCGAGTATGCATTGTACTGGCATACATAGGTAAGGCCGGGGGCGCTGTTCTGCACTGCAAATGCGAGGGCGAAAGGCTCTTCCCCTTCCTTCAGACCGCCGCCCGGAAGGACCAGCGTTTCATGGGAGCCGATCGCGCCGCTCTGGCTGACCTTGATCCCCCGCACGACTATGCCGTCGTCGCGTTTCTCCACCATGCGCAGAAACGTATCGGGTTCTTCCTGCTGGGACGGCCTTTTCCTCCGGTCGCCTTTGGCGTCCGTGATCGCCCCGGAGACGGCGAGGTCGTTTGCCTGGGCATATGCCAGCCATTTGTTGAATCTCTCATTGTATTTCGTGCCGAGCGCCTGGTCCATTTCCCAGGTGGATGCGGCAAGGCTGTTGAGGGCGTCGCAGCCGACACAGCGGTAGTTGCAGGTCCCGACGGTCTGGCTGGTCAGCAACGCCATTTCCTGTCTCATGTCGAGGTCGTGTATATTCCGGGCCACGTTCAGGTTCCTGTTTACCGGTTCCCCTGTAAGATGGGACTTCGCCACCATGACACCCTTGTTCTTTTCATCTTCGGCCAGGCCGTAAATCATTGAATTGGCCATGACCATGGAGCGGGTTACAGGATGCTCGAGAAGATTCTTGACCCACTTCCCGGCGATATAAACCCGGGGCACAAGTTTGTTCATATCGTCCAGATACTGTTTTGCTGTCTTTAAAGCCATACCAACCCCTCCTTTTCTGGTTAATCTTTCGTTTTCTTTTCCCGGAGTACATTGATTGAAAAACGGGCTCTTCCGCCTTCGGCCGGAAAGGCGCTCATATTTCTCAATGCCGCATCCATCATCTCCATTATGTCCTCCTCGGAACGATTCCCGGAAAATGTCACGGAAAGGCTGGACTCGTCCGCTCCGCGCCGGCAACCAGGTCTTCTTCATAACAGAAACCGGGCAAGGCCCTCTTCTGCACGCAGTTATAAACCAGGGCTGCAAAAGTCCCCTTATATCCCTTGTAATTCCTTTTCAGTTTTCCTGCCGTGATCCTGATGACCTCGTCCGTATCAAGCTTGGTCAATTAAAATACCTCCGGATTGGAGAATTTCGAAAAATGTGAAATGCCGGAACATCATGAATTGAGTCTTTCCGAAATAAGAGGGAATGAAATTAACAATGTTCTGGTTCTTTCCGAGTTAAGAGTATCTCTACGATGAACCAAAATATCAATATGTAAAAAATGCGGATCAAATACCTGGTCGATCCAGGTATTTGTCCCGCTGCGGGCGTACTTTAGATGTACAGAGATGCAGCAGGCAATATCTGCGCAATATGGTTATTTCCCGCTTCCGGTCTTTGTCCTGCCCGCACGGAACAGTTTCCATCCGCGATAGAGGAGAGCAATGCCGAACCAGACGAAAACGATGAAAACCGGGTAGGCAATCACGCGAGGAAATACTGCGAACAGGACGGCTAAAACCAGGAATATCCCGCCCATCCATGTCGTCAGTCTCGCTTCCACCGGCCCGAGGACGCGTCGCCCGGTAAAGGCCGCCCCTACCGTGTTTCCGATGCGTACCGCCCCCGCCGCCGCCCGACCGGCGCTCCCGGTTGCAGCCACTGCGGCGGGGCGCCGGCCGCGCCGCTTCGCCTGCGGGCGCATCTTTCTTTTCTCATCCAGGACGATCTCGGTCGCATTCTCCAGATCCTGGAGGAACATTTCTTCCATATCGCGGGCGAAAGCGTCGTCTTCGATCACCGCATCCAGCTCGCAGTTGCCCAGCCAGCTGGAGATGTTGAGATTGGTTGAACCCACGCGCGCCCAATGCCCGTCCGCTGCGGCTGTCTTGGCGTGCATCATCGTGCCGTTCCACTCGAACACGCGGATACCTGATTCCAGGAGCGGCCGGTACCCCGCGCGCGACAGGGTCCTCAGAAGGGGAATGTCCGACCCGCCCGGGACAAGCAGTCTCACGTCTACGCCGTCCTTCGCGGCCGCCTTGAGCGCCTGCACGTAAGCCGTCATGCCGGCGTAGTAGGCGTCTGAAATCCACAGCCTCTTTCTTGCCAGCGCGGCGACAAGCTGGTCCAGGCGGAGCAGCCCCGCCGTTGCCGGCACGCTTGCCACGATGCGCAGCGCCTTTTCGCCCGCCCGCGCTGCATCCTCCCGGCGCCTCAATTCGCCTTCCGGGACGGGCTTGCCGAGCATCGCCCAGATCTGCGCGAAGGCCTCCTCTATATCCGCTACCGAGGGGCCGCGCACCTCGATCCCGGTATCTCGCCACGGATCGATGTTCTTTTCCGGAATCCCCTCCCACATTCGCCCGATGCACAAGCCGGTAATGAAACCGATCTCCCCGTCCACGGCGAGCATCTTGCGGTGGTCGCGCGAGAACCAGCCGAATGGGCTGTCCAGACGGGGCGGATTGTAGCATCGCACGTCAACGCCGCCTTCGCGCAGCCGATTCCAGAATCCGCGCGACGTCTTCCCGACACCGCCCATCCAGTCATAGATGAGCCGTACTTTTACGCCGTCGCGCGCTTTTGCGATAAGCGCATCGGCAAACCTCATCCCGGTTCCGTCATCGTGGATGATGTAGCTTTCGAAATGGATATGACGCTCGGCAGCGGATATGGCGGCGAGCCATGCCGGGTAATTCTCCCGCGCATCTTTCAACAGCTTTACGTGATTGCCTCCGACCAGAGGCGCGCCCGCGGCGCGCGAGAAGGCCCGGTCCGCGAGATGCCGGGCTTCCGTCCAGGCATCACGTTCGCCTGTATTGAGGAGCGAGAAAACACTCATGGTTCCCTGTCCCGCGGAATGAATTATGAAGGCCTGACGGCGCCTACCTGAAGAAGATATTTCAAGAAGAAGAAAGAGTAAAGGATGAAAAAACAAAAGGAGCGGCATCTGCACCGCTCCCATTGTTTGACATCGAATATTGAATCTTCTCCTTACATATGCCCCGGTTCCCGCGGACCGGAACGGGTTCACCCCTCTTTGCCTATACCGCTTCAATTGTGGAAGGCGGTTTCGGGGTAATATTGTAAGTCACGCTTACCACGCCGGGCACGTCCTTAGCGATCTTCGCCACCATTCTCTCCAGCAGACTGTAAGGAAGCCTTGTCGGCCTGGCAGTCCGCGCGTCGATACTGTTCCAACACCGGATCTCGATCTGAAGACCGAAATCCCTTTTTCCCTTCCGCATCCCCGTGACGCGGTCTTCATGCAGAATGGCCATATACTGGAATACTCTCATATTCGAAAGCTCCTTTTCCACGATGGAAGTGGCCTTCCTGACTATTTCCACCCGCGCCGGGGTGACTTCGCCCAGGATCCGCGCCGCCAGGGCAGGGCCCGGGAAGGGAATCCGGTCGAACAGAGCCGCCGGCAGGCCGAGCGCGGCGCCGATCTTGCGCACGCCGTCCTTGCGGAGTTGAATCAGCGGTTCGATAATTTTGTAGCCGAACTCTTTCTGGGGATCGATGCCGAGCTGTTCGAAGACGTTGTGCTGCCGCTTGATCCCGGCAACCGTTTCATCGATGTCGGTGAGAATTGTCCCCTGGAGGAGATATTTCGCCTTGCTCTGCCGGACCAGCTTGCCGAATACTTTTTTGTAAAACGTACGGGTGACGGCCTCCCGTTTCTCCTCGGGATCGGTGATTCCTTTCAGGGCCGAGAAGAACTCTCCTTTTGCATCGATGACCTGGACGGGAATGCCGAGCGCCCGGAACATGGCTTTTACCTGCCTTGCTTCGCCCTGCCGCATAATGCCGTTATCAATAAAGCAGGTTTTAAGCCTTTTTCCCAGAGCGCGGTGCCCCAGGGCGGTCACCACGGACGAATCCACGCCTCCTGAGAGGGCGTTGACGGCCGTACCGTCCCCGACGGCCCTTCTGATTTCATCCACTTTTTCCGCAATGAACTGCTTCGCATTCAACTTCGCCGCACGTATTTCTTTTGCCATTATCTCCTCCCGCAAGATATTCCTTACCGCGCAGGCCTTGCCTTGATTCTAAAGACATCGTCCGCAAAACCGCAAGACTCGATGTAACTGCCTTTCTCCGCGTATACATCGCCCCGGTCCAGCAGGCTGTCGTAGACTACCTTATCTTCAGATGAGAAGACGATGATTCTTCCCCGCTGCGGTTTCGTAAAGCTCAAGATCACGTCTTCATCCGCGGCCAGCCACTCGCTGTATCCTTCGTTTCCGATTCTGACGGAATTTTCTCCGGACTTCAGGCGGGCGGCGCTCTCCGCCTGGCTGTACAAAAATTCCGAATTCCTGGCCCACGTAGCCCCGTTCTTCTCGAAGAGATAAAGCTCCGTCTGGTCCCGGACGGCGTCGAAAGGCATGCCTGCGAACTCCGGGGATTCAATCCTTTTGACGCCGTTGAAAACCACGTACCCGGGAAGATCCTTGTACAGCAGAGATTTCACCATGTGCGTTTCCAGCGCTATGACCGACTCAAAAGGGTGGACGTTCCGCCGCAGCCAGATCCTGCCGTCCATATTTACCCTGAGGCTTTTCGGCTTCTCCACCGTCCTTATTTTTTGCAGCATTACAGTATCTATATTGAAGGCCGCCGGATTGCATATGAAATAGCCTTCGTCGCCCGAACCGGCAAAATAATAACGGTTGCCCGCGGGGTCGTGGTAATAATTATTGTTGTAAACGAGCGACGTCACCGGCGCTTTTTCCCGCCCCTTGAGACCGTACACCGTTGCCGTCTTTTTATCGAAATCGAAAACTATCTGGCCTATTTTACTTTCGCTTGCATACCACCCGCTGAAACCCGTGCTGTCCGGAGGCAGTTTCTGCGCTTCGGGCCGCACCAGGATCGATTTCTCTTCTCCGGCAATAAGCTTCTTTTCCGTCAGCACCGCATCGAGCATATCAAGCGCTATTTTCATTGCACCGCTTTCAGAGCCGGAAGCAATGACGGCGACGGATATTCTCTTTGCCGGAACCGTGTAAACCATCGAAGAATAATTTCCCGTTCCGCCGCTCTTTCCCAAAACCTGAATTCCGGCCGCATCATGCCGCGGCATGCTTGTAAAGTCCCAGCCCAGGCCGTGAGAGAAGGGGGAATTCCTGAATTTCAAGCGGGAGACCGGCGGCTGAGCTTTCTTCATCTCGACAAGGGCCCCTTTCCGGAAGAGCCTGTTTCCCGCAAAGGAATCGGCAAACCGGCAGACATCTATGGCCGTTGCCGAAAGCCCGCCCGCGCCCAGGACGGAAATGACTTCCGACGGATGAGCCTTTCCGGTCCCGGCATCATAGTAAAAAGCAACGGGCTTGCCCCTGATTTCGCCCACGCTCAAGCCCGTGTTTTTCAGGCCGAGCTTCCGGAAAACACGCTTATTGAGAAAATCGATGTATTTATTCCCGCTGACTCTCTCTACAATCATTTCCGCCAGCGTGAACCCGTCATTGCAGTAGACGGCCATTGTCCCCGGCTCGTGCTTGAGATGCGAACGGGACAGCGTATCGATCGTTTCCCGCTTCAGATTCAAATTGTACTCGTATCCGAACGAATTCAGCATCTCGGTTCCCGGTATGCCCGACGTGTGGTTCAGCAGCATGCGGACCGTGATCTTTTTATACCGGTCGTCCGCCATTCGGAACTCCGGGATGTAATCGGCGGCCGGCTTATCGAGCGAAACCCTGCCGTCTTCGACAAGCAGCATGATCGCGGCGGCTACGTAAACCTTGCTGATGGATCCGATATTGAAGAGCGTGTCTTTGGTGACCGGGATGCTCTTCTCTCTATCGGCCATGCCGAATCCTTCGGCATAAACGACCTTGCCGTCGACCGTAACGGCGGCCGTGGCGCTTCCGCATTTTCCGCTGTTGATGGCCCTCCATATGTCGCTGCGCGCCGTGGCGACGGCTTTTTCATAGGGATGCTGTTTTTTCACCGTCTTGCCGAACGCAGGCGTTGAAATCAGAAGCATGCAGCACAGGAAGACCGACCCGGCACCTCTGGTAAGATTCATGACTTACTCCTTTTCTGGGCTATGCAAAAATCAGTTCAATTGAGGAAAGTACATGCCGGGAGGGGATTTTTCAAGGAAAATCGGAGAGAAGTAACTTATGAGCGGGCAATTATTTTATGATTGACAGCAACTGCGGGATAAATGCGCTATCTGCAGAACCCGACGGACCCCCACGCGCATAACGACCCGTCTATCCATACCGCCCGGCTTAAATTCGCCGACTTCAGGTTGGCCCGGCGCAGGTCTGAATGGAACAGGTCCACTCCTGTCAGGTTGGCCCTGCTCAGGTTTGTTCCATACAGCACCGCCCTGTTCAGACTTGCCCCGGTCAGGTTCGCTCCGGTCAGGTTCGCTCCGGTCAGCACCGCTCCGTACAGGTTTGCCTTGCTCAGGTTGACCCCCGTCAAGTCGGCTTTCTTCAAGTCGCATTCAAGGCATTGGTTGGTAGCCTTCAAGGTCTTCAGATGAGCCGGGTCGAAAGCAGAAGCACCGCCGGGCGAAAACATAAGCATCAAAAAAACGGCGACAGCGGCTGAAATCGTTCTGCTGTTCTGGTTCATGGCAATTACCTCTCGATCAGTTTCTGTCTGCACAGCCCGAAGGCGCGCCGCTCCTTGATCTTTTTATCGCCCTCCTGCCCCGGATTTTTTGTGACATGCGTCACAAAACGGCTGCATTTAATTCTTTCCCTGGTCCAGGACTTCCCTGATCTTATGCGCCAGAGTCTGCATGGTATATGGTTTGCTGATGAACGCCAGGTTCTCTTCGACTATACCGTGGCGGATAACTTCATCAGCTCGATATTCCCGGATATTACCGTCAGCAGATTGTTGAAATCGTGGGCGACGCCTCCCGCCAGCCGCCCGACGGCCTCCATTTTCATCGCCTGCTGGAGCTGCTCCTCGAGCTTGCCCCGTTCTTCTTCGACTTTTTTCCTCGCGGAAATATCCCGAACGTTGATAATGACGCCGCTGACGACAGGATCGTGGAGGAGATTGCTCCCCACCGCTTCGATTAATAACCAAATATTTTTTCCACGGGACCATTGATTGACGTCTGGACCCGTTCGCCTTCATGCGGGCTTCTCTGCTTTCTTAAACGTTTGCCCGGCCGAAATTTCGTTTTATTTTGGAAGACTGATTTTGATTTGATCGTTATCAGAGGGTGGAGGATTGTCAAGAAAGAAGGATGCATGCAAAGGGCGGCGCCGAGCCGCCCTTTAATTTTTCCCAGGTAGACCTTTTCCGATTTCAAGTTGCTCAATAAACCCAGTTGAGATTGATCCTCTGGACAAGCCGGCCCTCGTTATTGGGGAACTTGCACGGTGTCTTGCACTGAACGGGATTTGAAGAGACCAGCGTGCATCCCCCCTCCCCGCAGGCTTCTTTTCTGAAACCCAACCCCTTCAAGGCCTTATCGACAGTGTCCCAGGCCCACAGGTAGCCACCATTAACTATTCAGCAATCGTGCCAAAGTGGCCAGCATTGTATTTTCAGGAGTTTGCAAAGAAATTCATTTCTGACTTGCGTCCCGCCTGCCTTCGTAAGTGCCGTAATGCCAAGATAGTTGGCAGCCGGCCATGAGTTGCTCCTTCCTGATTACTCTGCATGAAGGAATCTCTTTCGCCGCACTTCCTGACTCCTTGCTGTTTTAATCATCACTGCGTGTCATAAAATATTTCCCGATTTGACATATGTCAAATACTTAATTGATTTTCTGATATATTGAAGCGAAAGAAGGCGGACGCAAGGCCCCGCCATTGGATTCGGATCAAAACTGCTGGAAGGAGGAATACGATATGGGCAGCGACTCTAAAACCGAGTGGGATCTGATCGGACGGCCGGTCAGGCTTGCCGATTTGGCGGCCTGGCAGACGAACTCTATCGTGAGCCGGGAGATAATCAAGAGAGCGGCGGGAACGGTAACCGTATTCGCCTTTGACGCCGGCGAAGGCCTGAGCGAGCACACGGCGCCGTTTGACGCCATGGTTTACGCGCTGGAAGGCGGGGCGGAGATCATGATTTCAGGCGCACAGCATGCCGTCAAGGAAGGCGATATGATAATCATGCCGGCCGGCAAGCCGCACGCGCTGAAGGCCGTCGAGCGCTTCAAGATGCTGCTGGTGCTAATTAAATAAATATAAATCATACAGAACGGATTACTGCTGCCACCGATTCCGCACTGATCGCGGATCTCTCAGCCGCTCTGTGATTCTTTTCTTTTTTTCAATTCCAATGCGGCCTTCAGCCCTTTCTGCCTGATTACTTTTATCTTCTGCCGCATTTCCGTCAGCTTGAAAAAACGCTTTCCGTATTTGCCGAGCAGTTTTTTATTGATCTCGAAACCGAGCCCCGGTCCGGTGAACGGCTCCAGCATGCCGTTCGTATCGGGGATGATCGGGTCGATAATCCCCTCCCTCTCTTCGGGCAACCAGGACGGCTCCTCCAAAGGATATTCCAGGGGGAGGCTGTTTCCTCTATCCGCCAGCACCAGGTTCCAATTGATATAGAAGCCGATCCCGTTTGTCCATGTATGGGGCGAGTACTCCCTGTCATGGGCATGGCAGCCGTCGATGACTTTCTTCACCTGGGCGATTCCCCCGGCAAAAGTTGCATCGGGCTGATATACATGGAAACAGTCCTTCTCGAACATGATCTTGATTTCATCCCAGCCGTAATTGAGTTCGGCGCCGGAAATTTTGACTTTTGATATCTTCTTGAGAGCGGCGTTGCCGTCGTAATCCCGCGAGTCCAGCGGCTCCTCAAGCCAGGAGATGTTGTTCGCGTAGCATGCCTCCGCGAAAGCTGCGGCGCGATTCAGATCCCATGCCGGGATCTTATCCACGATAGTCACCAGCCATCCCTGGTTGGCGTCCACCCCCAACACGAATTCGCCGCCCATTCCTCTCCTGACGACCTCAATATGCCGGATATCGTCTTTAAGCTCCCTGTTCTTGACCCGCAGCTTCGCGGCCCTGAATCCCCGCTCTTTCATGGCAAGCAGCTCTTCCACCCTCTTTTCCGGCTCATGCATTTCTCCTGTAGAGCAATAGACCTCGACAGGTCTCTTCTCCCCGCCGAGAAGCTCATATACCGGTTTTCCCCTGGTCTTGCCGATGATGTCCCAGCAGGCGGGCTCTATCCAGAAGTTTCTCCATCCCAGAAAACCGGCCTGCTTGAGCAGGCCCTGGACGGATTCGATGTCGGTCGGGTCAGCGCCGAGCAGGTATCCGCCGATGAGATCGCCGAGGCCTTCCCGCTCGCGTCCCAGAGCCGACCCCGCGGAGTACCCCTCAATGCCGTCATCCGTGACCAGCTTTATAAGGGTGAACCCGTTGTGCGTCTGGGGGTAGCCGGGGATCCACGTGGGCCAGAACGTCTGCTTTAAAGGAACCTGAACATGAAAAAGCTCAATGGAAGATATTTTCATACGAGCCCTCCCGTCACGCAAATCTCAATCCTTCAGTACATATCAGCTATATTTGATTTTAATGAAAAAGCAAAGTGCGAAGATAATATTCTGCAATGCCTCGGGGCATTTCCCTTGACAACTGAAACGCACGGCTAATAGTGTAGGGTTCGTACTCTGCTTTATTAAAGGTTACATGCATGGACAACAGATCAAGGAGGATCGGTTTATGAAGAGATTATCCGGAATTGTTTTTCTGACCGCGTTTATCGGGATATTCCTGTCCGGCTCCGGCGCATTTGCGGACGATTCGCAGATCTTGTCGATGCAGGCGGATATATACGCCTGCCTGCAGCCGGGGCCTGCCGGAGAGGCGGCCCGGCTGGCGTTTGCACAGAAGTATAATGTGCCGCTCAGCAAAATCGAGGAACTTGTCAGAAAAGGTCCGGGCCAGCCTCCCGCCGGCAACGGCGGCTGGGACGAGAGGACGGCCGCTTTCATCTGCGGTCTGGAATGCTCAGTCCACATAGGCGTCCTCGTCTGGGGCGACAGGGCCAACTCGGTCAAATACAAGTTCCATCAAGGCATGGAAAGGTCCTTGACGTATTGCATCGATTACTCTAAGTACTGCCCGCATTTCGACTGGAGCCCCCCGTGCCTTCCCATACACTGGCCGGGCTGCTGCGATAGGCGGTAGCCTGAGGGGATCAGGTCTTTAGGGACTGTTGCCCAAATAGTCCAGCGGTTTTCCGGAAATTTTCGGTGCGCGGGTGGGGCCGGGTTCCGGACGGCGCATTAACAGGTCTTTTCGTCGCCGCTCTTCTCGCAGCGGAGCGCCCGTAACG
>Ga0116160_1002206_pt1 | contig 18768 bp, 13 predicted proteins | sample AD_JPNAS2_MetaG_FD_89879 | JGI IMG/M metagenome (GOLD analysis project Ga0116160, IMG submission 89879) | Active sludge microbial communities of municipal wastewater-treating anaerobic digesters from Japan - AD_JPNAS2_MetaG | ecosystem: Engineered > Bioreactor > Anaerobic > Digestate | place...
GACCAGGATGTCGGCCGGACGCCGCTCAATAAATCCCTTCAAGAACAGTAGCCAGTAATCCCGCCAGCCCACCGCCTTGGCCAGTTGCTCATACGCATCGTTCACCTTCGTGAACCGGCCCGTGGCGGCATTGACCACCTGGCTGTCGCGCTGGGCGGCCACCATCGTCTGCTGGATCGCCTCGCTCTGCTGGTTGTAGCGGGTGATCAGCGACCCGCCGACCCCCAGATTGAGCAGGATCACGACGAAGAGCATCGCGACCAGCGCGACGCCTTCCCAGCGCCGTTCCTGGATGCCGCGGATGTTCTTGATGTCTTCGGGCAGGAAGTCGATCTGGCTCTGCGCGACGCGCAAACCCTGCAGCGCCAGCCCGACCGCCACCGCATAGGGGGCGAAACTCTCCGGCGGCGTGTCGGGCGGCCGCAGATTGGGGTTCTTCAGCTCGGCCAGCTCCACCGGCAGGCCCATTTTCTCTTCAATGTAGCCCGCCAGGAACGGCATCCGCGCCAGCCCGCCCGACAGCACCAGGCTGTCCACCGCCACGCCGTCGGGCTGCGATATATAGAAATCGAGCGACCGGCGCAGTTCATTGATCATCCGGTCGGCCACCGCCGTCGCCGCTTCGCTCGCCTGCCGGTTGTACCGCCCTTCCTCCCCCTGCATCTCGTACTCGGTCGAGAGGATCGCCACCTGCTCTTCCTTCAGCTTGCGCGCCGCCTCCAGGCTCTCCAGGTTGAGCCGGTCCTTCACCGCCCGGTCCATCTCGTTGCCGGCCAGCGGCACCGACCGCGGGAACCCGATCATCCGCGCCGGTCCCGGTTTGGGAATCGCGATGTCCATCAGCGAAGAACCCAGGTTCACATACGCCTGGATCTCCTCGAAGCCCATCGCCTCGAGCGCATCCTCCTCCGGCTCGATCAGCGCCTCCTCCGCCGCCTGATCGCCCTCGCCCTGCTTCCCCTTCAGCTTCTTGCGCTTCTTATCCTGGCCCTTCTCCTGCTTGCGGCGCTCGGCCGCCGCGGCCCGCCGCTCGCGTTCCAACTCGCGCGGCGAGCGCAGCGTCAACGGCCGATCCGAACTGTTCGCTTCGTGAAAGTTGAACAGCGCCAGCGTCGAGACCGAAATGCCGACCGCGCGCAACCCGGTCCGCCGCACCATGCGCATGAAATTCAGGATGAACTCGCGCTTGATCGCCACCAGCAGCACATTGGCTTCGGGCGAGTCCTCCTCCTCGAAGACCTGATACTCCATGATCGTCTTGTCGAGGGGAAACGGGATCTGCTGGCGCGCCTCGTAGCGGATGATCCGCTGCATCCGCTCTTCCGACGTGCGCGGCAGCTTGATCCGGCGGACGAACACCGACTGGCCGGGAATCGAGAAAACCGCATTCTTCGTGCGGATGCGCGCCTCGCGCAGCATCTCCTGCACTTGCTTGCCGATCTGCTGAAACCGCTGCGCCTCGGGGACCCCTTCTTCCACTTCCAGCGGGGCCTCGAGCAACTGCACGATGCGCGGCCCGCTGCGGCCCATCTCCAGGTAGGCGATCCGGATATGGTGCGAGCCGATATCCAGGCCCAAGCAGTTACTGGTTACAACCGCCATGCCTGCGGGTCACCTTTGCTCTGTCGCGCGCGAGTAGGCCGGCGGGTTCACCCCCCGGTTACGAAGCGAGCGATTGTGACGCTCCGCCGACAGATCGTCAAGCAGACGACTTTCCCTGAATTGCACGGGTGGGTTTTTCCCCATCGGCGGACGCTTCCTTGCCTGTTCCATCCCACGGCTTCGGCCGCCGGCTCGCCGCGCGGCGAGGGGTCCGGCCGACTGAGGGTCAACTCCTGTTGCGTTTCGCCGAAATGGTGGTTCCTCTGGCGCGGATGAGACGCCCCGACGGCAACCAATGGCGCTGGCGGGCCATGGTGCGGGTGCGCGGCCGAGTTCGATCCTGCAAATGGCGCAAGCCTAGTTTTCTTAGGCCCCTAACCGCTGATCGACCCTCGCTTTTTATCGGACCATTCCCCATTAGTCAAACCTTTTCTACCCCTCCGCGGTCTGGTTTGGGTTGCGCCTGCCCCCCCGATATTCGTCCCTCGTCTCGGTCCCTCGTCCTCGCCCTCGCCCCCAAAGGCCCTTCTCGAAATTCGGCTCTCGGCCCTCGGCCCTCGTCCTCGGCTCTCGAATTCCCCTTCCTTCCAGCCTCTCGCTCTCACGGCCACGCCTTCCGCCCCTTCCGTCCCTCATGTCCCCGATGTCCGCTCCGTCTCTCCTGCCCTCACGATCAGATGAACGACCACGATGACGAGCCACAACGAGGGATGAAATTTGACCGATTTAGTCCGCGAATCGGTGGCGGGAACCGCGATACCCATCGCCACGGAGTCCCGTGGCGACGGCCGAACCGATCCAGGCGATCCCGACAGAGAGGACAGTAAAACGAACAGGCCGGACGCCGTCTTCGAGAGTGGCCCCCTGACGCTTTCGCATCACTCTCTCTAGAGGCGCCCGGCCCGATCCAGGTGGCCCCGTGGGGGCCCCGAGGAAACCATGATAGATCAAATCAACCCGCTCAACTGCGTCCGCATGTGCGGCCGCGCCAGCTTCGCCAACGCCCGCTGCTCGACCCGCCGCACCCCTTCCTGGCTCAGACCCACCCGCCGGCTGATGCTGCGCAGGCTGCGCGGCCGACCCCCGTGAATCCCGAACCGCATCTGCAACACCCGGTTCTCGCGCTCGGACAGTTGCGCCAGCGCCTGATGCACCTTCCGGATCAGCTCATTGCGCATCGTCTGCTGCGAGGCCAGCGGCGTCCGTTCGTCCACGACGCGCTCCTGCAGCGTCCCGCCATCCTCGTCCAGCGGCGAATCGAGTGACAACGCCGTCTTGCTGATCTGCACCAGTTCCTCCAACTGCTCCTCCTGCAGGCCGAGCCGCTCGGCCATCTCGGCATACGTCGGCGCCCGCCCCTTCGTCGACCGGAACTCCTGGATCACCTCGGACATATAGCCCAGCGCCCGCGCCTTGCGCACCGGCAGCCGGATCAGCGACCCCTGCTTGCGCACGGCCACCTGGATCGCCTGGCGAATCCAGAACGCGGCATACGTCGAAAACCGGAAGCCCAGCGTGTGATCGAACCGGTCGATCACTTCGAGCAGACCGATGTTGCCCTCCTGGATCAGATCCTCCAGCGAGAGCCCCTTGCCCTGAAACCGCTGCGCGAGGCGAACGACCAGCCGCAGATTGCACTGGATGATCTCATCGCGCGCCGACTCATCGCCCGACCGCAGGCGGGCGAACAGGTCATATTCTTCCTGCTTGGACATAACCTGGTGGCGGCTGATATCCTTCATATACTGCTTCAGGACGGTGGGGGACAGGTCCATCGAAACATCCTTTCCGAATAACAGCTAGAAGGCGGTAGAGCAACTTAGCTTCCAAACCGTCGGCGGGAGGGATGGACGACCCGGGATCAGCCTCAAATCAAGTCAATCCAAGGCTTGGGAAAAGTCGGGGCCGTCGGTCACCGACGCTCCGCCGAAGTTCATCTGCACAAAAAGAGTGCACCCGATTGTGCAGGAACCCGCAATGAGCAATTCTTCGCACAAAACCGATCTCTCCCTGAACCGGCGGATCTGGCTCCTCTGGGCTTGCGGCTGGTTGATCCTGGTCCTGGGGGTCCTGTTCGTCGCCTGGCGCGGGCCGCGCTGGCTCGAGCGGATCGCCCGCGACGAGCCCGACCCTCTCCGCCGGGAAAAACTTGATAACCTCGTCGAAGTCCGGCGCGAGCTGGACCGGGAGGATGGAAGCCAATGACGAGCATCCCGACACCCGCCGCGCGCCGTCGCCCCCCGCGCGGCGGCATCCTCATGACCTTTGTCATCCTGCTGCTGGTCGTCATGGGCGTCGCCGGAACCGTTATGTGGAACCGCACGCGCGAGGAGAAGGTCATCATCAACCGGCGGGCGCAGACCGAGCCGAAAATGATGCTCGACCGCTATTTCGTGCTGCTGGGCGTCCGCCATCGCGCCAGCGACCCGGATTGGCAGGAATTGCTCGATTTCATGAGCCGCGACGATCGGCTCTGGCTCGACGAGAACCGCGCGACCCTCGCCCGGCTCGATCCCGACCTCAACGGCCGCAATCCGCTCCACTTGAAGCCGGAAGCGCAGACCTGGTCCGCCGTCCATGCCCTGCTCGATTTTGGCTCGCACAAGGTGCGCCCCGTGGTGTCGACCCTCCGCGTCAACGGCGTCCACGCCGTCGCCTACATCCACGACCCGGGCCGGATCGACACCATCCGGCCGATCTTCCTCGTGCAGGAATCGGGCTACTGGAAACTCCGCCGGTTCGGCGGCGCCCGCGATTCCGAACCGGTCATGCGCTTGCTCGTCGAGTCCAAATCCACCAGCGGCTTCCCCCTGACCGCGGAGGAACAGGCCTGGCAGCGCAACCCGGCCGCCTACGAACAACAGATGCAGGACGCCCTGCTGCGCGAAGCCGGCGTCGACCCCAACGCCCAAGTCCAGGCGAATTGACTCGGCCTGATCGCCATCGCCATCGCCGTCGCCCTCTCCCCTCGCCCGACGTCATTTTGTGGAGTGCGGCGGCAGAGACCGCGCAGCGGTCGTCGACGCCGCTTCAGTATCGCCATCGCCCTCTCCCCTCGCCCGACGTCATTTTGTGGAGTGCGGCGGCAGAGACCGCGCAGCGGTCGTCGACGCCGCTTTAATATCGCCATCGCAATCTCCCCTCGCCCGACGTCATTTTGTGGAGTGCGGCGGCAGAAACCGCGCAGCGGTCGTCGACGCCGCTTTAGTATCGCCATCGCCCTCTCCCCTTGCCCGACGTCATTTTGTGGAGTGCGGCGGCAGAGACCGCGCAGCGGTCGTCGACGCCGCTTTAGTATCGCCATCGCCCTCTCCCCTTGCCCGACGTCGTTTTGTGGAGTGCGGCGGCAGAGACCGCGCAGCGGTCGTCGACGCCGCTTTGGATCACCTTCCTGATCCCGATCCCGGTCCCGATCCCGGCGGCGCGAAAAAGGCTTGGGTCCCCGCGCCGCCGATCTATAATGAAACGGCGATCTCCCCGCCGCCGGCGCGGCCAGGAAGGTGATGGGCGCCATGACCGACGAGTTCTTTGAAGTCCCCTGTCCGGAGTGCAAATCCGTCCTGATCATCCGCCGTCGCGACGGCAAACTGATGGAGACGCGCAAGCCGCTGCTGGAGGAAACCACCGGCGACCGCTTCGAGGATGCCTATGAACGCGTCCGCCGCGCCGGCAACGAGATCGAACGCAAGGTGGCCGAAGCCCGGGAACGCGAAAAGGGAAAAATGGACCGCTTGAACGCCCTGTTCAACGACAGCCTGGAAAAGGCCAAAAAAGAAGGCCCGGTCCAGAAACCCAAACGCGAAGTCGACCTGGACTAGATCCGCGTCCCCCCAATTCCACTTGCCCGGAGCGGAGCGCGCACGATGCAACTGGACTGCGTCCTGGAGGCGCAATCAACGTTGGCCGAGGGCCCGGTCTGGGACCCCCGCGCAGCCGTCCTCTGGTGGGTCAACATCCCCCTGGGCGAGCTGCACCGCTTCGATCCACAAACCGGCGAGGACGTCGTCTTCCGGCTTGGCGAACCGCTCGGCGCCGCCGTCCCGCGCCGCCATGGCGGCCTTGTCCTGGCGCTCGGCGGCGGCTTCGCCTTCTTCGACCCCGCCCGCGCGACGGCCGAACCCATCGCCCATCCCGAGGCCGATCGGCCCGGCAATCGGTTCAACGACGGCAAGTGCGATCCGGCCGGCCGCTTCTGGGCCGGCACGATGCCCGCCGGCGATCCCGGTCCCACCGGCAGCCTCTACTGCCTCGATCCCGACCTCCATGTGGAACGCCGCGAGACCGGCGTGGCCTGCTCCAACGGCCTGGCCTGGACGCGCGACGCCCGCACGATGTTCTACATTGATACCCCGACCCGCGTCGTCTCGGCCTACGACTACGATCTGGCGACCGGGGCGATCTCCAATCGCCGCCCCGTCGTCGAGATCCCCGAATGCCAGGGGTGGCCCGACGGCATGACGATCGACGATAACGACAACCTCTGGATCGCCCTCTGGGGCGGCTCGGCCGTCGTCTGCCAGGACCCGCGCACCGGCAAACTCCTCGAACGGATCGACGTCCCGGTCACCCACGTCACTTCCTGCGCCTTCGGCGGCCCCGACTGGCGTGACCTCTACATCACCACGGCCCGCGCGCGCTGGGACCGCTACGAACTCGACCCCCAGCCGCTGGCGGGCAACCTCTTCCGCGTCCGCCTCCCCCTCCCCGGCCGCCCCACCGACCTCTTCGCCGGCTGATCCTCCCCCGGCGAGAATCGTCCTCGTTCTCGTCCCTCGTCCTCGGTTCTCGCCCCTCCAAGCCCCTCTCTCGCTGTCCGCCCTCGTCTCTCGCTCACGCACTGCCGCGCCGGGAATCCCCCGCCCGCCGAAAACTGCATTTTTCCGCTTGACGCCCGGCCGGGCCTCAGCTAACCTTGCGCAACATCACGTAACGTTTCCATTCAGCCCCCCTCCCCCGCGGAGGTAACGGCATGGACGGCACCGCATGAAAGATTCGCGCCGGCGCACGGTCAGCATGAGGGACATCGCCGAACGGGCCGGGGTTTCCGTCGCCACCGTCTCGCACGTCCTGCGCAAAACCCGCAAGGTGAACCAGGAGACCCGCCAACGCGTCCTGGGCGTCTCGCGCGAGCTCGGCTATGAAGCCAGCGATGCCGATCGCGAGGGAGTCGGCTTCCGCCCCACCCATGTCCTCGGCCTCGTGGTTTCCGATATTCAGGACCCGTTCTTCACCGAATCGGTCAAGGGCTTCGAGGACCAGGCCTGGCTCCACCACATGGAGCCGGTCATCATGAACACCAATTACGATCCGTTGCGCGCCGTCAGCAGCATCCGGCGCCTGATCCGGATCGGGGTCTCCGGCGTCGCCGTCCTCGCGACCGAACCGCACGGCGCGATCATCGACCACCTGACCGCCAACGACATCTGCGCCGTTTACATCGATGCCGGCCGCGTCGGCCCGTATGTCGCCAGCTTGAACCTGGACTATGCCCACGGCATCCGCCAGGCCGTGCGCCACCTGCGCGAATTGGGCCACCGCCGGCTGGGCTACATCGGCAGCCTGCTGGATCAGGAGGCCATTCGGGTGCGCCGCCAGGCCTTCCTGGAGGAACTGGGCGATGCCGAGGGCGAAGTCGTCGAGGCCGCCGGCACGGTCGAGGGGGGCTACTACATCGCCGGCAAGCTCTTCTCGCGCTCCTCGCCGACGGCGATCGTCTGCTCCAGCGATCTGCTCGCGATCGGCGCGCTCCATTACGCCGCCGATCAGGGCATCCAGGTCCCCGACCAGCTTTCGATCGTCGGCTTCGACAACATCGATTTCGCCCGATTCACCATGCCCGAACTGACCACGGTCGGCATCCCCAAATACGAGTGCGGGCGGCTGGCCTTCCAGGTTCTGAACGAGATGATTCAGGACCCGGCGCATATCGGCCGGGAAGTGACCGTCCAGCCGCAGCTGGTCCTGCGCCAGTCCACCGCGCCCTGTCCGGAGGATCCGCTGGCCCAACCCGCGGGCACGGGCGCGGAAACCGATCCAATGATTTAGCGCGCATTGAATTCCGAACCGGAAAGGAGGCGGCGAACCAAACCTGACATCAAACACACTTAACAAGATCCTGACGTTTGATTGCCCGACCCGGCCCCGCTGATCCACGCCCCGCTGACACCAACCGGGAAACCCCTTCAACAGGCTGTCCGGAAGGAAACGGCGCCCCCAGCGACCGTCCCCCTCCGGCACGTGGAAGTAGTGCCCATACCAGGAGGCATTGGCCATGAAAACCCGTCCGCTGTTTCTGCTGGCAGTCCTGTTGTTCCCGCTTGGCTCCCCCTTGAGCGCCGCGGTGGTCCAGATTTCCGGCGGCGGCACGGCGCTCGACGGCCCCTGGGCCGCCGCCACGCCCGGAACAATCTTTGAAATCACCGATAGCCTGACTTATTCGCCCGCCGTCAAGCTGATCGCCGAGGCCGCCACGCATAACAACGTCACGCTCCGCGCGGCCCCAAGCCAGACGCCGACCATCAACTTCACCATCGGGGCGTTCGATCCGTTCCTCGTCCGGGCCGAGGTCGCGGGCCTCCAGATCGGCTCCAACAGCGGCGGACGCATCCGCATGGAATGCGGCGGCGGGCTGCTGGGCATCATCCAGCTGAACGACGCCAGGCAGGTCACGCTGGAGAACCTGGAACTCGTCGGCGTCAGCGGCTCGTCGGATTGCGCCGTTCGCATCGACGCGGCCACTCCCGCCGACAGCAGTCCGCGTGTCTTTGTCATTAACAATTGCATCTTCCGCAACTGGAACAAGCTCGACGACGGCGTCCTCTATCTGCGCGAAGTGCCCGGCAGCGCCAGCGTGAACGATTCCTACCCCGCCTCGCTGGACATTACGATCACCGATTGTTTGTTCGACAATGTGATCCGTGCATGGCTCGTGCGCCAGGCCGGCGATCACGGCGCGGTGACCGATCGCAGCAAACTCCACATCGAGAATTGCCGCGTGATCAATCCGACCGCCAGCGGCTCGCTCTGCATCATGTTCGGTGATTTCATCGACGTGACGATTCATAACCTGCTCGCCACGCGCGGCTCGGCGGGCTACAGCTTTACGGCCGGGGACCTGTTTTACGGAACGGGTCGCGGCTTGAATCTCACTATCACCCGTTCGGCCTTCAACCGCGGGCGCTGGCACGTCGGCCAGGGCGCCACCGTCGTGATCGATCATTGCGATATGATTTCCGAAACGGGCGGGATCTATATCGATCCCTCAGCCACCGGCAGCGTCTCCGCGACAAACTCCAACTTCATCTCCACGGCCGGTTCCTCACTGTTCTCGCAAGCCGCGGGCAGCCCGACGCTCATCAGCGATTACAATAACTGCCCCCAGGGCTACAGCGGGTGGACCGCCGGACCCCATGATGTGTCAATTTCGGATCCGGGTTATGCCGACGTTCCCAACGACTGGCGCGTCAGCGCCAGCGCGCTGGTCGGCGACGCCTCCGACGGCGGCGACATCGGTTCGGCGATTTTCCTCGATCCATTCGACAACGTGGTGCCGGTGGAATTGTCGGAGTTTGTAGTCAACTGAATGCCCCGTAACCCCTGTCGGACGTCGGGCCGGGCCGGGAGCGGTCGCTCCCACCGGTCGCCCCACCGGCCCGGCCGCCCCTCCTCCGTTCGAGCAAGCCCCGCGTTGACGCGGGCGGGAGATCGATCACCATGTCGCACCACGCCGTGCCTGGAAATCGAGGTTTCACGTTGATTGAACTGTTGATTGTCGTGGCGATCATCGCGATCCTTGCGGCCATCGCCGTCCCCAATTTCCTCGAAGCGCAGATGCGTGCCCGCATCTCCGCCGTGAAGGCCGACCACCGCTCCGTGCTCACCGCGTGGGGCATCTACCGCGTGGATTACAATGCCTTTCCGATTGTCGACGGCCGCACCTGGCCGACGCGGCTGACGACCCCCGTCGCCTACATGACTTCCGTCCCGGAGGACTGGTTCTTCAACTTTGGGCCCTATTCGCACTCCCCCCTGTTCCAGCGCTACTACCCCCGGCCCAACTATTTCAACTGGCTCGCCCGGGAACACTGGGGCGTGACGGGAAAGGGCGCGGGCGTGCACGGCAAGGTGTTCACCCCGCCCTATGATTTTTATTGGGAAAACACGTGGCGGTTTTACTCGCCCGGCTCTTCGATGGCGATCTCGGCCTATGGACCTTCCCCGGGTGACTCCTATTTCTTCTTCGGCAACACCAATACCTCCCGCTATCCCGGTTCGACCGGGACGGTCGTCGGGCGCTATGACCCCACCAATGGCACCATCTCGATGGGACATATCCTTTCGTTTGATTAGGACGCAATGGCATCCGCCAGGCAACATCACCCCATGAAGGAAAGGAACAGCATCATGAACCGATTTTTTTGCATCGCGCTTCTGCTCGCGGTCGCCATTTCATCGGCCGCGGCACAGACCGTCACCGTTTCGGGCGGGGGAACCGCCTTCCAGACGGTGTGGAACAACGCCACGCCCGGCATCACGATTGAAATTACCGACAGCCTGACCTATCTCACCGATGCCGTGCTGGTGCCGGCCACACCCGCCACGCATAACAATGTCACCGTCCGCGCCGCGGCCGGGCAGACTCCCACGATCCGCATCCTGCACGACGGCGCGCTGATCGGTCTGCGCATTCATAGCGGCGTGGAAAACCTCAAGATCGGCTCCAACGACGGCGGTAGAATTACCTTCCGATTCGAGGAGCTGGTTTACTTCGGCATCAAGCTGGTCGATGTCAGGTCGGTGACATTGGAAAATCTGGACCTGATCGGCACCACGGCGACCGCCGACACGGCCGTGTATATCACGCAAAGCCTGCCGGCCCAGACCCAGGTGGTCAATACGATCGTCGTCGACAACTGCCTCTTCCGCGCATGGGTCCTCAGCGACGGTGCGGTGACGGTGCATGAAACCCCGCTGGGCGGCCTCTACAACGCGGCGAACGATATCACGTTCAGAAATTGCGTCTGGGAAGAGAATGTCCTGGATCTCCGCCTGCGCGCCGGCAATGATCATGGCTCCTTCGCCACCCGCAGCACCTGGACCCTCGAGAACTGCCGGATCCTCAACACCGACGACACCCCGGGTAGCTGGGGCGGCTTCCATGGCGAATGGTGGGATGTCATCCTCGACCGGACTTATATCCAGTATGCTGCTTCGTCCGGCGGCGGCGTCGGCGATCTGAACTACAACACCCATCTGGGCGTCGGCTTTCAAGCCAGGGACTCCGTCTTCATCAACGCCGGACTTTCCCTCGCGCTGTCCAGTCAGGTCAGCATCGATCACTGTGATTTTATCATGCAAAGCACGCCGATCACGCTGGCCGAATACGTTGACTCGGAAGAGAATATCCGGTCGTTTGAAGGCGTCGCCAATATCATGAATACCAATTTCATTAATCAGGGTTCTGTCGGCTTTTCCATGGGAGATACCACAACCGAGGGAAATCCCACGCTGCTGAATGATTACAATAACTGCCCCCAGGGGTACCAGGGCAAATGGGTCGCGGGCCCCCATGATCAGGCGGTCAATCCCAATTATGTCGCTTTTCCGGATAATTTGAAGGTCCAGGCGCCTGAACTGATCAAGGCGGGCAGCGATGGCCGGGATATCGGCTCCTACCCGCCGCCCCCGAACCGTTCACGGCACTGGTTGGCCTATTAATAACCATTATCCTTCGGGTCGCGCGTTTGGAAAAGTGCCTGGTCCCCTTCATCTCGGGGACCAGGACCCCCGCCCGAAATCCAACCCCCATTGAAAAATCTGTTAAGGATGAGGTCTGATGACACTTCAACGGCGGCGGTTGGCCGCTCTTTGTTTGATCGCAGCATGTTCGCTCGGTAACCCGGGCGCCCGCGCGGAGGCCCCGGGAACCCACGACGACGCCCAGAGCGGCGCACTGGCCGTGGCGGCGACTCAGCCCGCTGAATCGGAACCGGGCAACTGGCCGGCCGTTAGAAACTTTGATAACACCGGAGCATCCCATCTGTTGGGCGGCCGACTCAGCTCACCAACCGTGCGCGCGCGCTACCGCCAGCCGAATCATTATTACCCCGTCGTCGCAAGAATGGTGGCGACGCCGCCGTCGGCGGCGCCGACCGCCTGGGGCGAAAAACCCCGTCCCGCCACCCAGGACTTCGACGGCGACGGCAATCTGGAGACGATCCGCCACATCAATGCCGCTGATTCGGTCAAGGTCCAGGTTGTCTCCGCCCCCGACGGCGCGGTGTTGTGGGAGCACGAGATTTCAATGGAAAACCGGCCCGGCCTGCACCTGATCGATCCGATCATCGCCGACGTCGTTCCCGAACTGAACGGTGACGAGGCGATCTTCTTCGGCAACTGGATCGATGTTCCACGCAAGGAAGCCATGGGCATTGAGAACGAGGACGGCTTCTTTGGCTACATCTGTTGTGTCTCCTATGCCGACGGCGTCGGACGCATGGTGTGGGAAAATGAGCAGATGCACATCACCTACAGTCCCGGCGTCATCATCGATGACATCGATGAAGACGGCATCCAGGATATCGTCGTTTCGGTGCATTTTCGCATGTTCGCCATCAACGGCCAGACCGGCGAAACAACGCATGACGTCTTCTTCAGCCACGGTCGCAACTACGCCCTGGTGCAGACGTTCGAGGGCGAAGGGGACGTGCTCAAGCGCGTGCTCATTTCCGGCGATTTCTATCAGGAAACGACCGTGGTCGAAATGTACCGCGATGCGGATGGCGCGGTGAAGGGCCGCGCCGCCTGGACCATGCTCTTCGAAGACACGGTCGGCCTGAAAAACGCCAACAGCTACTCGACGATGCAGATGATTCAGGATCTGGACGGCGATGGAAAACAGCAGATCCTGTTGAATTTCTTCAACAAAGCCGGCCATCGGATGGATTCCGTCGGTGGGTTCGACAATCCGCTGGGCGATATCGACGGCGACGGCATCTGCGACGGCGTCAGCGTCATTGGCGAGGAGCCGTACTATCTCGAGGGCGACGGCCGCTGGCACGCCCTGGTGCTTGACCCCAACACCGGCCGGGTGCAACAGGAGGTGCCGGATCAATTCTTCATGGGCGCCGCGGACCTCAATCGCAGCGGCCGGCCCGAGCTTTTCATGCTCGCCACCCACGGCCACACCCGGCCTGGTTACGGGCGCCTGAGTCTGTGGAGCGATGAAAACGGCAGGCTGACCGAACGCTGGTCCGCACCCGGCGCGCGCGGGCGCATCGTCAAGACCAACCCCGGCCATCGGCCCAATTTCGCCGCCAATATCGTCAACGGCGGAATTCCGATCGCCGCCGACCTGGATGGCGATGGGGCCTTCGATTTTCTCATCCTCAGCGATCAGGACGGCGACTGGAATGCCGAACACCTCGAATGCTTCACCGTCAGCCCGGATCCGGATAAACTCGACGTCACGAGCAAATGGTCGTTCGATATCCCCGCGGGCGCCCTGCAAGTTCTGGCGGTCGAGCCCCTGGGTCAGGATCCGAGCGGCGTCACGAGCCTTGTCCTGCAGGATCGCCGGACCGGACTCCGCCATACGCTCGACGCCGCCACCGGCCAGGAAGCGGCCGAGCCGGTCGAGCAGGTCGAACCGGGCGGCGCGCCCTGGAATCCCAAGGTCGTCGCCGGTGATTTCGACGACGACGACAGGCTGGAACTCATCGCTTGTGAAAGCACCTACGAAACCGTCGTGCTGGAATACCGGCCCGGCGACCCCGAGCCGTTCGCCGAACAGGCCCGCTTCCCCGGCCACGGGCTGATGGCCGAGAATCCGCTCGTCAGCGATCTCGATGACGATGGACGCGATGAAGTCATCGTGGCCCGCCCGAACGAAAAGGGAGAAATGGAAATCGCGGCCTATACCATTGACGGCGAGCTCCTCTGGTCAACCCCCGCGGCCGAAATCACGTTCAGCCGCACCGGCGACCGCAGCCCCGGCGGGCTCACCGGCACGCCGGTCGCCGCCGATTTCACCGGCGACGGCGTCAAGGACGTCTATTTCTCGGCGTTTCGCGAAGGCATGGGCCACCTCGAGGGCTTTGCCTTCTCCGGCGCCGATGGCTCCGCGCTCTGGCACGCGCGCGGCATCCCCGGTCATGACACCTACACCATGATCGGGTCGCGCAATCTGGCGGCGAGTATGGACGCCGATCATGACGGTCGGCAGGATCTCGTCCTGTGCAGCATCTTCATCCCGCAGCTCGTCGAAGGCGCCACCGGCAACGTCTTGACCCCCTTGAAACAGGCCCACGAGATGTTCTCCATCGATCAGATGTCCTCCGTCTATTTCTCCCCGATTGTCGCCGACGTCGACGGCGACGGCCGCCGCGACATCTACTGGTTTAATGGCCGATACCATGTGCTCACCGACGATAACCTGAACAAGAAATGGGATTTCATTAATCATTCGGCGTCGGGCGCGGTCAACCTCGATTCCCTTGGCCGGATGCGCGCGCCCGACGGCCCGATGGACATCGTCTTTATCGGCACGGTGGATCCCCCCAGATTCAGCGGCAATGTCGTCTTCAACGAAGTTCGGAACGAACGCCTGATCTGCGCGGACGGCGCCGACGGCAGCCAGCGCTGGACCTGGCGGCCGGACAACGACGAGCACTTCAATTCGATTCCCACCCTGGTTGATCTGGATGGCGACCGCCTGCACGAAGCCGTGGTGCTCGTGGGGGGCGAGCTCTACGCCGTCAAGGCGCCGCGCGAAGAAAACGGCGAGGCACAGGTCCTCTGGGAATACCCCTTGCCCGACTATCAATCGGCCCCCGCGAACATCATGGCGGTCGATGCGGACGGCGATGGAAATCCGGAATTGCTGGTCGCGGGGATGCTCGGCTCCAACGGCATGCTCTATCTGATTGACGGCGGCGAAACACCATGACGATGCTGAAAACAAGGCCAATCACAAACAACCGGTCCACGGCCGTTCCGGCATGGATCCTTTGCGGAATCACCTCGGTCCAACGGGCCGAGGGGATCCCCATCCGCTGGGGAAATCGGACCGTCGAGACGCTGGAGAACATCCGGCGCGGCCTGGAGCCATCGATGGCCGATCGGCTCGCGAGCCAGGGATTCGACATGGTCGTGCTCCACGGCGCCAGCGGGTTGGGCCTCGACGGGGATCGCCCCAACATCCTCGCCACGAAACCGCTCTCCGCCGCGCTCAAACGCAACGGCCTCAAGCGCGTCGCCTACACGCAAGCCATCGGCTTCGTGTACTACGAAGCCCTCCAGGCGGAACGACCCGAGTCGATCAACTGGCTCCAGCGGCAGCCCAACGGCGAACACCCGTACTATTACACCGCCTGGTTCTGGAAAGTTCCCTGCCTGAACAATCCCGACTTTATCGCCTATCTCAAGGAACTGTTCCGCTTCCTGATGCGCGAGCTCGATCTGGACGGCCTGTTTCTCGATAATTTCGGCTATCACTCCTACTCCTGCTACTGCGATCATTGCAAAAGCCGGTTCCGGAAGTATCTCTACAGCCGCTATCCGACCGCGGAAGCGCGCTACGAACGCTTTGAAATGACCAACCTGGACTATATCGACCCGCCGCCGTTTCATCACCTCTCGGGATGCTCGTTCGATAACAACGGCGTCCCCGAGGAGACCAAGATGATCGAGCCGGTCTCGCAGGAATGGATCCGCTTCCGCTGCGAGCGGGCCGGCGAAATCGCGCGCGAGTTCAATGATTGCATTAAGGAATGCAATCCCGACGCGATCCTCTATCTAAACTACATGTACGGCGGCGCGCCCGGCATGAACAACTCCGTCTTCCATGGCCTGTGGCCGGAGTTTATCTACCCGAACGCGGACCTTGTCCTGGCCGAGGTGGCCGGCCCTCCCTCCATCAACGACGCTGGCGTGCTGCACAGCCGCATTCCGATGATGAAGACCGCCAAACATTTCGGGATCCCGATGTCGACCTGCTCCTTTCACCGCGAGCTGAAGGATTTCCGCCGGATTTACCTGGCCGAGGGCATGGCCTTCAACACGGCCCCCGTCGATCTCGTGGGCGACGTCGAACGCGACGACCCGCCGGACTGGATGCAGGCTTACAAAAGCTTCTACCGTGAGCACCGGACTCTTCTGGGAGGCGCCGCGACGGTCGCCGATTGCGCGATCCTGCACAACTTCGAGTCGCTGTCCTACGCCTGCTCCTATCCGCAGGAAAGCCTGGTCCTCTGCGAACAGTCATTGATCCAGGGCGGTTTCACCTTTGACATTATTTTTGATCAGGGCCTGAACAACCTCGACAAGTACCCGGTCCTGTTCCTCGCCAATGTGATCTGCCTGAGCCGTCCCGTGATCGAGCGGATCGCCGATTACGTTCGCGCGGGCGGCGCCGTGGTCGCCACCGAGGACACCTCCTGCTTCAACGAGCGCTTCATCCCCTGGCGCGGCGCATGGCCTCACCGGATGTTCAAGATCCCGCTGCTAGGCGAACTGCTCGGCATCGAGTGGCCCAAATCCGAGATGGCCTGCTGTGAAGTGGGCCAGGGACGCATCGCCGTCCTCCCAGCCATCGAACGCCCCTGGCGCGATGCGGCGGGTGGCGGCCCGGGGCGCTATCCCAGCCCCGTTGACATGGCCACCCACTCCTACGGCCCGGCGATGCCGGGCGTGCTGCGGCTGCCCGCGCTGTCGGCCCATCACGACGACATTGGCGCCGCCATGGAGTACGCGCTCAACGGTCGCAGGACACTGATCGCCGAGGCGCGCGGCCCCCTGCTGACCGAGGTCACCCATAATCACCAGGGAACCTTCATTCACCTGCTCAACTGGGATCACACGGCGCCGATCGATTCCATCCAACTGTCGCTGCGCTGGTCGGGCGATCCCCCCGCATCGGTCGAACGCATCTCCCCCGACGCGGAGACCCCCTCGGGCCTCCTCCCGTTCCAACTGAAGGAAGGTCGAATCGACATCACGCTCCCCGATCTCCTGTGCTACAGCGTCGGCGTCATCAAACCTGGCCCCATGGATCGCGAGGAACCGCCGGGAGGCGGCAATGGCTGGAGCTGATGCGCCTGATTCCAACAACCGGCCCGCAAACCGGCGGTAATTGCTCCGAGAGGCAGCCATGAAGACGGCAACACCGAAACAGTGGTTCGATGCCTGTGCCATGATTGGCGGCTGGCACCGGACGCCTCCCCAGTTCTCGACCGCCGCCCAGCTCCTCGGCCACATGGAACGCTTCCGCATCGCCCGCGCCCTGGTCTTCCATTCCATCGCCTGGATGTATGATTTTCGTCAGGGCAATGCGGTTCTCGACGACGAGATCGCCGCTCACCCGCAGCTCGTTCCGTGCTATGCCGTCGTCCCCTCCGCCACGGGCGAGGCGCCGGAACTCGAACATTGGGACGGCCTGCTGCGCGGCGGCCGGCGGTTCGCCTTTCGCCTCTTTCCACGGTCGCATGAATTCATGCCCTGCTCGCCGGGCGCCAACCGCTTCCATGAATTCGCCGCCCACCGCCGGATCCCCGTTCTGGTCGATATCGACGAGATCTCATGGGACGACCTGTGGACCCTCTGTCGCACCCATCCCCTGTTGCGGGTCATCATCGGCAACTCCGGCACGAACGCCCTGTACGGCCTCTTTCGGCAACTGCGTCGGCTCTATGAATTCCTCGAGCTCTTCCCGCAGGTACGCATCGAGACCTCCCTGTTGTGCGGGTTTCGCAACCTCGAGGCGATTTGCGAACGCTTCGGCGCCGGACGGCTGATTTTTGGAAGCCGCATGCCCTTCTGGGAGCCCGGGTCTTCCATCATGCGGCTTCAATACACCGACCTCGATCCCCGGGAAAAGCAACTGATCGCCCATGACAACCTGGCCGCGCTGCTGGACGAGGTCGGGCCATGAGCATCCGCGACGCCCTGGCGGCGGGACTCGGCTTCCGCGATCTGGCGCTGATCGACGCCCATGCCCACGTCGGACGGTGGGGATCGTTCTACATGGCGGACCCGTCGCTGATCCAGCTTGTGCGGGAGTTGGACCGGTTCAACATCGAGCTGTGTTGCGTGACGTCGTTGCTCGCCTTCAGCGTGGACATGCCCCGCGGCAACGACGAGGTGCTGGAGGCAATCCGCTTTGCGCCCGATCGGTTTCTCGGCTACGTCAGCCTCGTCCCCCACCAGCCGCTCGCTGATTGCCGGCGCGAGGTCCAGCGCATGCTCGATGCGAGCGACCGCATCATCGGCTTGAAATTCCACCCGATGTGGAACAACTACCCGATCAACGGCGATCTGTATCAGCCGCTGTGGGAGCTGGCCGCCGAATTCTGCCCGCTGGTCCTGGTCCATTGCTGGCTCGGCGGCGAGGAGCCCGAGGCCAATAATACCCCCGATAAAGTCGCCCAGATGGCCGCCCGCTACCCCGGCGTCACGGTCATCATGGGCCACAGCGGCGGTTCGCGGGCGGGCCAGTTGCAATGCGCCGAGCTCTGCCGGCGCCTGCCCAATCTTTACATGGATCTCTGCGGCAGCGAGTTCGGCAACCTCTGGATTGAGCGGCTGCTCGAGCACGCCCCCGCCGACAAGGTCCTGTTCGCTACGGATATCCCCTTTCTGGGCGCCGGCTCGCCCGCCGGTCGCGTCGGCTATGCCGCAATCGACGATGCGATCAAGCGCAAGATCCTGAGGGTCAACATGGAGCGGATCCTGGCGACCTGCACCCGCTGGGGCAGGGACCGCTTCCGATCCTCCACGCCGCTCACCCGGCATGGAATGACTTCCACGGCCAATCAACTCGCATTGCAGATGGGAACACATCATGACAACCCTGACCAATAGAGCCGCCGATCTGGCGATCAATGGCGGCACGCCGGTGCGCCAACGGCCGTTCCCCTCCTGGCCCGTCTGGGGCGACGAGGAACGCAGAAATCTGACGGCCGTTCTGGAGAGCGGCAAATGGTGGCGCGGCGCCTACCATTCCGGTGAACTCGACCAGTCCGCCGTCGATGACTCCAATCGGTCGCTCGTTGAGATTTTTGAGCAGAAATTCGCCGCGATGCACGGCGCACGGCATGGGCTCGCCGTCACCAGCGGCGCCGCCGCGCTCGAAGTCGCCGTCCGCGCCGTCGGCATCGGCCCGGGCGACGA
>Ga0116160_1002207_pt1 | contig 18747 bp, 19 predicted proteins | sample AD_JPNAS2_MetaG_FD_89879 | JGI IMG/M metagenome (GOLD analysis project Ga0116160, IMG submission 89879) | Active sludge microbial communities of municipal wastewater-treating anaerobic digesters from Japan - AD_JPNAS2_MetaG | ecosystem: Engineered > Bioreactor > Anaerobic > Digestate | place...
AGAAGCCCAGGACAAAATTCGCGATCTGAGAGACCTGGAAACCTCGATTCTTGAAGCCATTCCCATCGCCGTGATCGGGCTTCAGAACCGGGTGATCAATTTCGCCAATAACGCCGTCCGGCCCGTTTTCGGATGGAGACCGGAGGATCTGATAGGAAAGAGCACAAGGGTTCTGTACCGCTCGGACAGGGAATTCGAGAAGATCGCCCAGGATTTCTACCCGGTGCTTGAGCAGGAGAGAGTTTTTTTCGAGGAATTCCCCTGCCGCAGAAAGGACGGAAAGGAAATCATTTGCCTGGTGACCGCGTCGAGAATCGGCGAGTACCTGAAGAACAGGAGCATCGTCGCCACTTACGAAGACATAACCGAGAGGAAAAAGGCCGAAGCCGATCTCAAGAAGAGCTTCGAGCGGCTTCAGCGCAGCATGGAAGATACCATCCAGACGATTGCGATGATCGTCGAGACGAGGGATCCCTACACGGCGGGTCATCAACGGCGCGTGGACCTGCTGGCGTGCGCGATTGCGCGGGAAATGGGCCTTCCCCAGGAACGGATCGAGGGCATCCATACCGCCTCGGTGATTCACGATATAGGGAAAATTTACATACCCGCCGAGATGCTGAGCAAACCCGGCCACCTGACCGAAATCGAGTACGACATCATGAAGACGCATCCGCAGGTGAGCTACGACATTCTGAAGAGGATAGAATTTCCCTGGCCCGTGGCCAATATCGTTTACCAGCATCACGAGCGGTTCAACGGGTCCGGTTACCCGAGGGGATTGAAAGGCGAAGAAATACTCCTGGAGGCCCGCATTCTCGCCGTGGCCGACGTATTCGAATCCATGGCGTCGCATCGTCCGTACCGTCCGACTGTGGGTACCGACAAGGCCATCGAGGAGATATCCAAGAACAGAGGCATTCTGTACGATCCCGACGTAGCGGATGCGTGCCTGGGAGTCCTGGCCAAGGGATTCAAATTCGAGTAGAGGGACCGGCATGGAAACGACTTTTTTGGGCGTGTTGGCGGGATTGATCGTCGGCGGTTTGATCGCGTGGCTTGCCGCGAGGGCCAGGTTTCAAAGGGAATCGGCCGAAAAAATAGCCGAGCTGGAAGGCAGTGCAAAATTCGCCCAGGGGCAGGCGGACCAGCTCCACGCCAGGATGGCGCGGGCCGAGGAGGAGACGGAGAAGCTGGGCGCCGCGCTGGAGGAGGAAACGAAGAAAAGAGTGGAAATGGAGACGAGGCTCGGGGAGGCGGACAGGAACATCGAGCGGCAGAAAGAGCTGGTGACGCTCATGAAGACCGAAATGGTGGAAACCTTCAAGGCGCATGCGGCGTCCGCCCTGGAAACCTCAAATACAAATTTCCTCCAGCTCGCCAAAGAACATCTGGGGAAGATCATCGAGCAGACCAAAGGACGTCTTGGAGAGCATTATGCCGCCGTGGAGGGGACGGTCAGGCCCCTCGAGGAAATGCTGAAACGCTACGAAGAGGGGCTGAAAGCGATCGAAAAAAACAGAAGCGAGAGCTACGGCGGACTGGCGCAGTCCATACAGTCTCTGTCGCTGATGAGCGAGCAGCTGCGGAAGGAAACGAACACGCTCGTCACCGCGCTCCAGAGTCCGAAACCGGGGGGCGCCTGGGGACAGATGAGTCTGAAGCGGGCGGTCGAGCTTGCAGGGATGGCGCCGTATTGCGATTTTTACGAGGAGGTGTCCGTTACCGCCGAGAGCGGAAGGCTGCGTCCGGACATGGTGATCAGGCTTCCGAACGGCAGGACGATCATCATCGACGCCAAGGCGCCGGTAAAGGCCTACCTGGCCGCGGTGCAATCATCCTCTTCCGACGAGGACAGGGCGAAGGCGCAGGCGGGATATGTCAGCCAGGTGAGGGTGCACATGAACAGCCTCTGCCTGAAATCCTACTGGGAGCAATTCGAGAGCACCCCCGAAATGGTGGTCATGTATCTGCCGGGCGAGTCTTTCTTCAGCGTGGCCCTGGAAATAGACCCGAAGCTCGTGGAAGACGGAATTCTGAAGAAAGTCATTCTGGCAACTCCGACGACGCTGATAGCCCTGCTGCGCGCGATCGCCTTCGGATGGCAGCAGGAACAGGTGGCGAAGGGAGCCCGGGAAATCAGCCGACTCGGCAAGGAACTGTACGAGCGCTTCGCCGTCGTCGTGGAGCACTTCAGCAGAGTCGGGAGCGGCCTGAACAGGGCTGTCGAATCGCACAATGAAGCAGTCCGCTCCCTGGAAACCCGCCTCATACCCTCCTTCAGGCGCTTCAAGGAACTCGGCGTCTCCAGCACGAAAGAGGTCGAGGACAACTTGATTGAAATACAGAAAACAGCAAAGGAAACGAAAATACAGGTGGAGTGACGATCATGAATCCGCGCGGACTCAGACGTTGAAAAGGGTCCCGGTCCCGGCGAGGCTCTTGAGCTCCCTGTCCGCCCAGTAGCGGACGATCAGGAATGTCAGGAGGTTGGAGACGGGATGAGCAAGCCAGACCCCGCTCAGGCCCAGGAGCATGGGAAGAAGGAAAAGAAAAGGAACGAGGAGAAGCGAATCCCGGGTGACGAGCAGAACCATGGAGGTGAATCCTTTTCCCAGTCCGTTGAACATGCTGATCCAGATAACAACGGGAGCGATGGGGAGGAGCGCCGTCGAGTATATCCTTAACGCGGGCAACGCCGTCTCGATGAGCAGGGCGTCGTCGGTGAACAATCCGAGAATGAACGGGGCGAACAACTCGAGAATAACAACGCTCACCCCCGCGATGAGCGAGGAGACGCGGACCGCCAGCCGGACTATGCCGTCCAGGCGGCGGTAAAGCCCGGCCCCGAAGCTGTAGCCGACAAGGGGCATGACGCCGTGCCCGATCCCGAACAGCACCCAGACCACTATCCCGCTGACACGGAACAGGAGTCCCATCGTCGCCAGGGCGAGCGGACCGAATCCTCCCAGAACGTGGTTGTACACGGTAAAGACAATGCTGAGGGTGATGTTCATGATAAAGGCGGGAAACCCGACCTGGGAAATGGCGGAGATAACCGCCGGATCGGGCCGTATATCACGCAGCCGGATGCGGTACTTTGAGTGCTGAGACAGGAGGATGGCCAGCGCCACAAATCCCGTTCCGACCTGGCCGATGATAAGAGCCAGGGCCGCTCCGCGTATTCCCAGCGCCGGGAAGGGGCCCCAGCCGAGAATGAGAAACGGATCGAGAACAGCGCCGACCAGCGCCGCGAAAACTATTACGTACATGGACAGATTGGGATTGCCTTCGGCCCGGAAGAGATTGCTCGATATGATGAGAAAAATCTGGAAAGGCGCCGCAAGCACGAAAATGCCGATATAGGCGAGGGCGACTTCCATGATCTCTTCCGTCGCCCCGAAGAAACGGAGCAGGGGGGAAGGAAAGAGCAGTCCGCAGGCGATCACCAGCGCGCCGAAAAATACGGACAGGAGAATTCCCTGACCCGCCGTGCGGAAGGCGAGGTCGTTCCGGCGCGCTCCGAACATCCGGGCCGCGAATGAACCCGCTCCAATTCCGGCGCCGACTCCCACGGAGCTGATCACGATCTGGACGGGGAAAGAAATCGTCAGCGCGGCGATTTCTTTCGAACCCACCCGGGCGAGCCAGTAGACATCGACGAGATTGTATATTGCCATCATGAGCATTGCGGCGATTGACGGCATGCTCATCTGAAAAAGCAAAGGGCCGATGGGACTCGACCCCAGATCGAGCTTTTGATTTTGGAATAGTTTCATTTCAATTGCGGGTGGAAGTTGACAGAACTTAGGTTTAAAATCAAGTAAAATACGGATGAAGGCGGTATGGGAGAAAATCACCGGAATCTGATCGTTATTCTCGGGCCGACCGCAACGGGCAAAACGGCCGTGGCGGTCAGGCTGGCAAAGCAGGTCGGCACGGAAATAATTTCCGCCGATTCCCGCCAGGTATATCGCGGGATGGATATCGGAACCGGGAAGGACCTTGACGAGTATCGCCGCGCGGGCGTCGTCTGCCATCTGATTGACCTGCTGGATCCGGCCGGCGAATTCAGCGTTTACGATTACCAGCAGGCGTTCTTTTCCCGCTTCGGGGAAATGAGGGAGCGCGGATTGATTCCCGTCATGTCGGGGGGGAGCGGACTCTACATCGAATCGGTCCTGAGGAATTACCGTATGGCGGAAGTTCCGGAGAATCACCTGCTGCGGAGGGAGCTCATGCCCCTCGGAATGGATGAGCTCAAGGCGATACTCCTGGAGCTTAAACCCGTTCTGCATAATAAAACGGATTTTACCGACAGGGAACGGATTATCCGAGCCATAGAAATAGCATCCCGGCCCCCGGAGGATACTCCCGAAAGGCCGGAAATACGCCCGCTCGTCATAGGCATAAGCTGCGGCCGGGAGGAACTGAGAAAAAAGATCGGCGAGCGCCTGAGAAAGAGGATGGACTCGGGCATGATCGAAGAGGTGCAGGGCCTGGTAAACGCGGGGATCGGCTGGGAGAGGCTCGACAGGTTCGGTCTCGAATACCGCTGTACGGGCCTTTATCTTCGGGGCGAGATGACGCGGAGTGAGCTTATTGATACTCTGGAAATCAGGATCCGCCGGTTCGCAAAACGGCAGATGACCTGGTTCCGCCGGATGGAGAGACTCGGCATACGTATCCGCTGGTTCAATTCCGGAGAGTACGAAAATATTTCCGAATACGTCAGAAACTCACTTTAACAGAGATCAGTGCTTATAATTCCCCCAGATAGGTCTTTCGGACCCGATCATCGCAGAGAAGATCCTGCCCCGTTCCGGAAAGGGCCAGTACTCCCGTCTCGAGCACATGGCCGTAATCGGCGATGCTGAGCGCCGCCATCGCGTTCTGTTCTATCAGCAGGATGGTCGTGCCCTGATTGTTGATTTCGCGGATTACGCGGAACACTTCCGAAATCAGCATGGGGGCGAGGCCCAGGGAGGGCTCGTCCAGGAGGAGGAGCTTCGGCGCGGCCATGAGGGCGCGGCCAACGGCGAGCATCTGCTGCTCTCCGCCGGAAAGGGTGCCGGCCGGCTGGCGCGCCCGCTCGCGGAGCCTCGGGAAAATGGAGTACACCCTGTCCAGATCGCCGCGGACTTCCCTCTGGCCGACGCGGCTGTAAGCGCCCATGAGGAGGTTTTCGTATACGCTCAGGTTCACGAATACCTTCCTGCCTTCGGGCGCCATGACGATTCCGTCCCGTGCAACCAGATGAGGAGCCATGCCGGCGATGTCATGGCCGAGGAAGCGGATTTCTCCCGAGGTCGGCCGGACAAGGCCGCAGATGGTCCTCAGCAGCGTGCTCTTGCCGGCCCCGTTGGCCCCGATCAGGGTTACTATTTTTTCTTCCGAAACATTCAGGGTGATTCCCCGTACGGCGTGTATCCCTCCATAATGCACGTGAAGATCGTTTACTCTCAACATGTCCGGACCTCCCCCAGATAAGCTTCAATGACCTTGGAGTCCTTCTGGATTTCAAGGGGAGTGCCCTCGGCGATCGTTATCCCGTAGTCGAGAACTTTTATCCGCTCGCAGATCCTCATCACGAATTTCATATCGTGCTCAATCAGAAGGATGGTTAACCCGAAATCCTCTTTCAGCCGGAGGATGAGGTCCAGCAGTTCCTGCGTTTCGCTGGGATTCATTCCCGCCGCGGGCTCGTCCAGCAGCAGGAGTTTCGGACCGGTTCCGAGCGCCCGTGCGATTTCCAGCTTGCGCTGCTTGCCGTAGGGCAGGGAAGAAGACTGCTCCTCCGCCGACTCCGCCAGCCCGACCTCGTTCAGAAGCAGCATGGCTTTCCGCATCATCTCCTCTTCTTCGCGCCGGTAAAGGGGAAAATGGAAAACGGCGCCGAAGAACGAAGACCGGATCCGGCAGTGGTACGCCAGCATGATGTTCTCGATAACCTTGAGGTCCGGGAAAAGGCGTATATTCTGGAAAGTCCTGGCGATGCCCAGCTTCGTTATCTCGTGCGCCTTCTTTCCGTTCAGGACTTTCCCCTCGAACAGGATTTTGCCCTCGGAGGGAGTATAATAGCCGGCGATCATGTTGAAGACCGTTGTCTTGCCGGCCCCGTTCGGGCCGATCAAACCGACGATTTCCCCCCTGCACAGGCTGAGGTCGAAGCCGCTTACGGCCGTAAGGCCGCCGAACTGCATCGTCAGATTTTCCGCCCTGAAGAGTTCAGTCACTTTGCCTTCCCCGGACCGCGTTGCAGTCTCCTGATTCCGCTGAAAACCGCGTTCCAGGAAAATTCACGCGTTCCCATGATCCCCTGCCTGGCGAAAATCATCATCAGCACGAGCAGGAGGGAAAAGATAACCATTCTCATTCCGGGGATGCCGGGGATGTCAAGCGGGCCGATCTGCATCGGCTCTTCCACGAAGCGCAGGGCCTCGCCTCCCCATGTGACCAGCAAGGCCGCGAGCACCGCCCCCGTCGTGCTTCCCAGCCCGCCCAGCACAATGATGATCAGGAGGTTGAACGTGAGGAAAAAAGTGAACAGCGAGGGTGAAATGGTGGTGATCAGATGCGCCAGCAGGCCTCCGCCGATCCCGGCGAAAAACGCGCTGACGATAAAGGCCAGCATCTTGTGCCAGAAGGTGTTTATGCCGATGGCCTCCGCCGCCGTTTCGTCATACCGGATCGCCTTCAGCGCCATTCCATAGCTGCTCCTCACCAGCCGGCCGACGAAGAAAACCGTGGCCAGGGCGAACCCGGACGTCCACCAGAGGTCGGTATGGGCCTCTATGCCTTTCAATCCCAGCGGACCGTTTGTGACGCTCTGGGTGTTGTTGGCGACGACCCGCACAACCTCTCCGAAACCGAGGGTCACGATGGCGAGGTAATCGCCTCGCACCCGGAAGACGGGAAATCCCATCAGCAGCCCGAAGAGGGCCGAGACTGATCCGGCGGCGAGGAGGGACACGTAAAAAGGCGTCTGGATCTCGTTCAGGGGCCAGATGACGGGATCGATTATGAAGGACAATTCCTTCTCGAGCGGAGACATCGTCAGCAGGGCGGACGTATATGCTCCAATGGCCAGGAAAGCGTTGGGTCCGAGGGAAAACTGACCCGTGACGCCGTTGATCAGGTTGTAACTCACGGCCAGCGCAGCAAAGATAGCGCAGTTGTTCAGAATGCGGATCTGGTAGTCGGACGCGCCGCTGTCGGCGAAATAGAGGATGGCGGCCACGACGGCGATCGCCGCCAGCGAAAGCGCCTGATTTCTCTTCCTGTGAGGATCCACGGCAGTCCTCCGGCTAGTCCGGGAGCTTCTGTCCCATCAGCCCCGTCGGGCGGAACAGAAGGATCAGGATCAGGATGGCGAAGGCGATTGCGTCCCTGTATCCGGCCATGTCCGGACGGAGCGCCACCAGCAGGATTTCGATGATCCCGAGGAGAAGCCCCCCCAGCATCGCGCCCGTGACGTTTCCTATCCCGCCGAGAACCGCGGCCACGAACGCCTTGAGGCCGGGGATGATGCCCATGAGGGGATTGATCTGCGGATAGCGCATCGCCCACATGATTCCTCCCGCCGCGGCCGCCGCGGAGCCGATGGCGAAGGTAAGCGCGATTATCCGGTTGACGTCCACCCCCATCAGCTTCGTCGTTTCCATGTCGTAGGCGATGCAGCGCATGGCCCGTCCCGTCCTGGTATCGTGGATGATGAAGAGAATCACTCCGAGCAGGACCAGGGTCAACACGAACGACCAGATATTCAAGTCGAGAATCCTCACCCCCGCGATTTCCCGTATCTCGGAGAGAAATTCCGGACGGTAAAACGCCTTGGGTCTTCCGCTGAAGAGCACGAGGCCGAGGTTCTCGAGCAGGAAAGAAACGCCGATGGCGGTGATGAGAGCGGAAATGCGCGGGGCGTTGCGAACGGGCCTGTAGGCGCCGATGTCGATGAGGATTCCCGCCGCAGCCGTAAGGATCACGGCCAGCAGAAAAGAAGCCCACCACGGAAGCGAGAACATGAAAATTCCGTAAAAGGCGAAATAGCATCCGATCATCATGATGTCGCCGTGAGCGAAATTGATGAGCCGGAGTATGCCGTAAACGAGCGTGTAACCGACCGCGATCAGGCCGTACAGCCCGCCCAGGGAAATGCCGTTTATGATCTGCTGCGCGAGAAAGGAGAAATCCATCCTAAAAAAGAGGGGCGATTGAGACTAATCGCCCCCGGTCCTTCATTGTTTCGGTCCGTTCAGGGATTCACAGTTGCCAGGTAGCGGAATTTGCCGTTCTTTACCTGCAGGATGACCATGCTCTTCACCGCGTTTCCGTCCTCTCCGATATTGATGACCCCGGAGACGCCTTCGAACTTCCTTGTTTTCGCCAGCGCCGCCCTGACCCTGGGGCCTTCCACGGATTTTGCGCGCTCCATGGCGTTCAGCAGGACAAAATAGGCGTCGGCCCCGAGCGCGTCAAAACCGCTGGCTTCCATTTTGAATTTGCCCTCGTAATTGCGTATGTACTGTTTCGCCAGCTTTGTGGCCGCGCCTTCCTTTTCAAAATGACCCGTCAGGAGGAAACCTTCCACCGCTTTGCCTCCGATTTTTATCAGCTCGGGGGCCTGGGCGCCGTCGGCGGACATGATCGGGATCCTCATCCCCAGCTCTGCGGCCTGCTTGCAGATCAGGGCGTCTTCCGCGTAGTAGTTGGGGAGGTACAGGATATCCGGCCTGGTGGCCATAATGGCCGAAATCTGCGCCGTGAAGTCCTGGTCTCCGGTCTGGCAATATGTCGTCTGAACGATCTTGCCTCCCATTTTTGTAAAATTGTTACGGAAGAAATTGGCGAGGTCCACGCAGTAATCCTGCGCCCTGTCTATAAGCAGGGCGGCGCGCCTTGCTTTCAGGCTGTTGAACGCGAACCGCGCTGCGACTTCCCCCTGGAACGGATCGATGAAGCAGACCCTGAACGTATATTTTCTGTTCTGGGTGACTCTGGGGTCCGTCGCCGTCGGAGAGATGATGGGGATCCGGGCTTTTTCGGCGATGGGCGTGGCCGCCATTGTATTGCTGCTTGTGGCCGTCCCGATTATGGCGTGTACCCTGTTTCTGCTGATCAGGCGGTCCACGGCGTTGGCCGCTTCGATGCGGTCGCTCTTTTCATCAACAAGAATGAGTTCGACCGGCCTCCCCAGCACGCGGGGCTTCATCCGGTTTGCCATCTGAATGCCCGCCCACTCCATCTGACCGTAAGACGCCACTCCGCCGGTCATCGGCAGGAAAACCCCGATACGGACCGCGTCCCCGGCTTGCGCGAACGCGGGACCGGAAAACGATGCGACCAGAAGCGCAATCAGCACGAAGGCAACAGACAGTTTCACCGATTTCATGATACCCCTCCCAGCCGGTGCGGTTATTTTGTTTCAGTACGAAAAACAACGTCATTGGCTAACATAGAAGAAAGAGGGATGTCAACCGGTATGATTCAGATCGAAAGTACAAACTGCGCGGAATTGCGCAAAAAAAGCTTTGCGTCGACGGCGGGTTTGCGTTAAAAAACAATCCGGTCGCGGTTTGGATACATGCAGGACAGCATAGACGCATATCTGCAGTTCATCGCTGTGGAAAAGGGTTCGTCCCTGAACACTTTAGAGGCATACGGCAGGGATCTCCTCAGATATGCGCAGTTTCTGTCGAGGTCGGGCGTGAAGGACGCGAAAACCGCGCGGCCGGAGCATGCGACCGCATTTCTATGGGAGCTCCGCGCCGAGGGGTTGAGCGCGAACTCGATCAACCGCTGCCTCGCGGCGGTTCGCGGGTTTTATAAGTACCTCGTCAGAGAGGGCCGGATCGGCGAAAGCCCCGTGGCGGAAGTAGGGTTGTCGAAGACCTGGACGAAGCTGCCGGGAGCCCTGAGCCGCGCAGAAATGGACCGCCTCCTCGCCGCGCCCCGCGCGGACGGGACCATCGGCGCGAGGGACAAGGCGATGCTGGAGCTCCTCTACGCCACCGGGATCCGCGTATCGGAACTGATCGCGCTGACGCTCAATGACGTCAACTGGCATGTAGGGTATCTCACGGCCATGGGCAAGGGGAGAAAGGAGCGCATCGTCCCGATCGGCAGGGCGGCGATCCGCTCTCTGAAAAATTACGTGGAAGGGGCCAGGCTGCAGCTGGAGAAAAAGCAGAGCCCCTTTCTTTTCCTGAACCGGGCGGGGGAGGGGTTGACCCGCCAGGGCTTCTGGAAGATAGTCAAAAGGCATGCGCGGACCGCCGGCCTGGAGAGCAAAGTGCATCCGCATACGTTCCGTCATTCTTTCGCGACGCATCTGCTCGAGGGCGGGGCCGATCTCAGGTCCGTTCAGATAATGCTCGGCCATGCGGATATCTCGACGACGCAGATTTATACGCACGTGACCAGGTCGCGCTTGAAGGAAATTCACAAGAAGTATCATCCGAGGGGATGACGGGATTCGAACAGGAAATGGAATATTACAAAAAAAAGAAAGAAAAAAATAAACGCGCCCTATCCTGGCGCGTTATCCTCGATCGGCTGCCCTACCGCAGGCGGCTGATAATCGCAGGCTGCGCGATCGCCGCGGTCGTGCTGGCCGCCGGGGCCTGGCTGCTGCTGCAGTCCGGGACGAAAACGGGCAAGGGCGTCAGGGAGGCCGTTTTGACCCTGATCGCCGGCCGCACGCCGTCGCTGGATTATGTCCTGGTGGAGAAGAACGGCAAGGATCAGCGCCTTGCCGCCGGGGACACACTGGAAATCGGGTACAGGGATGAATTCGTCATCAAGGATGTCCGTACCGGCTCTCCGTTCGAAGCGGGAATATCCGTGAGGGTCAGGGGACTCGAAGGAAAGGAGACGTACCGCGTCGTCCTGAAGGGGATCGAGATTGTTGACCGCGTTATGGCCTTCGAATCGTCCCGCGCGCGGGGAGCCGCGCGCCCGGAATTCGCCATTCAGGTGCTTTTCCGGGAAAAAGCCATGGCGGAAATCCCGGTCGCGGTGGAGATCGGCCCGCAGGACTGGCTTCGCGCGGCCAAGGAATCCTCTTCCGGCACCCGGTCAATAGACCCTCTGAAGCGCGCCGTCGAAATGAACACCCAGGATACGTCGGTGCGCAAGATGCTTGCCTCCGCTTATACCGAGCAGGGGCACAAGGAAAAGGCCATTTCAGAGTATCGGAAGGTCCTGAAACAGAAACCGGACGATATGCCCGCCCTGATCGGCCTGGCGGGGCTGCTGACGGAAAAGAAACAGTACGAGGAGGCCCTTCCCCTTTACAACCTGATCCTGAAGAAAAATCCCTCCGACGCGGCCGCCCAGGCCAATGTCGGCTTTATTTCGGGCAAACTGGACAAATGGGCTGACGCCGCCAGGTATTATTCGGAATCCCTGAAGCTGCAGCCGCAAAACAAGATTCTCCATTTCCGCCTGGCGGAGGCGTATGAGAAGACCGGCCGGGCGAAAGAGGCCATAGAGAGCTACCGGGCCTACCTGAAGAGCAAGCCGGGAGACGTCAACGCCCTGACGGCGATGGCCGAATTGAGCATGAAAACCGGCAACAACGACGAGGCCATCCGGATATACTCCGAGATCGTCCGGATCAATCCGAAAAACGCCCTCGCTTACGCCTATCTGGGCCTGGCCCACGGGGGAAAGGGCAACCGGAAGGAGGAAATCGCGAATTACCGGAAGGCCCTGTCACTTAACCCCAAAGACCCGCTGGTGCATTACAATCTCGCCGTTGCCTACGAAAAGGAAAAGAGATTCCGGGAAGCCGCCGCCGAGCTGGAAAAAGTGCTGAAGCTCCGCCCGAAAGATACGGACGCGCCGATCAGGCTCGGAGACATATACCTGAGGGAAAAGAAATACAAGGCCGCCGTCGGCATGTACGAAAAGGCGGTCAAGGCGTCTCCAAATAACGGCGGCCTCCATGCGGGTCTTGCTTACGCCCTGGGAGAGGCGCGCCAGTACAGGAAATCCGCAGACCATTACGAAAAGGCGATCAAGCTGGGATCCGCCGATCCGCAGATCAGGTACAATCTCGGGTATACGTACGAAAAGCTGAATAACATGAAGAGGGCGGCGGAAGAATACGAGAAGTTCGCCGCGGTCAGGCCGAACAACCAGGTCCTGTCTTTTCTCGCGGATTATTATCTCGGCCGCAAGGATTACGCCGCCGCCATCCGGACCTACGAAAAGATGATAAAGACCCAGCCGAAAACGGCGGGACTGTATTCGAGTCTCGCCCGTGCATACGGGCTGAAGGGCGATGTGGATAAGGAAATAGAGAATTATAAAACCGCCCTTAAATATGATAAGGAAGATGATGAAATATACGCGGGGCTGGGCGCGGCGTACGAAAAGAAAGGAATGATCCGGGAGGCGTTGAGGGAATATACGACGGCGTACGGGATCAATCCTGAATCGTCCAGGGCGGCAAGGAAAATACCGCAGCTGAAAATCAGGATACTCCAGCAGAAGCACGAATCGCAAAAGGGGGCGAGTTGAGCGCGACTATCGGAGCAGGCAAGGTCCGCATCGGCGGGGGGGCGCCCTTCGTCCTGATCGCCGGGCCGTGCGTCATCGAAAGCGAAGACCTGGTCTGGAAAACGGCCGAATACCTGAAAGAGCTTGCCGGCAGGCTCGGCATACCGCTTGTATTCAAGTCCTCCTTCGACAAAGCGAATCGGAGCGCGGCGGATTCCTTCCGCGGGCCGGGCCTCGTCAAGGGCCTGGAAATCCTCGGCAGGATCAAGCGCGAGCTGGATATACCCGTTCTCTCGGACGTGCACCGTTTCGAGGAAATAGAGCCCGCCGCTCAGGCGCTGGACGTCCTCCAGGTGCCCGCGTTTCTATGCCGGCAGACGGACTTCGTCATGGAGGTCGCCCGCAGGGCCCGCGCCATAAACATCAAAAAGGGGCAGTTCCTGGCGCCGTGGGATGTCTCAACCCTGATCGAAAAGGCTGTCGCGGCGGGAAACGGGAATATACTGGTGACGGAGAGGGGGACGACCTTCGGATATAATAATCTGGTCGCCGATATGCGGTCGCTTCCCGCAATCAGGAAAATGGGAGTGCCGGTCGTGTTCGATGCGACGCACTCCGCGCAGATGCCCGGAGGCGCCGGCCGCTCATCGGGCGGCGACCGCGCCGTCGTGCCGTGTCTTGCCAGGGCGGCTGCAGGCGCGGGGGTGGACGGCTTATTCCTGGAAGTGCACCCGGATCCGGATCGGGCGCTGTGCGACGGCCCCAATTCCCTGGCGCTTGACGCCCTGCCGGAACTTCTGTCCGTGTTGAAGGAAATAGACGCGGTGGTGAAGAAAGCGGAACGGAGCCATGCAGCCGATCGATCCTGAGACCAGAAGGAGGATTCTCCTCATACGGCACGTCATCTTCGATGTCGACGGCGTATTGACGGACGGGCGCATCGTATACGACGACGACGGGCGGGAATTGAAATTCTTTGATGTCAAGGACGGCCACGGGATCAAAATGCTGATGAGGGCGGGAATCGGGGTGGTGTTCCTGACAGGAAGAACTTCCCGGGTCGTCGAATTCCGCGCCCGGGATCTCGGCGTCACCGACGTATTTCAGGGTGCGAAGGATAAAACGGCCGTGTTCGATAAGATTCTCGAATCCAGGGGAATACCGGCCGGGCATGTCGCCTGTGTCGGAGACGACATTACGGATATTCCTCTCATGCGAAAGGCCGGTTTTGCCTTTGCGGTCGCCGATGCCATGCCCCTCGCGCGCCGCTCAGCCGATTACGTGACGCGCAGAAGTGGAGGACGCGGGGCGGCGAGAGAGATCTGCGAGCTTATTCTCAAGCAGCAGGGGAAATGGAATGAAGTCGTTTCCCGGTATATAAACTTTACATCACATCAGCCCGATGGTATATTGCGCGTGCATACAGGTTGCGATATTGAAAAGACCTGATTTCATGCTCTCCATAATGCGATTCCTTGTGAAGCCGGGCCGGACAAGGATTTACGCAGCCGCCGGGCTTATCCTCCTGATTGCCGGAGCAGCCGGTATTCTGATGTACATCTCGGGCGGTGACGGAAATAAGGGGGAGACGCTGAAGATCATCCCCGAGAATGTTGATCTCCAGGTCAAGAACATCCATTTCACGGAAGTGGGAGACCCTGACCTGAAATGGGAGCTGCAGGCGGATTCCGGCCGGTATGTCAAGAAAGACAATCTGGCCTATTTCGACAACATCCGGATCAAATTGATTACGTCCGGGGGAAAGAGCTACACCATGACGGGCGAGAGCGGAATACTGCATACCGACAGCAACGACGCGGAGATTACCGGAAATGTCGTTGTCGTCTCCGACCGCGGGGACCGTTTTACGACGGACAAGCTGCTTTATTCCGCCGCGGACCGCATTGTACATACTGATGGAAAAGTCTTCATGGAAGGCAACAAGACAGCCATTAACGCCAGGGGAATGAAGCTGTACGTAAAGGAAGAGAGAGTCTCTCTTCTTTCCGGCGTGCAGGCCGTTTTATCCAAGTAAAGAAGAAGATGAGAGGTTGAGAAGCTGAGACAAAGAAGGATTAAGATGACCGGGCTTTCCAGGTGAACTGTGAACTGCGAACCGCGAACTGTGAACTCAAAAATTTTGGTCCTCATTATTTCATGCCTGTTGCTTATGGCCGGATCGAATGCCGCGGCTCAGAGCAAGGCCAAAGACTTCAAAGCGAAAAGGGGCGGACCAATAAGGATCACGTCCGACCGGCTTGATGCATATAACGAGCAGAAGCTGGCCGTATTCAGCGGCAATGTCGTAGCCGTCGAGGCGGATCGGGTGATGAAATCGAACCAGCTTTACATCTATTATAAAAAAGAGAGCAAAAAAGAGGATAAGCCGAAAGCGGAATCAAAACTCGATTCCGGAGCAGGCGACCTTGACCGCATCGAAGCGAAAGGAAACGTACGGATTACCCAGGGGGAAAGAATCATCACGGGCGAAGAAGCGGTATTTCTGAACGACGATCAGAAGATAATCGTGACCGGCAATCCGGTAATGAGGGAGGGCGGCAACACGATCAGGGGGGATAAGATAATCGTGCTGCTTGAGGAGGACAGGGGTTTCGTGGAAAGTTCCTCTCAAAGCAGGGTGACGGCGGTCATTTACCCTGAGGACAAGGATAAGGTTAAAGGTAAAAAATAAAGAGTGAAGAAAGCATGGGAAGACTGGCGGCCAGAGGATTGACAAAGATATACGGCAAGAGAACAGTCGTGAGCGATGTCAATCTCGATATTTATCCCGGCGAAGTGGTCGGCCTGCTGGGGCCGAACGGCGCCGGGAAAACGACGACTTTTTACATGATCGTCGGACTCATCAAGCCGGATGGGGGCCAGATCTACCTCGATGAGAAAGAGATAAGCTCCTATCCGATGTACAGGCGCGCGAGGAACGGGATTAATTATCTGCCCCAGGATCCCTCAATTTTCCGGAAGCTTTCCGTGGAGGAGAACATCCTGGCCATCCTGGAGCTGCTTTACGAGGACCGGTCCGAGCGCATGGCAAGGCTGGAAGAGCTGCTCGGGGAGCTGAATATAGGACACCTGGCGAAGAACAAGTCTTTTTCCCTTTCGGGAGGCGAGCGCAGGCGAGTCGAAATCACGCGCGCGCTGGTGACTTCGCCGCAATATATTCTGCTGGATGAGCCTTTCGCCGGCATAGACCCGCTGGCCGTTGCGGACATACAGCAGATCATCTTAAAATTGAAAGAAAAGAACATTGGTATTATAATATCGGATCATAACGTGCGTGAAACGCTGACTGTATGCGACCGGGCCTATATCGTCAACGAGGGGAGCATCCTCGTGGAGGGAGACCCGGCGTTCATTGCAGGAAGCGAAACGGCGAGGAAATTTTACCTCGGAGAGAAATTTTCTTTCTGATCGATTCATCGGCAGGGCTATGGCTTTCGAACTTAAGCAGAATCTGAAATTGTCGCAGCAGTTGATCATGACGCCCCAACTGCAGCAGGCGATCAAGCTCCTGCAGCTTTCCCGGCTCGAGCTCGTTGACGTGATCAGGCAGGAAATGGAAGAAAATCCCCTGCTCGAGGAAACGGCGGCGGAAGGCGACGCTGATGACGGCGTTGAGGCGGGGCCCGCCGAAGCGGAGATAGCGAAGCCGACTAATCATCTCGAGGAGCTGACGGGAGAGGGGGACGGGAAAGAGGAATTCGACTGGAACGGCTACCTGGAAGACTACGGTCCCGTAGGGGTTTCCTACCAGCGGGAAGAGACGGAAGGGCCGACCTGGGAAAATATTCTGACCAAAAGGACGACGCTGAAGGATTATCTGATGTGGCAGCTGCATCTTTCGCGTATTTCAGATCCCGAAAAGACGGTTGGCGAGCAGGTAATCGGCAACATAGACTCGAACGGCTACCTCATGGCTTCCGTCGAAGAGATCGCGGAACTGGAAAAAGCGGAAGTCCCTTTTGTGGAAAGCGTGCTTTCGAAAATACAGCAGTTCGACCCCCCCGGGATTGCCGCGCGCGATCTTAAGGAGTGCCTGCTGCTCCAGGCAGCCGTCCTGAACGCCGGGCCCCTGGTGGAGACAATCATCAGAGACCACATTAAAGACTTGGAAACAAAAAATTACAACTACATAGTAAGGAAACTTAAAGTATCTCTTGATGATGTGCTTGCTGCTGTTGCAATGATCAGCGGCATGGATCCGAAGCCGGGCCGGATCTACAGTGAGGAACGCGATCAGTATATCATTCCGGACGTTTATGTTTTCAAGGTAGGAGATGAATACAAGATCGTGCTGAACGAAGACGGCCTGCCGAGACTCAGGATCAGCAATTTTTACAGGGAGATCCTCGGCGGCGTCAACGGTGCGCAGAAATCCGAGAAATGCAAGGAATATATCAAAGAGAGGCTGCATTCGGCGACGTGGCTCATCAAGAGCATACAGCAGCGGCAAAGGACGATATACCGCGTTTCGGAAAGCATCATCAAGTACCAGCGGGAATTTTTCGACGAAGGAATTCAGTATCTGAGGCCGATGGTTCTGAGGGACGTGGCCGAGGACGTGGAGATGCACGAGTCGACCATCAGCCGAGTGACCACGAATAAATACATGCACACGCCGCGGGGTATTTTCGAGCTCAAATATTTCTTCAACAGCAGCATCAGCAGAATGTCGGGGGACGCCATCGCCTCCAAGAGCGTTCAGGAAGACATCCGCAAGATCATCCAGAATGAAAACAAATACAAGCCTTACAGCGACAGTGAAATAGTCGATCTCCTGAAAGCCTCAGGGATCTCAATCGCCCGGAGGACGGTGGCCAAATACCGGGAGATGATGAATATACTTCCGTCTTCAAAAAGAAGGGCCTTTTCGGCGAATAAAGTGAAGTAAAGGCCTCGCGGCCGGCGGGTTGCAGGCGGAAAATCATGGGTGGAGGTTTGAGTATGCAGGTTTCTGTTACCTTCAGGAACACTGAAGCGGCAGACTGGTTCAAGAATTACGTGAACGACAGTTTTCAGAAGCTTAGAAAGTATCTGGACAAGCCTCTCGAGGCGCACGTCATCATTTCAGTGGAAAAGTTCCGAAACGTCGCAGAAGTAAACCTGATGGCAAAAGGGATCAACATAAACGGGAAAGAAGAAGCAAAAGACATGCAGCTGGCGTTCGACAGCGTCATGGAAAAAATCGAGAGGCAGATCAAGAAACACAAGGAAAAGACGAGAAACCACAAGGAAATTTCATCCCGGGCGGAAGCGATGTCCTCCCTTGAGACGGCCGAGGAATTCGCCGATGAACGACCCCGGATCGCCGAGACGAGGAAAGTCGCTTTGATCCCCATGTCGCCGGAAGACGCCATTCTCCAGCTGGAGGAAACGAAGAAAAACCGGTTCGTGATTTTCCGGGATTCCTCGACGGAAAGGGTCAGCTTGATTTTCACGCGGGAAGATGGAAATTATATCCTGGTCGAGACAAGCGGTTGATGCAGAGGCTTGTTATTCAGCAGGGGAAGAAGCTTAATTCAGTAGATGAAAATAATAGAGCTATTGAGAAAAGAATTCATCATCCCCCGCCTCGAAGCGAAGACGAAGCGGGGAGTGCTGGAGGAATTATCTAGAAGGGTCGTCGAATTTCAGGATCTCGATATCGATGAAATGGTCGGGAATCTCCTCGCAAGGGAAAAGCTCGGCAGTACGGGAATAGGAGACGGCGTCGCAATTCCGCATGCGAAACTTTCGGGACTGGGAAAAATGATTCTTTCCGTCGGAAGGAGTCCCGCCGGCGTTCCGTTTGAAGCCATGGACGGACGGCCGGTTCACATTTTCTTCGTTCTCTTCGCCCCGGAAAATTCAACCAGCGCCCACCTGAAGACCCTGGCGGGTATTTCCAGAATGCTCAAAAGCAGCCGCGTCAGGGAGAATCTGATCGCTGCCGATTCGGCAGAAAAGCTATTCTCCGAGATAGAAATTAATGACGATTGAAGACTCTATGGAGCAAGCTCCGCAGAGTCTCCGATTTTAAGTAAACATGGTTCGCTCGCTTAACCCCGCAGCAGGCTGCGGGGCTGAGCTCACTGCCGGATTCGGCCTGGTCGGAAGAGGCATCATGTGTTCTGTTCGCGTCGAAGATCTCATGGATGGACTGGCTGAGAGGCTGGGAGTTCTGGAGATCAGGGGCGCCCGGGGTCTCGGCAGGGAAATCCCCCATTCCGGCGCCTGCCTGCTATG
>Ga0116160_1002220_pt1 | contig 18675 bp, 14 predicted proteins | sample AD_JPNAS2_MetaG_FD_89879 | JGI IMG/M metagenome (GOLD analysis project Ga0116160, IMG submission 89879) | Active sludge microbial communities of municipal wastewater-treating anaerobic digesters from Japan - AD_JPNAS2_MetaG | ecosystem: Engineered > Bioreactor > Anaerobic > Digestate | place...
CAACCGCAGAAAGTTGAAAGTTGAAAGTTGCAAGTTGCAAGTTATAAAGTTATTAATACTTTATAAACTTTCTAACTTTATGAACTTTCTAACTTTATGAACTGGTTAATTATCATTCAAAAAGCACCACCAAATAAATATAGTTAGATTCCTTCATTCCCTAACTAAATTAAAAGATGGTGCAAACACAATGATGTAAAAAAGGACAAATAACTCAAGAGGAAAGAGTAAAAATTTATGGATATATTCAATTAAACTTATCTTTGCGTGAGATGGGAAGGCGTTTATGACGTCAACACACATCGATATCTAAAGAAATAGATCGTAACAGCATAGATAAATGACGATGAATTATAAAATATTGTCCAATAAAAGCAGAAAATATGCGTTTAGAAAGAAGATATAAGGCAAACCAGAAACATATTATTCTTCGAAAAGATAATAAACAGCGTAAGTTGTTAGAAAACTTATTAAAGGAGAAATGAAGTAGTTGGTGAGTAGATGAGATTATTTGACGCATAAATATTGAGTTTGGGACAAAAACAATAAGTACGTCAACATTTTATCGTTTTATTCGTGAATATAATCCGATGCTACAAAGGTATTTAAGATTTAAGCAATATTGATACAAGACTGTTCACAAGGGCAACAAAAGGAAAAAAATATATCAAGATGTTCCAAATATAAAAGATAGAGCAGAAATAATAAATCAACGTTGAAGAATATGAGATTTTGAGTGAGATACTATAGTATCTGGACATAAATATAAGTGATGACTTATGTCATTGGTTGATAGAAAAGCTCGTTATTATCTACTGAAAAAAATTTGAAATTTAAAAGCAGGAACGATAAATATGACAATAAAATCAATGTTAAATGGAGAGAAAATAGAAAGTATAACCTTTGATAATTGAGTAGAATTTTCAAAGATTAAAGAATTACATCGACAATGTTATCGTGCAGATCCATATTCAAGTTGGCAAAGATGAACAAATGAAAGACATAATTGATTTGTAAGACGATTTATACCAAAATGAGTAAATATAAATGGACGAACAGATGAAGAAATTCAAAATATACAAGACATGATTAATCATAAACCAAGAAAGATATTGTGATACAAAACTCCTTATGAAGTTTACTACAATACAAGTAAAAAATATATCAATTAATATCTAACTATTTTTAAAAAATATTCTACTGGTGCTTTTTGGTTGAAAATTAAGTTTTCGATGTTAAGTGTTGATTAAGTTAAAAAAATATATATCCTTAATCAATATATAATTTTTTTTATAAAAGAACTATTAACTTATTTATTTTTTTATTTAATACAAAATGAATAAAAAAACTAAAAAAATACTATGAATGCTGTGATTAATATTATTGTGAACAATATTATGAATATGTTTTATAAAATGAAAAAAATGAGAAGAAGTATGAGGGATAATTATTGATCAATCATCTACTATAGCTACTATAACAATCAGTGATTGAAACAATACTTTTGTGATTATGGACAGAAATTTATGAGCTTTAGAGGCAGGGACTGGACCAAACTCTTATGGTTATTATTATCAACGAGGAAATAATCATGGATTTTCTAATACAGGAAACCTGGATAAAATGAGTAATTTAAAACCAGATATAAGTGCTTATGGTCCAAAAACTTTTAGTGGATATTATAATGATGATACATTTATTTTAGCAGGACCTGATTGGTCAATTATTCCTAATTATAATTTGCGAGGTGGACATTTAAAAGATAATTTAAGTAGTATCCCAATAGGAATTGATGCTCAAAATAGGCAATGACCATGTCCTGATGGTTTTCATGTGCCAAGTATAGGAGAATGGAATCAGCTTTTTTTGACTTGGGGGAAACTAAATGGTTTACCATCAAATTATAAAGATTATAAGAAATTTTTTAGTAATAAAAAAGCTATAAAATTTAGTAATGATTTTTTATTGCCTCTTGCAGGTTGTCGTAATTATATGTCTAGAGCTATGGTTTATGCTCAGGGCAGAAGTGCTCTTTATTGGTCTTCTAGTCCAGCTGTTCATAATGCTTATCTCATGTTTTTTGATTCTTCTGAGGTGAGTACAAGTATAAAATGTCGTGCTTGAGCATTTTCTGTTCGCTGTTTTAAGAATATTCAAGAAGAAGATAAGTAGTACTTATTGAATTTAAATTTAAAAAGATTTGCTTTTTTGGAATAAAAGAATATAATCTAACTGTTGAATTAGTTTTATTTGAGAAATCTCTTTATTATGCACTTAATTGTTCTACAAAACAATAATGTAAATAATAATAACCTTTCAAACCAAAGGAGATTTTTCTAGAAAATAAAGTTTAGTAAACAAATACAAAGCTTCCTAGAAAAATCTCTAGGAGGCTTTTTTTATTAAAAACCATTGATACCATGACAGATCCAAAACGTTTAATTCCTACTCAAGGGATGAATAACAAAAGGAATTGCTCTTAGGAGCAAAAACAACTATAGATTATCATTAGTATTCCTTTTATTTTTTACAAAAATTATCATGAAAACTATAGAAAAAAAACTTAAATCATTAGATTTAGAGCTAGTCATTGGACTAGAAACTCATATAGAGCTTAACACAAAAACTAAGGTTTTTTGTGACTGTAAAAACCAAGATAGCAAAACTATCAATCAACATACTTGCCCTGTTTGTAGAGGAGAAGATCTCATGCATCTCAAACCAAACTTGGAAGCAATAAAAAAAACTATTAAAAATAGTCCTATCAAAATATATGCTTGAATGAAAATATTGGAACAATCCGATGAATGAAATACTGGACCAATCTGTTTTGGGTATTTTAGCGACATAGAACTTATAAAATAAATTTCATCTATTTATATAATATAACATACCTAGAATAAACCTAGAATAAAAGTTTTTTTATACTTTCTTCTTTTGAATTTCATGTCCAAATATCAATATTGTTTTTGAAATATTTATATTAAAAAACACTCCAACTTTCAACTTGATAAACTACTTCACTTCTTGCATTTCCCAGAACTCTATTATATCTCATTCTTCTATTTTTTTGGATACTTTTACTTTCATACCACATTCTTCTCATTCATTTGCTTTTTTAATTTCATCTTTATTTTTGTGGAGAGAGATTATTTCTCATCAAGCAATAATATCTTCTCATCTAATAACTCTAAATTTAGATTTGTTTTGAGCGATTCACTCAATTACTTTCCCACCCACAACCATTTCTTTTCACTTTGTATAGAAAATTCATAATATTTCTAATTTTCAAGTAACTACTTCTATCTCTTCGTACTTTATCATTCACATAGTCAAATCTTCTAAGTATGTAGTCAATTCATATATCACATCATAAGCTTTCATTTCTACTTTCATTTGTTCTGCTTTTTTCTTTAATACAGAATTTATAGAAATATTAAATCATAACAACAATGCTCCAGATGCTTGCGCTAAAGAAAGATCTGAATCATTAAAATGTCATACATCTTGATGCACTATTTTAATAATAACATTGTCTGGTGTAGAAACTCAAAGAACAGCCTGTTCCAATGCACTCAAACTACTAGATCCATCAGATTTTAAGATTAATCTTAATTCTGTTTTTTCGTCACTATCTCAAGCTCACAATTTAGATAAGAAATCTTGAACTGCTGATTTAGAACCTTGTTTTATTTCTTGTTCTTGAATCAATGTTATTTTTGTACTAGCTTCTTTTTCATTTTTCACAACCTCTACCATCCTACCTGCTTCTGGCAAATCAGTAATTCAAAGTATTTGAATTGGTTCTCCTCATCTAGCAACTCTAATTATTTTTCAAGTCCAATCTTGCATCCTTCTAACTTTACCATAAGTATTGTATGCCACAATAACATCTCAAACTTTTAGAGTTCCTGTCATTACTATCATACTTGTAACAACTCATTGTTTTGGGTCTTTGTGGGCATCCAAAACTACTCATATAGCAGATCTATCTGGATTATATTTCAATTCTAACATTTCTGCTTGTAAAAGTATCGCTTCCAAAAGTTCTGGAATTCATGCTCCAGTTTTACCAGAAACTGGAATAATTGGAGTCTCTCATCCCCAATCTTCTGGAGTAATACCATTTGCAGATAAATCTGTTTTTATTTGTTCTATATTCTTTTTACCTTCTTTGTCTATTTTTGTAATAGCAATAATAATCGGAACACCAGCAGATTTTGCATGATTTATAGATTCTATAGTTTGTGGCATCACACTATCATCTGCAGCAACAACTATCACTGCTACATTTGTAAGTTTTGCTCATCTGGCTCTCAAATCAGTAAATAATTCATGTCATGGAGTATCTATAAAAGTAATTTTTTTACCATTACATTCTGCTATGGATGCTCAAATAGATTGAGTAATTCATCAAGCTTCTTTGGAAGCAAAAGCAGTTTTTCTAAGATAATCAAGTAGAGTAGTTTTACCATGATCTACATGTCCCATAATAGTCACGATAGGAGCTCTTTCTTCTAAATGAGAAGCTTCTTTGTCCATATCTAATAAGGACTGTAAATCTCCCGTAATAAAACTCTCTAAATCCATTTGTGTATTTTCTTCTTTTTTTACTGTTACTCAAAATTCTTCTGCTATCAAAGATGCTGTATCAAAATCCAAATTAGCAGTAATTCATAACATTAATTGATTTTGCATCAAAACTCTCATCAGTTCATTTAGTGGGACTCCCATCTTTTCAGAAAACTCTTTTACAGAAATATTTCAATCAATAACTATTTCTTCTTTTTTTACCAAGTTTGCTGAAGTAGTAGCTATTTTTGGCTTTTTAACAACTTTTTGTTCTTCAATTTGTGTATTTTCAGTTTCTTTATACTTACCTTTACTTGTAGTAATAACTCATTTTACTTTTTGTCATCTAGGATAATCTCATCAAGATTTTTTGTCATATCTAGGTTTTTCATAAGTAATGGTCTTTGGAGCAGGCCTACCACTATGAGAAATTATATCTTCTACTGTAACAGAAACACTGGATTTTTTTTCTTTTTTAACCAAATCTTGTTTGGAAGGTTTTGAAGCAAACTCGTCTTGTATAACTTTTTGTATCTCCGCCTCTTCTTCTTCTGTCAAATCTTCAATGATTTCATCTTCATCATCGTCTTCATAAACAGGAGTTTCTTCTTGCCTAGTAAATCAAAGTCATGCCAAAAAACCACCACCTCACAATAATTCATCTGATTTTAATGCTGTTGGCTTTGTTTCTTCTTTTTTGACAACCTTTGCACCTAGTTTTCAATTTTTTTCTAAAAGCTTTTTAATTTTTAATAAATTTGCATCAGAAACTATAACAGTTTTTGCTGTTATTTCTTTTCCAGTAACTTTTTCATAATACCTAGAAAAAGTACCCTTTGCAACTCATAAATCTTTTATTACATCTTCAATACGTGGCATAAACTTTTGTAAATACTAAAAAATCTGCTAAACACATCGTAATTATATTGTTTTCTTTTTCAAGAAGAAATTTAACAGTTTATACAATCCTACCACCCGCCCCGTAGTCCTACAGGGCCGGGTGGTAGGAAAGACTTTATAATCTTCTTTTTTTCTTCTTGAATTTAAAGCAAATTTGTTTATTGATTAAGTAATCAATTTTATTCATTTATTTTTTGTTATGGAAAAAAAACTAATAAAATTAGAAGATTCAAATTACGAAATTCAAGTAATATTTACTGATGAAGAAAAGGAAAACGCTAAAAATGAAGCTATTAAAATTTTAGGAAAAGATCTAAAAATCTCTTGATTTAGAGATGGTCATGCTCCCATCAACTTAATAGAAGAAAAATTAAATCCAGAACATGTAAAGATGGGAACTTATGAATATTTAATAAATAAATGATTACACGAAGTCTTAGATGAAAATCAAGAAATAAAGTTTATTTGAGAGCCTTATGAGCCAAAAGAATATGATAAAGAAAATAGAGTAGGTATAAAATTAGACATTTATCCTGAGGTTCAAATTCTAAACGATAAACGAAAATCTTTGAAAATGTGAAAAATGGAGACTAAGGCTACCGATAAAGAAATAGAAGATTCATTATTACAACTAAAGAAAAACTACGCAGAATACAAAGATACCAACAAAATAGAAAAAGATACTGTTTCAAAAGTTTCATTGGATTTCCTAGATAAAGATTGAAAATCTTTAGAAATTGGTACAGTTTATGTATGAGAACCAGAATTTACAGAATCTAAATTTTATGATATTTTTATATGAAAAGAAAAAAATATGAATTTTGAATTAGACTACAAAGAAAATGATTTACCTCCCACCTTCCATAAAAGAAAATCAGAACAAACCCCTGCAAAAATTAATGTTATCATCAAAGACATCAAACAAATCATATTACCAGAATTTACAGAAGAAAATATTAAAAAGTTTTTCCCAGATCAAAAAGAAGTAGAAAATCTACAACAATTAAAAGAATATATCAAAAATGAAATAGAAAAACAAAAACACGATTCCGAACTCATTAAAAATATAGAAGAGTATATAAATAATATCAGAGACAAAAGCATGAAAATTACTATCCCTCAAACATTAATTCGTCAAGAGTTTAAATCTAGAATAGATAATTTAGAACAAAGATTTGGAGGTCAAGAAAAACTAACAGAATATTTCAAGCAATTATGAGATGAAAAAACAAAACAATTTGTAGAAGACATATCCAAAGCTTCTCAAGATAGTTTAGAAAAATTCTTTATCTTACAAAAAATCACAGAAGAACTAAAAATAGATATAGATCGACAAAAAGCATGAAAATTAGAAGTGGAACAAAAACTTTATGACAAGGTTAGTAAGTAGTTACAAATAAATAGTTTATAAAGTTTTTGAATGTCCCCCTTAGTAAGGGGGATTAAGGGGGATTTATTAAAAGCTGATAAGTATCCCCTTACTCGTTACGGAGAACTCCGTAGTTAAGGGGCTATAACTTTACAAACCACAAATGCTAGAACCATTATCAAGTCTATTAAGACCACAAAAAATAGAAGATTTTGCAGGACAAAAAGATATATTACTACCTATATCTAGTTTTTTGGATAGTAAATATATTCCATCTATGCTTTTTTGGGGACCAGCATGAACCTGAAAAACAACATTAGCTAGAATTATAGCAAAAAAGATGGATGCACAATTTCGAGAATTATCTTGAGTTATAAGTAAAAAAGAAGATTTAGTAGAAATCATAAAACAAGCAAAAATAAATTTCAGTTTTGCAAAAGCATCAATAGTATTTTTGGACGAAATACACAGGCGAAATAAAGCACAACAAGATACATTATTACCATTCGTAGAAAAATGAATTATTACATTAATATGAGCAAGCACCGAAAATCCATGATTTTATATAAACAATGCTTTGTTATCAAGATGTAGAACGTTTGTATTCAAACAGCTAGAGCCAGAAGAAATATTTGATTTTCTAAAAAAGAATCTAAAAAAAATTTACCAAAAATATCCAGAAATCCAAATAAATGACGAAGTACTGACTCTAATTTCCAAACTAGCTAACGGAGACCTCAGAACTTGAATAAACATATTGGAAGCAAGTATTTTATATAAATGAAAATGAAAATTAAATTTAGATGATGTCCAAAAAAACACACAAAAAAATATTTATTATGATAGAGATGGAGATGAACATTATAATGTAATATCAGCTTTTATCAAATCAATGCGTGGTAGTGATGTCGATGCGACAGCATACCGGTTACAAAGAATGATAAAAGCATGAGAAGACCCACTATTTATAGCTAGAAGAATGATAATCCTTGCTAGTGAAGATATTGGTTTGGCAAATTCAAACGCATTATTGATAGCAAATCAAGCTTTTGATGCAGTACAAAAAGTTTGATTCCCTGAAGCAGAGTTTGCATTATTCCACGCAGCAATATACTTAGCTAAGTCAGCAAAGTCAAATGCAGTATATAAAAGTATACTAGATACAAGAAAAGCAGTAGAGGAGTTTTGAAATTTAGAAGTACCCATCCACCTAAGAAACTCTACTAGCAAACTTACAGAAGAATTATGATATTGAGCAGAATATAAGTATCCACATGACTACAAAGACTCAAAAGTAGAACAACAATACTTACCAGATAAATTAAAATGAAAAAAGTTTTTTGAATAAATTTATAAAACAACCTCTGGTTAGGGGCTGTTGTATGTATGAAAGCTTTGGGAGAGTTTCCGTAATTTGCGATTTATTTTTTTATTTTTTCATCTTTTTTCGTTCTTCATAATATCTCTTTCATTCTTCCTCTCATTTCAATAATGCTTCTACATATCATCATCCTAAACATTTATTATTTCATCATAATAAGGAGATTATTCATTCATAACTCTTGGGTATGTTTAAATAAGTCTTTGCTAGTTCTTTATACTTAGCAAAACTGCCAACAACCATTTTCCTTTCTGCTTCTGATAAGCGTTCATAAAAATCCAAAAACCCCTCTCTTGTTCTTATTTTTTTAGAATTTATTTTTTTTCGTTCTTCATAATATTTCTTTCACTCTTCATCTCATTTCAATAATGCTTCTACATATCATCACCTCCAACATTTAACTGTTCATCATAATAAGGGAATTAGTCATCCATAAGTCTTGGGTATGTTTGGATAATTCTCTGCTAATTTTTCATATTCATGTGCACCTTTGATAGCCATATTTTTTTCTTCATCTGATAAGCATTCATAAAAATCTACAAAATCTTGTCTTTTTACAAATTTTTCTACATTAATTTTTTCTCAGATTAGGGGTTTATCTGTTTCTTGTTTTTCAAATAAATAATAATTCATCTTGGATTTCCAGTTTGTAATATTTTCATAGTCAAAATTGACACCAACGATATTTTCGTTATTTTTGATTCAGATTTTTGTGTTTCCCAAAAAATAATTCAATTGGATATATCAATTATAAATAAAGGTTTTTTCTCCGTAAGAATTATTGATAAGAATTGTTTTATTGATTCTAGGAATATAAATATAAAGATAACTTTGCTCTCTCATCTGATTTTTTTGATTTACTCCGATAGCCACATACAAATCATCGGTATAAATTCATTTTTCTCTAAGTAAATTAAGCAACAATCAAAACTTGTTGTATCATTCTCTCTTTTCAATCCATCAATTTCAAGAACCTGTTTGGATTGGCTTTTCATCTGGCGGAAGAATTGTATCTTCGACTTTTTTGTAACAAATTTTCATCTTTTTTAGTATATCTTCCATATTTTCTTGATTATCTAGTATTTTATTAAGATGAGCAATGCACTGATCCAGTAAATCACTAATACTCATTTTGTCGCCCGTTGCTATTTGCATAATTCTGGATTCCAAAACATTTCTTAACTCGAAATTTCTACTATGCATCGCTTGATATATTTTGGTATTATTGATTTTTTTGTTTTGTGCTTGATAATTTTTTAATATATCAAAAACTGCAGATTCAATATCTGATTCCAATTGAATCAATGCATTGAGTATTTGCTCGGATCATGGTTGCTGATCAAGCATTTCCAAAATATTAAAATATGAGTCTTGAATAGAGATTTTTTGCATAATATAAGGTCTAAAAACATAAAAGAAATAGTTTTGCTTTTAATAAATTCATGTAGACACACATCACATATAATATATATTTTACACAAAAAATCAAGCGAAAAATAATAAAATAAAATATAATTTTACCACCCAGATCATCCATCACACATACTATTCTTTAGCACTCAACAGATGGTATTTAATCACCTAGATGGTAAAATATTTTCAACTTTACAAAGTTGATAAACCCTTGATAAATTTAAAAGATTTGACCATAATGAGATCGCGAAAGTAGCGATTAAAATTGGGGAGTCATGGTATCTAGCTGACAATCTTGATAAATTTGAATGACTAGATCTGAGGATGGCGAAAAGATTAATTGAAGCTGGGTATTCTGACGAAGTGAGAAAAAATATTAAGAATTTCAAACAAGCTGATGAATAAAAAATTCAAAAATAAAATTCATAAATGTTAAAAAACTACTTTTTTTTCTGAAAAATTTTTGCAATAAACAAAAGTGGAGAAACTACAATCCTTTGCCAAGTAGGTTTGAACCACAAAAAAGCAGGGTAGTCCTTCAACAACAAATTCAAAAACTTAGAAAATTTATTTTTTTCTTTATCTTGATCAAACGGATAACGAACAAAATCCCAAATAAATTGAAACATTTCAAAGAATTAAATTATCTAAAATTTTCAATAAAGAATCATCTATGATCTGAACCTGGAGTATTTAATTTGGTAATATTTGACACAACAGAATCATCGTCTATAAATATATGATCAATGTGAGATATAATAAAAGGTAATGATTTTATTCTCCAAGTAAATAGTATCCTAAAATTTTTTGTCATATTTTTGAATCCAGACATTACAGCTTCTAATTTTTTATAATAAATAGACCACGGAGAAACATTGAAATCTCACAAAACCATTACATGATTGTTTTGTGATTGTTCCAAATCATGCTTTTCAAAATCATTCATCAATATATTGAATTGTTTATTTCTCATAGTAAAAAATTTATAAGCTGCAGGAGAACTCGTATGTACTAAATAAAAATAATAATTTTTATCATCCTGCTTCAAGTTGAAATGTGAATATCTCCATGTTCATTGATCTACATTATCAGTTAAGTTATCAATTGGATATTTACTAAAGACAACATTTCAGAAATATTTTTGTGACCAACTAGTACGAGCAGAGTAAGGATATTTATCATACAAATTTTCTTTCATATTTTGATAATGCTCATCAGCAAATTCTACCATCAAAACCACATCAGCATCATATTTATTTATCCAATCCAAAATCCCAGTATAGTTGTGATTTTTATACAAAATATTTGAATACAAAACATTTATCCCAGTTCATTCCTGTTGATCAAATCAATCTCAATTATAAAAATTTGTGTAGTCTTTGGAATAAAGAAAAAATAAAAGACCAAACATTAAAATAAACAAGGGTGAGAATTTAGCATAAATTCAAACCTTTTTATTTTTTAATAAGACAAATTGAGTTGCAAAAGTAAGGATTGTAAAAAGAACAATATATGGCAAAAAACTTAAAACCAATTCACTAAAATAAAAACCAGGAAATAAATATGTAAAAAACAATAATACAAAAACAAAAAATGTTAAAATAACATAAGACATTGTTCAAAATAAAAACTAAAATCATAACGAAAATACTTATAAAAAAGCAAGATTTTTTTGCAAGTTAAAAACAAAAAAGTACCAAAATAATAAGTATTCTTTTCCATTTGATTTAATAATGTTCTTTTATATATTACTATCATTCGTAGAAACAAATATTTATTAAAATAAAGTATTCAAAACTGATAAAATAAAAAACTTTATTCCTTAAAAAATAACAACATGAAATTTAAAAACAAGGTAGCCATAGTTACTGGTTCCAGTAGAGGAATCTGAAAAGCAACCGCTTTAGAGCTTGCAAAAAATTGAGCAAGTGTAGTAATTTCAAGTACAAAACTAGAAAATTGCACAAAAATAGTAAAAGAAATTGAAGATTTTGGTTGAAAAGCTATAGCAGTAAAATGTGATGTTTCAAATTCAAAAGATGTAAAAAACCTAGTCGACACAACTATTAAAAATTTTTGAAAAATAGATATTTTGGTCAACAATGCATGAATTGGTCCTACAAAAGCCTTTGAGGAACTAACAGAAGAGGAACGAGATTTTGTCATAAATATAAATCTAAAATGAGTATTTTTATGTACAAATAATGTAATAAAATATATGTTAAAGCAAAAAAGTTGAAAAATTATTTCAATATCTTCTATTTTAGGAAAAAGATGATTTGCTCATGCATCATCATATTGTACAACCAAAGCAGCTGTAATCAATCTAACAAGATCTTTGGCAATAGAGTACGCATCACGCAATATTAATATAAATGCTGTAGCACCATGATTTATCAGGACAGATATGACAAAAGAAAGCTTGGAAAATGATGAAGTAAGTAAAATGTTGCTAAACCATACTCCAGCATGAAGGTTTGGAGAAGCAGAAGAAATTGCAAAAGCAGTAGCATTTTTAGCTTCAGATGATGCTAGTTACATTCATTGAGAAACATTAACAGTAGATTGATGACGATCAATAAACTAAAAGCACCCAGATACAAATAAGCACTACAAACAAATTCTCATTTACCTTTTAAAGATACTAGTTCGAATCTCCGCCTATAAATTAATTGAAAATTTATGAACTTATAGTATTTTAAAAAATTAAAACTATGAAATTCCATATACTCACATTCGGTTGCCAAATGAATTACGCAGATCATGCTAGAATAAAATCAATCCTATTGAATTGCTGATTTTCCTATACAGATGAACAAAACGATGCTGATATCATCATATTGATCACATGTTCTGTCAGACAAAAAGCAGAAGATAAAATAACATGATTATTAAAAGACTTCAAAAAAACTCAAAAAATCTGGATTACTTGATGCATGATCCAACACAATATTAGAAATAGCAAACTTACAAAAAAGAAATTACCTCAAAATTTGAGAATAGGAAATTTTTTGTGAACAATAAATATGGGAAATTATGAAATAATGTGATTAAGCACGGAAGAAATAAATAATGCACAATCTCAGACGATCGATAAATCGTCTGGAATTGTGCCCATCAACAATGCATTCAATCCACAATTTTTTAATCTAAAAAAAACCTTTGAAAACATAGAGTTGTTTCGAAGAATCGATGATACTTGATTCCTACCAAAAATATTAGAAAAAATTTGATATAAAATCAAATATAACAGTGATTTATTGAACGAATACGAAAAAATAATCCCAGAAAATCAAAATACTTCTATGAATATAAGACACAAGAAAACAGCTTATATTCCGATTTCCACCTGATGTAATCAGTTTTGTTCATACTGTATTGTCCCTTATGCTAGAGGACTAGAAAGAAATTTTGAAGTAGAACATATCGTAAATGAGTGTAAAGTTCATCTACAAAACTGAGCTGAAGAAATAGTATTACTATGACAAATAGTAAATAAACATCCAAAGTTTGTAGAAATAATAAAAGAAGTTTTGAAATTAGATTGATTGAAACGGCTTAGATATACTTCTCCATATCCAACTTATTACAGCAATGAATTGTTGGAACTACATGAAAAAGAAGAAAAACTTTGTCCACATATCCATATCCCATTTCAATCGTGATCAGATCAAATATTGAAAGCTATGAATAGATGATATAATAATCAAAAAGCAAAAGAATTTATAGATAAAATACAAAAACTTAATAGAAAAATCAGCATTACAACCGATATTATAATTGGATTTCCAAACGAAACTGAAGATGATTTTCAAGAAACATTAAATTTAGTGGAGTACTGAAATTTTGATATGATTTATATAGGAATTTATTCACCTAGACCATGAACTTACGCAAACCAAAACATTCCAGACAATATTCCATATAAAATAAAACATAAAAGATGGCAAAAACTAAATGAATTACTAAACAAAATTTCACTTTCAAATAACCAAAAAGAGATTTGAAATATTAGAACATCTTTGATCAATGATTTTTTAGCACAGGATGAGAAGTGAAATTATCAATACGAATGATATACAGATAATATGAAACAAATCATCATTTCTTCCAAAAAATCATTACAAATTGGAGATTTTATTGAAACTAAAATTACCAATGGAGTAGTATTCAAGCTATTTTGAGAGTGCTAATTGCATATCAGAAGTTGTTTCTTTTTCTAACTATGCTGTCCAATTAAGGCTTCAAACTTTTTCCAAGGGATAAAGTCTAAGAGTTCATTGAAAATTGTACGAGAATGTTTATACATATTAGTGCCTTATGATATAAAAATTTGCTTGTTTTTACTTTATAAGGATTTATGCTGTCCAATAAACAGCATTTACAGAAAAATCCGTGCTAATCACACGGATTTTCCTGTTATTGATTTTTTTTATTTGGACAGTAGTGTTTTTCTAAAAAAGAATTTGACATTTTACATAATTTCACTACAATAGATACACAAATAATTTATTTAATAATTATCTACTATGGGAAAAATAGAAAAACCAAACATATCAGTTAAACAAGAACAAATCGAAAAAAGTACAAACGTTACTAAGGTTACTAAAGAAGAAATAATAAAAGTTCAAGAAACTCCTGAATTTGTTTGATTAAATAATCATTTCTTACAAAAATTAGGCAATGAAAATATAACAGAAAAAGATAGGGAACTTTACACAGATATAATTATACGTATTATAAATGATATTCGTTTAGGATTAGAAACCAAAGATTTTAATATTAGATTAAACGAATTAGATAAAATTTTTAAAAATAAATTTCTTTTAAATAGTGTAAAACTATGAGACACCATAGAATTGGCTTATGCAGATTTACTAAAACAAATTGACAATTTAATTACAAACAAAAGGACAGAGTTAAACATCTTAACAGAAATTAATAGAATTGCTACAGCAGAAAAAGTACAAAAAGAAATTGATAATTTAATTACAAAAAAACGCCATATTGAAAAGAAATTAAGTCAGATAGAGGAATAAACCTAGATTATAATATGTGAAATTTTATTATTTATCACTCCAAAAAATGCCCAATAGGGCATTTTTTGTTGTTATTTGAATAAAAATCATTATACTCATTATTAATGAGTTGATAAATATAATCCCAAAAAATCTCGGTAAGAACAACTAAGTCTAGAAAAAATAGATCACAAAGGGTTTGTAAATTATATGGTTTAAGTGAATAAGAAATTAGGATTGTAAAAGAGAGTTTAATCGTTTATTATTATATTATTTGAAAAATGGTTATTGCTGAACATTTTCGAGAAACAAAAGAAAAGTTAAAAAGTATTAATAAAAAACATATCGGTCAACGATTAGTAAAAGAATGATACTTTCCGGAGCAAAATATACTACCACCGTGTTTTTCCGTCGAAAACTTTAATCTAAATACAAATCCATATTTTAAAATAAACAAAAAGAAAACAAAGTTTAAACCAGACTCATCCGAATTAATAAAAATCAAATATCCAAAATCTTTACTAACTGACAGAATTTTTTCTATACAAAACCCAAAACATTATCATGATATTGTTTATCGAATAATAGATGATTGGGACAATATCGTAAATATTCTTTTTAATAAAGATCTAAAAATATATTCATATAGTCTTCCTATCCCTTTAAATACAAGCGGTAATCCCTTACGCTCTTGAAGACTTATTTATGAGCGAATTCAAATGGCTGAAAAAGATGTTGTTTTAGAATCATATAAATATGAGTTTATAGCTAGATCCGATATAACAAACTTTTATAATTCAATTTATACACATAGTATATCATGGGCTATTCATTGAATAGAATACATGGAAGATACTACAAAACGAAATGATTATACATTAGTATGAAATAAAATTGATAAACTTGTACAATACTCAAATAAAGCACGCACAAATTGAGTATGAATATGATCTGCACTAAATGATTTAATTGCAGAAATCATACTATCTGCCATTGATTTAAATGTATCAAAAAAACTTACAGAAGAAAATATAGATTTTATTTGAACACGCTTTAAAGACGATTATCGCTTTCTTTGCCATTCAAAAGAAGATGCTAATTTAATATTAAAAACATTAGAACAGGAACTAAGTCAATTTCACTTATTAATAAATGAAGCAAAAACTACAGTTTTTGAACTACCAAACTGACTATATAGGGAACATGATAAAGAATATCATATATATTCTTTAAAAGATATAAACAACATACCCTTTAAAAAAGTGGAAATTACCATACTAAAAGTATTGGAAATACATAATAAATTCAAATGAACTAGTATTATAGAAAAATTTTTAAATGAGCTGACAGATAGAAATAAGGACTATAAATTAAAGATTAAATTCTCAGATCGAGAAACTGAAAGACAAATTAGCAGATTATTTAGTTTACTTATCTTAATAAAACGTGAATCTGAAAAAGCCTTGTGCTATATTTTATCAATCATAGAATTAATATATATAGAATATAAAGATCAGTTTCCAAATTTAAAAACTGAAATAAAAGAACTTATCACAACTGAAATTGAAAAAGCAAATGAAAAAAAATCCATTTTCCAGTTGGTTTGGTATTGTTTCTTTTCCCAACATTTAAATTTATGAATAAAACTAAATAAAAAAGTAGATTCTAATCTACAAAAAGATTTATTATTAAAGTCATGCTTAAAAAACAAACAAATGTTTTTTGATGATAAATGTTTTAAAAAACTATGAATACAATTATTCAAAAAAATAGATGAGTTTAATAATGTTAAGTTAATGGAAATATTAGATATATTTCATAGAAGAGAAGATGAATAATTTTACTATTTATTTTTTAGAAATTTTTTAATGAAAAAAACACGACTTATACTTTCATTACTAATAATAAGTACTATAATTTTTTGATGTAATAGCAATACACCCTCTAATAATTCAACAGACTATACGAAAAGTGAAAACATTATCCTATGATGATACCTATACAGAAACCTAAATTTAGAAAATGAAGCTGATAAAAAAGAATATAAACAGCTTCAAACCGATAAAACTTTAATTCTTGAATATCAAACCAAAACATCTCGTGCAATAAATAAATTTATAGACACAATACATCAAGATCTTTTGGATTCTTGTAAAATGTATTGAACAAACCATGACACCACAACAGGAAGTTTCTATGAAAGAGATGTCTGTGTAGATAGTTACATTTCCAATCTACATCAAAAATTAAAATCTGAATTAATCAATCCACAAAAGAAATATTCTGACAAAGATCCAGTTTTGCTTTCATATTATCAAGATTTGCAAGGAGACCATCCATTTGTTCGTTATTTTGTGGACTTATATGATTATATTTTGAAAAAATGATGGGATCTCGGTAAAATACCAGAATATCCAATTATATGACCTCTTACCCCCAATACAGAATGATGATACCGAAATGATGAAGAAACTGCACAAGATTTGGCTGTAAAAAATTGAACTTGATTTTACACCTATTGAATATGAAATATAACAGAAACTGATTATTGATCACATATATCAAGCATTAGTTCATGAATCGTTGTAAATGGTCATATGCTAGAACGAATTGAAAAAGAATACTGATACCATTTCCCGTATTGAAGCATGGAAATTGAACATGGTAGTGCTCCTATGTATTGACCTTTTGTTCTTTATTATGAGGAAGAAAATAGGAATTATATCTATCAAATTATAGGAGCTGGAGCATGATCCTGAGAATTTATACTTCTCGTACGGGCTCTTATTGATTGATTATGGATTCCTCTTGGACAATGCGGACATAATTGATACGTCTTATTCCCTAATTATCCACAACTTTTTGGAGAATGCAATGAATGGATAAATAATAATCCACTTACTATTTTTACACAAGAAATTGATTTATATGATTGAAATAGTATATTACAAATGGCTGATAATTTCGCCTTTTTCTTGAAAGCTTTGGAGTCTACAAGAGTATTAAGTAAATAAATTTTATATTTTTATTACAAAAAAAATGAAAAAAATCTGACTTTTCTTTTCCCTATTATTATGTTGTTTCTTCATAACTTGATGTTTCAATAAAATTGAAAACACAAATGAAACTCAAACAATAACAAACAAAAATACAGATCAGATAATCTCTGATGCAATTTATCAGTATGAAGAATGTGGTAAGGATAGTGAAAATGAAAAGACCTTTATCTCCTATGCGCTACTTTGAACTTGATGGAATTCCCAATGACATACAGAATATTATTTGGTGGTAAATGGGCAATGATATTTCTTGGACCAAAGATGAAACATTGCTAGTTCATGTGGATTTGGTGGAATCCCTACCACAATTTCAATATCACAAGATGAAAATTGACCAGTATTGCAAGAATATAAAATAGCAAGAGATGGAAGTGAATACGACAGCTCCACAAGAGAAATGTTTTCCAAACAAGCTTACAATACACGAAGAAATTGAAAATATACTTTCAACAATACTGAAAAAACTTTTTTGGAACAGGCTGAAGAATATTTTGGCACAACAGTCATTCCAGAATCAGAAAATAATTTTGATTGTCCTTTCTGTGATAAACTACGATATTATGATTGGGATCCAGAAGATGATGAAAAACTACAAGACAGCAATGATTTAATATTCAATTATGTGTCAAACAACAACGGAAAAAACACAATATATTTTGGCAGTGATTGAAGTTTTGAAGCAAAATGAAGTTGGGATGAATGAACTTGAATTCGAGTTTTTGGAAAAGATAAAAACACCATCATAGTATCATCAAACAGGGCCGACCATATTTATGATAGATATATTATCACCAATCAAGATGAAAATAATCTGAACACGATATTAGAAGTCATACAAAGATAAAACAAATAATTTCAAATTTCCTATTGAAATATTTTATCATTTAAGTATTAACTTAATAAGTATAGTTTGTCATACATAAACGACAAATTTGTTTAGTTCCTAATTTTTTTCCAAATGAA
>Ga0116160_1002224_pt1 | contig 18647 bp, 13 predicted proteins | sample AD_JPNAS2_MetaG_FD_89879 | JGI IMG/M metagenome (GOLD analysis project Ga0116160, IMG submission 89879) | Active sludge microbial communities of municipal wastewater-treating anaerobic digesters from Japan - AD_JPNAS2_MetaG | ecosystem: Engineered > Bioreactor > Anaerobic > Digestate | place...
ATCCGTTGTTCCAGGGTCGTCAGCCCCGGCTCCACTTGAGGGGACAACATGCACCTCCTGCTTCTAATGACTCAGTTCGAAGGTTTTCTCTGAACTCGGTTTCCGCTGACCGTTCTCCGGCTCGCTCGCCGCTTCGCGGGCCAACTGGTCCAATTCTCCCGGACCAAACGCTTCCTCCAGGGCGCGCAGCGCGCGCGGATGCAGCGCCGCGCGGCCCCGCCGCAGCAGATAACCGATCTTCGTCCGCAGCGCAAGCCGATACCCCGCGGCCAGATCCTTCCGCGCCACGCGCAGGATCTCCGCCGCTTCCGCGCGCTTGCGTCCCGGTTCGGCGTAATCGGCGATGAACACCAGATGCGTCAGCGGCGTCGCCGCCGCGTCGCTCGTCGAATGCAGCGCGACGCTCTCCAGCAGATCGGCCGCCGCGATCCCCAGCTCGTGACGCGCGTAGGCCGCCGCCCGCGCTCCATGCCAGACCTTCGGAAAATCCAGGTCGTCGGGCGCAATCCTCTCGTCCAGCGCCTCCAGTTCGCGCCGCAGCCGATCCGGTTCGACTTCCTTGAATTGATCGTGAAGCAGGCCGGCCAGCGCCGCGCGCTCGGGGTCCAGACCGTGACGTCCCGCCAGCGTCGCCGCCACATGCGTAACGCCCAGAACATGCTGCACCCGCGCGGGCGACATCACCGTCGGCAGGCGATCGGTCAGGAGCTGGACCAGGGCCGGAAAATTGAGGCTCATCGGTTGTCTGCGGGTATCCTGCCGTGTGTTGGCGCGTTGACCTCCGTGCGGCGGTGCATCCACTCGAAAACAGGAATCGGGCCAATTGCCTGTCGTCCTCGCGGCCCGGCTCCAATTATACGGGCCCCCCCTCCTCCGCCTCAAGCCCCATCGCCCCAACGTCGTCCTCATCCTCGCAATCGCCCCCCAGGTTCCTCCCCAAGATTCGGCTCTCGGCTCTCGTCCCTCGTCCTCGGCTCTCGAAACCATGCCGTCCGTTATCCCAATCACCGCTTGGGACCGCCGGCATCCTCGCCGGCACGCACGAACACCCTCCCCGTTCCCAGCCGGCTGCATTTTTTTCTCGCAAAATATATCTGGATATCGTAGTCTTTTTATTATACGATCCCCGCAGCGGGCAAATGGCCCGTAAGGGACCCTCCCTGATCCCTTTTTACCCTGACGCATCAGCGCCCAACGCCCCAGATTCAGATCCCGGAAGGATGGCCGAGCCATGACGCACACGCCCCGCTTTGCCACGATCGACGGCAACGAAGCCGCCGCCTACGTCGCCCACCGCATCAATGAGGTCTGCGCCATCTATCCCATCACCCCCTCTTCTCCCATGGGGGAACTGGCCGACGCCTGGTCCGCCGCCAACCGGCCCAACATCTGGGGCCACATCCCGCAGGTCGTCGAGATGCAGAGCGAGGGCGGCGCCGCCGGCGCCCTTCACGGCGCCCTCCAGGCCGGCGCCCTCTGCACCACCTTCACCGCCAGCCAGGGCCTCCTGCTGATGATCCCTAACATGTATAAGATCGCCGGCGAGCTGACCCCTACCGTCCTCCACGTCACCGCCCGCTCGCTGGCCTGCCAGGCCCTCTCGATCTTCGGCGACCACAGCGACGTGATGGCCGCGCGCCAGACCGGCTTCGCCCTGCTCGCCTCCGCTTCCGTCCAGGAGGCAATGGACATGGCGCTGATCGCCCAGGCCGCCTCCCTCCGCTCGCGCATCCCCTTCCTCCACTTCTTCGACGGCTTCCGCACCTCGCACGAAGTCTCGAAGATCGCGCTCATCCCCGAGGACGTCATGCGCCGCATGATCCCCGACGAGCTGGTCGCCGCCCACCGCGATCGCGCCCTCAACCCCGACCGCCCCGTCCTGCGCGGCTCCGCCCAGAACCCCGACGTCTATTTCCAGGCCCGCGAGACCGTCAACCCCTTCTACGCCGCCTGCCCCGGCATCGTCCAGCGCGTGATGGATGAGTTCGCCGAACTGACCGGCCGCGCCTACAAACTCTTCGACTACGTCGGCGCGCCCGACGCCGAACGCGTCGTCGTCCTGATGGCCTCCGGCTGCGAGACCGCCGACGAAACGGTCGAAGCCCTCATCGCCCGCGGCGAGAAGGTCGGCGTTCTCAAGGTCCGGCTGTTCCGCCCCTTCGACGTCCACGCCTTTTCCGCCGCCCTCCCCGAAACGGTCAAGGCCCTCGCCGTCCTCGACCGCACGAAGGAACCCGGCGCCGCCGGCGAACCGCTCTACCAGGATGTGATCAACGCCCTGTTCGAAACCATCGGCCACAACGGCTTCGCCCTCAAAACGATCCCCACCGTCGTCGGCGGCCGCTACGGCCTCTCCTCCAAAGAATTCTCCCCCGCCATGGTCAAGGCCGCGCTCGACAACCTCAAGCTGCCCCGGCCCAAAAACCATTTCGTCGTCGGCATCGAGGACGACGTCACCCACGCCAGCCTCCCCTGCGACCCCCACTTCTCCACCGAAGACCCCAAGGTCATCCGCGCGATGTTCTTCGGCCTGGGTTCCGACGGCACCGTCGGCGCCAACAAGAACACCATCAAGATCATCGGCGAAAACACCGACTTCTACGCCCAGGGCTACTTCGTCTACGACTCGAAAAAGGCCGGCGCCGTCACCGTCTCGCACCTTCGTTTCGGTCCGCGGCCGATCCGGTCCACCTACCTCATCGCCGAAGCCAACTTCGTCGGCTGCCACCAGTTCCACTTCCTGGAAAAGGTCGATGTCCTCGCCAAAATCGTCCCCGGCGGCACCTTCCTGCTCAACGCCCCCTACGCCGCCGACGAGGTCTGGGGCCGCCTCCCCCGGCCGGTCCAGCAGACCATCATCGACAAGCAGCTCAAGTTCTACGTCATCGACGCCACCCGCGTCGCCGCCGACAGCGGCATGGGCCGCCGCATCAATACCGTCATGCAGACCTGCTTCTTCGCCCTCTCCGGCGTCCTGCCGCGCGACGAGGCGATCGAACAGATCAAGAAATCCATCCGCAAGACTTACGGTTCCAAGGGCGACGAAGTCGTCCGCATGAACATCCAGTGCGTCGACAACGCCCTGGGCAACCTCTACGAAGTAACCTATCCGGCCCAGGTGACCAGCACCATCGAGCGGACCGCCGCCGTCCCGGCCGACGCCCCGCCCTACGTCCGCGACGTCCTCGCCCGCATCATCGCCGGCGACGGCGACAGCCTCCCCGTCAGCGCCTTCCCCTGCGACGGCACCTTCCCCACCGACACCGCCCGCTGGGAAAAGCGCAACCTCGCCCTCGAGATCCCGGTCTGGGATCCCGAAGTCTGCATCCAGTGCGGCAAATGCGTGATGGTCTGCCCCCACGCGACGATCCGGATGAAAGTCTGCGACGAAGCCAACCTGGCCGCCGCCCCCCCCGCGTTTAAATCGGCCGATGCCCGCGCCCCCGAATTCAAGGGCCGCAAATACACGATTCAGGTCGCCCCCGAGGACTGCACCGGCTGCGAGCTGTGCGTCCACGTCTGCCCCGCCAAGAACCGCCAGGACCCCACGCGCAAGGCGATCAACATGGAGCCCCAGCCCCTCCTGCGCGCCCAGCAGGCCGTCAACTGGGACTTCTTCCGCGCCCTCCCCGAGGTCGACCGCGCCGCGCTCAGCCTCGCCAAGGTCCGCACCCAGCAGTTCCAGCAGCCGCTCTTCGAATTCTCCGGCGCCTGTGCCGGCTGCGGCGAAACCCCCTACATCAAACTCCTCAGCCAGCTCTTCGGCGATCGCGCGCTCATCGCCAACGCCACCGGCTGCTCCTCGATCTACGGCGGCAACCTCCCCACCACCCCCTGGGCCCGCGATCCCCACGGCCGCGGACCCGCCTGGTCCAATTCGCTCTTCGAGGATAACGCCGAGTTCGGCATGGGCATGCGCCTGGCCGTCGATCAGTTGAAGCAGCAGGCCACCGAACTGCTCCTCAAGCTGACCTCCGTCGTCGGCGACGAACTCGCCGCCGCGATCCTCAACGCCCAGCAGAAAACCGACGCCGACATCCAGGCCCAGCGCGCCCGCGTCGTCGAGCTCAAGCACAAACTGGCCGGCCTCGACACCCCCGAGGCGCGCCGCCTGCTCGCCATCGCCGACAACCTCGTCAAGCGCAGCGTCTGGATCGTCGGCGGCGACGGCTGGGCCTACGACATCGGCTACGGCGGCCTCGACCATGTCCTCGCCAGCGGCCGCAACGTCAACGTCCTCGTCCTCGATACCGAGGTCTACTCCAACACCGGCGGCCAGATGTCCAAGTCCACCCCGCGCGGCGCCGTCGCCAAGTTCGCCGCCGGCGGCAAACCGGCCGGCAAGAAAAACCTCGGCCTGATGGCGATGAGCTACGGCAACGTCTACGTCGCCCAGGTCGCCATGGGCGCCCGCGACGAACACACCCTGCAGGCCTTCCTCGAGGCCGAGGCCTTCGACGGCCCCTCGCTCATCATCGCCTACGCCCACTGCATCGCCCACGGGATCAACATGGTCGAGGGCCTCGACCAGCAGAAGGCCGCCGTCGACAGCGGCCAGTGGCTCCTCTTCCGCTACCATCCCGACCGCGCCGCCGAGGGCCGCAATCCGCTCCAGATCGACTCCAAGGAGCCGCGCATCTCGGTCGCCGATTACATGATGAAGGAAAACCGCTTCCGCATGCTGACCAAAAGCGACCCACAACGCGCCCGCGAACTGTTCGACCTGGCCGCCGACGACGCCCGCCGCCGCCGCGAAGTCCTCACCCTCCTCGCCTCGCAGTGGGCTTCGACTGAACCCGCCCCCGCGGCGAAGGACACCGCCGAGCCGGTCAAAACCGGCTCGTAACAAGCAAGGCCGCGCTTCTCCCTGCGGCCTGACCGGGCATCACCCCCACCCGTGGGGGACCGGCGCTCCCGCCGGTCTGTCCTCCACATCCCGGCACGGATGTCAGATGCGCCTCGAAGCGGCGCAATCTGAATAGAGTCCTGGCTGCCAGCCTCAATTCATGCTGGCAGAGGAAAATCACACAAGCCCTGGTGGCGCGCAGTGCAACTTGGGGAATGCCCGCCCCCTCCCCCCGTCCCTGCAGCGGGGCGCATGCCCAAGTCCGCGGAGCGGACGACCGGAATAACGCGCAGGGTGACGGCCGCAGGCCGGAACCCGTCTCCGCCCCCAACGCCCAAAACCCCTCAAAGGGGTGACCGGAAATGATCCCGTTATCCGACTGCTCTTGCGCCGGCGGTTCACATCGACGATGAAAAGCGCGGTCCCTGAACAACTGATTCCGCCCGCCGCGACCTTGCCCGAATCGGTCCACCGCCACTCCCATCAGAGACCGCAGAACCGCCCAAATCGATCACAATCACAAACACGGCCACGAGCCCGAAAACCGGTCAATCCAGTTCACTCCCCACCCTCCGCTTCCTCCGGCGGGGGGACCTCCTCATCATCCCCGCCGGTGGGATGCACGCCATTGGGAATGGCGGATCGATCAACCGCCAGATTGAGCTTCTCGGCGAGCCGCGCGAACTGCTCCAGCCACTCGCGCGCGCTGTCGTCGTCCTCGCGCGCGCGCTCGATCATCCGGCGCCACACCCCGTCTTGCGCCTGGTACAGGCGGTGAATGATGTTCTGCGCAACGGCCAGATTGATCTCGAACGGCATCTGGCACGCCGACAGCATGAGCGCGTCGAAGCGGCCGAGGGCCTGGAGCGATTCGGGCGCCTGCTCCAGCGCGCGCGCCTGGCGTTCGATCGCCCCGCGCAGCGCGAATTCCAGCGTCTGCGCGTCGAGCGTGACGTGATGCGTCAATGCCTGTTCGTGAAGCTGATCGATCCGCTCCAGATCGGGGTCGGGCGCCTCGAAGAGCTGGCGCAGCAGGCTGTTGATCGCGAACTCGGCGGCAACCTGAAACGCCCGCGGCAGCGGCATGTTCAGATCGGCGACGAACCGTATCAGCGGCGCGTTGCGGTTGTAGATGCGCTGGTAGTCGCGCTCGGCCTCGTTGAGAAACTCGCGGAGCACCTCGCCCATGATGCGCCGCTGTTCATCCCGGAAGAGCGAAGGGATGGAGTAAAGGTGGCCGCGGAACGCCCGGTCGATCTGGCGCAGAACCTCCGTCATGTCGGCGCGCGCGAAGGCGCGGCTGATCTCGCGCCGCATCGTTCGGTAGGGCGCTTCCCCCTCATCGGTGCGCACGCCGCCGCTGATGTTCTGATCGCCCAGGTGCAGGACCGCGTAGACGAGTTGCTCGCTTTCGCGCGTCACGTCCGAGGTGATGCGGGCGCGGCCGATCGCGAGCCGCGCGCGCCCCGCCTCGTGGTACTGATGCTCGATCCGCTCGACGGTGAAGGCATACACCCGCGCCATGTCGGGATAGTCTTCGAAGACTGAACTGAGCGCGTAGTGCGCGCCGACCTTGTGCAGGTCGACGATGCCCGACTTGATCCAGCGGCGATAGATCTCGGCGCCGTCGCCGACGAGATCGGTGTTGCTGTGCGCGCGCCGCAGCCGCTGGAGGAACCCCTTTTCCAGATCGGCGTCGAGCAGTTCGCGCGCCAGCTGGATCACCCGGCCGGCGTATTGCAGGATCTGCACCGACTCGATGCCCGAGATGTCGTCGAAGAACCAGCCGCAGCTCGTATACATCAGCATCGCGTGGCGCTGCAGCTCGAGCAGCTTGATCGTCCGGCTCACATCGGACCGCTCCAGCGCGAGGCGCCGGTGGCGCTGCAGAAACCGCTCGAGCGTCGCGGGCGCGCGATCGAGCACGACCTGGATGTAGTCGTTGCGCGCGCCCCACGGGTCGCGCAGGATCTTGCCCAGTTCCTGTTCAAACAGCGGCTCGGCCTGGTCGCGCAGCCAGTCCAGCGCTTCGCGCAGCGGGCGGCGCCACGCCTGATTCCACCCGGGGTGTGCGCCGGTGGCGCACCCGCAATCGCTCCGCCAGCGCTCGACCCCGTGCGCGCAGCTCCACGCGGTGTTCTCATGGATCTCGACTTCCCAGGTCGGCGGGTGCAGCTCCAGGAACTGCGCGTAGTTCGCGATGCGCGTCTCGGGGTCGGCTTCGATCGCCTTGAGCGCGTAGGCCAGGGCCATTTCGCCGTAGCGGTGATGATGGCCGTAGGTTTCGCCGTCGGTGGCGATATGCACCAACTGCGGGGCGTCGCTCTTGCGGTCAAACGCCGACAGCAGACGCCCGGCGAGATATTCCCCTTTGTTCAGCAGCCCTTCGAAGGCGACGGCGTGCGAGATCGAGCTGTTGTAGAAGAACAGCGCGATCGACCGCCCCGACGGGAGCCGGCACAGGTAGGGATGACGCGTATCGAGCGAGCCTTCGTTGACCTCGTGCCACGCGCTCTGGCCCCGCTCGCGGACTCGGGCGGCCTGGTGCGGCGCCAGAATCGTGAATCGGATGTCGTAGGTGGCCATTGCCTCCAGCGTGTCCAGATCGACGGCCGTCTCCGCCAGCCACATCCCTTCGGGCGGCCGGCCGAACCGGTGCACGAAATCGGCGATCCCCCACAGCACCTGCGTCTGTTTGTCCCGCGCGCTGGCCAACGGCATGATCATGTGATTGTAAACCTGAGCGAGCGCCGAACCGTGACCGCCGAACCGCCGCGCGCTCGCCTGGTCGGCCTCCAGCACCGCCGCGTAAACTTCGGGCGCCTGATCTTCCATCCAGGCAAGCAGCGTCGGCCCGAGGTTGAAGCTGATCCGCGAGTAGTTGTTGATGATCTCGGAGATCTGCCCCTTGCCGTTGAGGATGCGCGCCCAGGCGTTGGGGCCGTAGCACTCGGCCGTGATCCGCGCGTTCCAGTCGTGATACGGGTAGGCCGAATCCTGCTGCTCGATGCTCTCGAGCCACGCGTTCTCGCGCGGAGGCTGGTAAAAATGGCCGTGGATGCAGACGTAGCGCGCCATGGCGGTGGGGATTCCGGGGTTAGGGGAGTGACGGCACGCAGCCGGCCTGAACAACTTATCGGTCGCGCGCAACGGGCGCTCGATGGCGGTCCGCCTTCGGGCGCGCCCCCCGCGCGCGTCAGCCGGAGCGGCGGGCGCGGCGCAGCGCGTCGATTTCACTCAGCAGCGCCCGCCAGTCGTCGCGCGCCAGCAGCTCCTCGAGCGCGACGGCCCCCTTGCGCCGCCAGTTGACCCGCTCCAGATGCGTCCCCGGCGTGTTCTGCGGCTCGCGTTCGCCCCAGAGGTCCTCCAGGTTGACCAGGACAACCGAGGCGGGCCCGGCGGCCAGATGCTTCATCGCGGCGGCGCACGCCCGCGCCCGCTCGTCCTCGCCCGGGCTCAGGGCCAACTGCCCCCGGAGCGCATGGCGGATCGCGTCGCGTTGACGCCGCAGCTCCTCGGCCCCCGCGGCGTCCACCAGGTCCATCGCCAGCCGGTCCTCCACGTCGAGCGCCTCCCAGAAGGCGGCGAACGTCGGCGTATCGTGCGTATTGAGGCTGGCGACGGCCCCGGCGGGAACCGGATCGATCGCCGGTCGGCCCGCCGCGCCATGCACGGCGAACTGCATGACATACATCCGCGCCAGCCCGCGCCGCGTCATCGCGCGGCGCACGATCTCAGGCACGGTGCCCAGATCCTCGCCCACCAGACGCGTCCGATGACGATGCGACTCCAGACAGAGAATCGCAAACAATTCCTCCGCCGGATAGTGCACGTAGGTGCCGGCCGTGGCGGCGGCCCCCTGCGGAATCCAGTAGAGTCGATGCAGCCACATCACATGATCGATGCGGAGCATCCCGGCCTGGCGCATCAACTGGCGCAGCGTCTGAATCACGTAGCGATACTGCGTCTGGCGGATGCGCCGGGGATGCAGCGGGGCGAAGCCCCAGTTCTGCCCGCGCGAAAAGAATTCGTCGGGCGGCGCGCCCCCGCTCACCCCATGGGCGAACTGCTCGCGGTGGCGCCACACATCATAGCTGTCGGGGTGGACGCCGAGCGGCAGGTCGAGGTAGAGGCCGGGCCCCCCCCGGCGCATCCGCTCGGCCAGCGCGTTGACCTGTTCCTCGGCGACGAACTGGACGTAAAGATGATACTGGCGCGCCTCGGCGTCGTAATCGGCGGAGGTCAGCAACCCGTCGCGGCGACTGCCGGTCCAGCCATGCCACGAGCCCGATTTTTCGACCGCCGCGCGGAACGCCGCATAGTCCGAAGCCGCCGGGTTGCGTTCCAGAAACTGCTCGAACGCCAGCCGGCGCGTCGGCAGCGGTTCGCGGAAGAACGCGCGCGCCAGCGCCGCCAGCGGCTCCCGCCGCAGACGCATCTGCTCGCGGTAATCGACGATCCGCTCCTGGCGAAATCGTTCCGCCGCCGCCGCAAATTCCGGCGCCTCGAGCAGCCGCCGCGCCTCGGGGCATCGCTCCAGCTCCGGGATCGACTCCATATCGAGATAGAATTCGTTCCAGAACAACCGGCTGGCTGGGGCGTACGGGCTGGGCTCGTGCGGCTCATCCAGGAACGCCGCGAGCAGCGGCAACGTGGCGACGATGCTGCCGCCCAGGCTGTTCACCCAGTCGGCCAGCCGGCTCAATTCACCAAAATGCCCCGCGCCGTAATTGCGCGCGGATTTCAAGGCGTAAAGCGGCAGGAACACGCCCCAGGCATTGCCTGGGTTCACATCGGGCGCGTCGTAGGCCCGGCCCGGGGCGCGGATGATCAGCGCGTCGGCCGCTGGCGCCGGCCGGCTGCGCTTGCTCCGCCGCCCGCTCGCGGCCGGTTCCCGCGGCTCCAGCCGGATGCTGAGCTGGTGATAGCCCGCGGGCAGCGCGTCGGGCAACGGCAGATGCTTGAGCAGGTATCGCCTGCCGGCCAGCTCCGCCCGCAGGCGCGTGGGCAATGCCTCGGCGGCGAGCGTCCCGCCGACCTCGCCCCCTTGTTCAGTCCGCAAGGTCCAGTGCACCAGGTCGCCGGCCCGGTCCTCGGGCAGGCGCAGCGCGATGCGCGCCGGTTCCCCTTCCCAGGCGACGGCGACGGGCTCCAGCGGCGTATCCCAGCGCTTGCGCCGCTCGTCGGCCAGCGCGGCCTCCGCCTGCTCGGCGTCGTCGATCGCGACGCCCAGACTGCGCAGGATCCCCAGCAGCGTCTCGGCCGGCGCATGGCAACGCCGGCCGTAATTGTCGAAATACCAGGTCTTGATCCCGCAGTAGCGGGCCAGGCGCCTGAGCGGGGGCGGAACTTCGGAACGCATCAAGGCCAGTCCATCCGTGTGCCGGGCTCGCTTGCCCGCGGGGCGTTCAGCGAACAGTGAGTTTAGCGACCGGCGCGCGGCGGTCGCAAGCGCGAGACGCCATGCGACCGGCGAAACCGCAAAGCGGCGATGCGGAACGGCCAGCGCGCGCGGTTCGCCCCCGCGCTCAGGCGGCGCTCGCCTGCATGATGGATCGGAGGTAATCGACGGCGTGACGCGCCCTCTCGTTTTTCGGCTGCAGGTGCGGCTCCAGCGTCAGCCCGCCGCGGTAACCGGCCTGGTCCAGCGCCTCCAGCAGGCGCGGCCAGTCGATCACCCCCTCGCCCAGCGGCACCCAGCGCCAGCGGCCGTCCGACGCGATCCGGATGTCGCGCACATGAACATCCTCCAGGCGGTCGGCAAGCTGGCGCAGCTCGTCGATGAGCACGCCGGTGGGGTCCGCCAGCGCCCGGTCCCCCTCGCGCAACCCCCACGCGGCGCGCGCGGCAAGCGAGTTCGCCGGATCCCACAGCACCCGCATCCAGCGGTGGTCGGCCGCCAGGATGATCGATTCGACGGCCAGCCCGGTATCGCCCCACTGGGTCGGTTCGTTTTCAATCGTCAGGCGCAGCCCGGCGTTTTCGGCGGCGTCGGCCATGCGGTAGAGCAGATTCGGGATGGCGGTGGGCATGTCGGGGCTCGGCGTGTCGCCGCGCGGCGCCGCCGCATGGGCCGTCTTGCGCCAAGTGAACAGCGACAGCTTGCGCACCCCAATCTTGCACGCCTTGTCGATCGTCTCCTGGATCTGATCCGTGATCGCGTCGATCGAGCTCGCCTCGAACAGCCCCTTGTTCACCCCCGGCGATACGCTTTCGACGCCGCACGCCCCCTCGTCATGCGTCGCCTTGATCCACCGCCAGTCTTCGTCGGAGATCGCCGGGAATCGACCGGAGGGAAAAAACCGCAGCGCATAGCAATGAATCCCCAGCTCGCGCCCCAGACGGAGGGCTTGCGCCGGGTCGGGGTCCAGGCTGTCCAGAAAGGCGTTGATCGGGAATTGAACGGCCATGGCGCGCTGCGCCTCCAAACAGAGGTCAACGCGAAGTTAGTGCCAAGGCGAAGGAAGACGCGGGACGCGGCCGGCGAATTTACCGGTAGGCCGTCCAGCCGCCGGCGGAGGTCTGCGGCATCTGGAGTTGGACCGTCTTGACCCGGCGCGCCAGCCCCGAGGTGATCTCCACCCCGAACGACCCGACGTCGTCGCTGGCGGGGGTCGCGTCGTCGGTCGACGGCGACGGCAGCGTCAGGCTGTAGCGTCCCGCCCCGTTGCTGTTGACCGTCGCCTGCGCCCCGGCGAGCCGCGCCGTCACCGCCGACGAGGCCGGGGCCGTCCCTTCCACGGTGAAGGGCTGCCCGCGCGCGGGCCGCGCCGGCGTAAATGTCGGCTCGCCGATTGCGGTGCTCTGTTGCAGCGAAGCGCTCAGGACCGACCGGGTATACTCGTTCAGCCCGCCCCCCTCGAATGCGACCGGCGCCAGTTGATACTCCACCGCCTCGGCGAGCGCGGGCGACCACCACGCTTCGAACACGCCCGCGGCCTGAACATGGCGCGTGTTGAGCCGGCCGCCGCGGGTTTCGAGACCCAGTAGCCGGGCGGTCCCTTCCCGGCTCAGGATGACTTCAAACGGATCATCCACGTCCTCCAGGCCGAAGAGGTTGTCGACAAAGTCGATCGTCAGGCGCCCTGACTGACGCAGTTCGGTGGCGACTTGCCATGTTTCGCCGATCGTCGCCATCGGGAAATCCATCATTTCGAGCGGCGGATTGAATTCCATCTGCATGCTGTAGGTCATCGTGCCCAGCAGGACGTTGCGCAGTTGCAGGAAGTCCGCCCGCAATTCCCCGGCCAGCGTGATCGTCTCGCGCACCAGCGCAAGATCGCCGACACGGTTCCAGGTTTCGCCGGTGACCTGGCCGTTGTTGATGTGAATCGTCACGTCGAGCGTGCCGAGGCGCGTCAGGCCGGTGCCGACGACCGCCCCCTGCTGGCGCTGGCGGACGTAGCAGCGGTGCGCGCCGGCCCAGTCGCTCGTCCGCTCGGCGATCGCGCCGAGCCGCAACAGGAAGTCGGCCTGGCCTGCCAGTTCGGTGGTGCCCGTTTCCGTGGCAAACGCGGCGCGCAGCTCTTCGCGCACGGCCCAGGTGTCGCCCACCCGCCAGGTCGGCACGTCCACCGGTTGCGCCCGCAGCGCCAGGGTCGGCAGCCAGCAGCAGACCGCAAGCAGGAGACGAGGCGGCAGCGGACTCATCGTCGGACCTCAAGGGCGCCGGCGGGGACGCCAGAGTTTGCGCGCGGCGGATGTTTGGCGGCAATTGATGCTCGGCGGCAATTATGGTGGGACGGCTGACCGCAAGACAAGCAACTTCGCGCCCCCCGCCAACCGCCGCGCAGCCCCCGGCGCCGCTTTGGATCCGGTGACTCCGCCGAGAAACGGTTCTGTACCCTGCAGCAATGACAAGATCATCCTATCCTCGGCGTTCAGTGAGGCCCTGTTGGCGGTACTCCTGTCGGATGGCGCCATCTCTCCGGCCACCGCTTGCAGGGGTTTGGGCGGTAGGGGGAGGCGACGCAGGTTCCGGCCTGTGGCCGTCATCCTGCGCTGTATTCCGGCCGTCCGTTCCGCGGACTGAACCGGTCAACGGCGCTGAACCTGGCATCGCTAAACAGCTTGCAGTCGGGGGAATGAACAAGGTCGCTCAGGGGGCGGTTTCGATTTCCTCCCACTGGCCGATCCGGCGGAATTTCTGGAACCGGTCCTCGACGATCTCGTCGATCGACATCGCGCGCAACTGGGCCAGGTGGCCGCGGATCGCCTGGCCGACCAGGCGCGCCGCCATGTTCGCGTCGCGGTGCGCGCCCCCCTCCGGCTCCGGGATGATCTCGTCGATGACGCCCAGCTCCTTCAGGTCGCGGGCGGTGAACTTGAGCGCGCGGGCCGCCTCGGGGGCGAACTTCGCGTCGCGCCACAGGATCGAGGCGCAGCCCTCCGGCGAGATCAGGCTGTAAAACGCATACTGCTGCATCAGGAGGCGGTTGCCGACGCCGATGCCGAGCGCGCCGCCGCTGCCCCCCTCGCCAATCACGATGCAGATGACCGGCGTGCGCAGGGTCGACATCTCGAGGATGTTGCGCGCGATCGCCTCGGCCTGGCCGCGCTCCTCCGCCCCCACGCCGGGAAAGGCCCCGGCCGTGTCGAGCAGGCAGATCACCGGCCGGCCGAATTTCTCGGCGAGCCGCATCACGCGCAACGCCTTGCGGTAGCCTTCCGGGTGCATCATCCCGTAGTTGCGGTAGGCGTTGTCGCGCACGTCGAGCCCCTTCTGCTGGCCGATGAGGCAGACCGGTTGCTCGTCGAGCAGGGCGAAGCCGGCGATGCAGGCATGGTCGTCCCCATACGCCCGGTCGCCGTGCAGCTCGGTCCAGTCGGTGAAGATGCGGCGGACGTAGTCCAATGCGCGGGGCCGCGCCTGGTGGCGCGCGATCTGCAGGATCTGCCAGGCGCTGAGGTTGTCGTAGATCTCGCGGCGCGTGCGCTCGATCCGCTCGCGCAGGGCGCTGACCTGTTCCGCCAGGTTGTCGGGCGGCGGGTTCAGTTCCTGGAGCGCCTTGAGCTCATTTTCCAGGTCGATCACCGGCTGCTCGAAATCAAACGCGGAAAGGGCCATCTTCCTACCTCGGGTGCGGTTCAAGGGCGGGGCGGACTCGCGCCGCCCATTCAATCACACGCGCGCCGGCTTGCGCAGCGAAAAGACCATCGCGCCGCGGCGCCGCGCCGCTCAGTTCTTTTGGTTGAATTCAAACGTAATCTGGCAGCGCAGGAAAGGCTTGGTGTAGCTGTCGTAAAGCGGCGGCAGATCTTTCGTCCGTTCGAGCGCCTGGATCGCGTAGTGGTCCATGCTGGGGCCGGCCGACTGGATGATTTTGAAGTCGCGGCTGATCGTGCCGTCGCGCTGGATGGTGAATTCCACCGTGGCGCGGCGGCCGGTGTTCGAAAACGGATGCGAGAAGTTGGCTTCGATGCGCTGGCGCACCTGCACCAGATACGTCATGGCCAGGTTGCCCTCGCCGCTGGCCTGGATGCTGACCGACTCGCCAGCCTTGGCGTCGACGCGGCGCACCGGCTCGTCGGTCGAAGGCAAGCTGGGAATCGCGGGCGCCGGTTCCGGTTCGGGCGTGATGACCGGGACGGGGGGCGGCGGCGGTTTGGGCGTGGCTTTCGGCGTGGGTTTGGGCGTCGGCTCGGGCTCCTCCTCCAGGACCTTGGCGTCGTCGAGTTTTTCCTTGGGGTCGCGGCTCTTCTTCGGCGCCGGCGTCGGCGTAGGTTTGGGCGTCGCCTTGGGCGTCGGTTTGGGGGTGGGCGTGGGGGTCGGCGTCGGCGTCTCGGTCGGTTTGGGAATGACAATTTCCGGCGTCGGTTCCGGGGTCGGTTCGGGCGTGGGCTCAGGCGTCGGCTCCGGCGTGGGTTCCGGGGTTGGCTCGGGGGTGGGCTCGGGCGTCGGCCGCGGCGTCGGCTCGGGGGTCGGCTCGATGTCGGGTTCCGGCGTGGCCACCGGCAGGGGCTCGGCGGGGAGCGGCATCGCACTGATCAACTCGACCGTCAGCGACTCCATCCGTTCGACGGGGGGCGCCAGCCGGCTCAGGACGAGCAGCCCCACCACCAGCAGGCAGTGCACGAAGATGGAGACGAACAGCGAGCGCGTCACGAGTCGCTACTCCGATTGATCCTCGGGCTCGGGGGCGGCGGCGGAGCCGGCCTGCTGGTTGGAGGCGGCCGGGTCGGTGACAAGCCCGACGGACGTGATCTGCATCGCCTTGAGCAGAGAGAGGACGCGGGCGACGCTTTGATACGTGGCCTCGGCGTCGGCTTCAATCGCCACGCTGAAGGCTTGGTAATTGCTCTTGGTCTCGGCCAGTTTCTCCTCGAGCTCTTCGTAGGTGACGCGCGCGTCATCCACGTAGATTCGCTCGGACTGGCCTTCGACCTGAGGCTTGGCGATCGAAATGGTGACGGTTTTCTGCTGACCTTGGAGCTGGCCGGCGCCGACTCGCGGCAGGTTGAGGTCGATGCCGGTCTTGAGCATCGGCGCAACCAGCATGAACGCCATGAGCAGAATGAACGCCGTATCCAGCAGGTTCGTCAGGTTCATGTCGGAAAGGACTTCGAGATCGCGGCGGTGTCGGCGCATGTCGGTTGCTCCCTCGATGGTTCAGACCATCGCCCCCTGCTTCATGACCTGTTTCTGGACGACGTTGCCCAGCTCGAGGGCGAAGGCGTCCATGCGCGAGATGAGCATGCGAACGCGGTGCGTCAAGTAGTTATACATGACGGACGCGGGGATGGCGCAGAACAGGCCGCCGACGGTTGTGAGCAGCGCGGTGGAGATGCCCGGCGCCAGCGAACTGAGCGCCACGGCTTGGCTGCCGCTCATGGCCGTCTGAAATGTTCCCATGATCCCCCAGACCGTACCAAACAGTCCGATGAACGGGCAGACGCTGGAGGTCGTGGCGAGGAAGACCAGTTTGCTTTCCAGATGATTGATTTCACTGGTGATCGTCCGTTCGAAGACGCGTTCAACACTGACCTTGATGATGTCCAGGCGCGCTTGGGGATCCAGGTCGTAGCCGTCGCGATACCAGTTTTCGATCTCCAGTTCGAGGTAGCCTTCGCGGAGGATCTGGGCCAGCGGGGAATCAGGGAAGTTTGAAGCCAGGCGGAAGGCCTCCTCCAGTTCGCCGCTGCCCTGGTTGCAGACTTCGACAAAGGCGTCGGTCTGGGTGCTCGCCTGGCGGATGTGGAGATACTTATAGACAATCACCATCCAACTGATGATCGAAAAACCGGCCAGAATAATCAGACACGCCTGACCGATGATGTCCGAGTCATACAGCATGGCGATCGGATCGACGCCGATCCAGTTCTGCAGATTGGAGTTGGGGGCGGTCTGGGCCAGCGCGATGGTCGCTGTGCCGACGAGAAAGAGGAGGAACATCAGCGCGATGCGGTAGCGTGACGCTGGCGGGAGGTAGTCAAGATCGCGGCCGGACGGGTGCGAGCCGAAGCGGGCTTTCATGGGTTCACAGTTCCTGTTCCAGAGAGATTCCAAGGTGATCGAAGACGCGACTGAACTCATCCAGCGACGAATAGAAGACCTCGATCCGGCCGGTCGTGTTTGTCCGGGGGTGGATCTTGACCTGGAGTCCCAGGTGGAGCGTCAGTTTTTCTTCCAGGTCGGCCGTGTCGATGTCCACGGTGGGAGTCTGGGCCTTGGGTTGGGGGTTCGGGGCCTGATTGAGCGTGCGGACGCGGCGTTCGGTCTCGCGGACACTCAACTCTTTGGTCATGATTTCACGGGCCAAAGCCAACTGCAAGCCCTCGTTATCCAAGCCTAGCAAGGCGCGTGCATGGCCCGCCGAGAGCGAACCATCGTCCAGCCAGCCCAGGAGGCGGTCCGAGAGGCGCAGGAGTCGGAGCGAGTTGGTGACGGCGACGCGGGACTTCCCGACGCGCTCGGCAACCTGTTCCTGCGTCAGGCCGAATTCGTCGATCAGACGGCGATAGGCCCGCGCTTCCTCGACGGCGTTCAGCTCTTCACGCTGCAGGTTTTCGATCAGCGCCAGCTCGAGCATTTCGCGGTCGGTATACTCGCGGACGATGGCCGGCACCTCGGCGAGGGCAAGCCGCTGGGCCGCGCGCCAGCGGCGTTCGCCGGCGACGAGTTCAAACTGGCCGGCGGCGGCGGCGCGGCGGACGACGAGCGGCTGCAGGATGCAGTTCTGCTCGATCGAGGCGGCGAGTTCCTCCAGGGCTTCCGGGGCGAAGTGGCGCCGCGGCTGGTAGGGGTTGGACGTGATGCGGCTGACGTCGATCATCACAATCGCGGAGGCGGGGACGTCCGGGACGGTCGCCACGGCGGTTGGTGCGCTGTCGGCGCCCAGCAGCGCGTCAAGCCCTCGACCCAAGGCTCGCTTTTTCACAGACATGGATCACCTCCTGGGCGATTTGTTGGTATTGCAGGGCTCCGGACGAGCGGGCGTCGTAGCGCAGGATGGTCTGGCCGTAACTGGGGGCCTCGCTCAGCCGGACGGAACGGGTGACGGGGGTGGAGAAAACCTTGTCGGGGAACGCGCGGCGGAGCTCCTCCAGGACCTGATGCGCCAGGTTGGTCCGCGAGTCGTAGAGCGTGGCGAGCAGACCGAGGATTTCGAGCTCCGGATTCTGCTTGCGGTTGATGCGCTGGATGGTCTGAACCATGCGGGAGAGACCCTCGAGCGCGAGATATTCGGCCTGGACGGGGATGAGGACCCAGCGGGCGGCAACCAGGGCATTGAGCGTGAGGAGGCCGAGACTGGGGGGCGAATCGATGAGGATGTAGTCGAAGGGCTGGTCGAGGCGGCCGAGGGCGTCGCGCAGGGCGGATTCGCGCCCCTCGCGGTCGATGAGTTCGAATTCGGCGCCGGCCAGATCCATCGAGGAGGGGAGAAGGAAGAGATTGGAATGCTGGGCGTCGAGAGGATGGACGGTCGGCGCGGCGTGATCGAGAAGCGCGTCGTAGATCGAGGCGTCCAGGCGATTGGAGTCGAAGCCGAGGGCGCTGGAGGCGTTAGATTGGGGGTCGAGATCGACGAGCAGGGTCCGGTGGCCGAGATCGGCCAGGCAGGCGGCCAAGTTGACGGCGGTGGTCGTTTTGCCGACGCCGCCTTTCTGATTGGAGATCGCGATTGTCTGGGTCATCCGCATTGCGTTCCACGTGAAACATCGCCCGTCCGTCGTTCCACGTGAAACACCCTCCTAATGTTGACCAACTTGAACCAGGGCCGAAAGATCGGCCAGGCGTTCCTGGACGCTGGGCTGGGCCGGGTCGAGTCCGAGGCTTTCGTTGTAGGCCCGGGCCGCCTCAGCCGGATCATCGGCCATGAAGGCAATATCGCCGCGCAGACGCCACAAGTAAGCCGATTCGCCGTAGGTTACCGCGATGCGGTCGGCGACGGACCGGGCGGCGCTCAGGTCGCCTTGGAGCATGAGGGCGTTGCCGAGACCCAACTCGCCGTCCATCGTCGGCCGGATGCTAATGGCCCGGCGGAACGCCCGCTCCGCGCGGAGGCCATCGCGTGCCTCGAGATAGGCCCGGCCCAGCGTCAGCCACACCTGCTGGTTGTCCGGCTCCAGCCGTGTCAGGCGCTTCAGATAAGGCAGGGCTTCCTGGTACTGGCCGTTGCGGAGAAGAACCTGGCCCTGGCCGAAGAGGGCCGCGCGGTTGTCGGGAAAGCGGTCGAGCACGGTTTCGTAGAACGTATCCTTCGACGGTCCGAACAGATGAAAGGAGCAGCCGGTCAAGCCAAACGTGGCCAAAAGGGCGATTGCGATGAATTTCACAAGTGCCTGCATGGGGGGCCTCCCG
>Ga0116160_1002247_pt1 | contig 18515 bp, 10 predicted proteins | sample AD_JPNAS2_MetaG_FD_89879 | JGI IMG/M metagenome (GOLD analysis project Ga0116160, IMG submission 89879) | Active sludge microbial communities of municipal wastewater-treating anaerobic digesters from Japan - AD_JPNAS2_MetaG | ecosystem: Engineered > Bioreactor > Anaerobic > Digestate | place...
CAACTTTTTCAGTTCATCGGGCGTATTGTCGCCTACATTGATAACATAAGCATCAGGTACTGTTATGACTACGGGGTCTGTAGTCCTGATTTCCGAAGATACGGATAATGCGTAATCTCCCTTACCCTGATTACAGGAAACCAGGGATAGGAGAATAATGGTCGTAAATGCGATAAAAGCAGTCAGTCGTTTCATATTTTTTCGGTTAATTGTTATATTTGCAAATGTACTGAAAAATCGTCTCCATTCAAATGCTAAAAAGCAAAAAAAAGAAAATATTTATAGCACTTTGCTGCGCCGCAACCCTTGCGGCGCTTGTTATTATCTTCTTCCCCCGACAGATTTTTCATAAACCGGTCAGCGCATTACTTGAAAGCTCAGACGGAAGAGTGCTGGGAGCCAGAATCGCCTCTGACGGACAATGGCGATTTCCACAGATTGATACAGTACCCGACAAATTTGCCCGCGCCATCATAACATACGAAGATAAACGGTTCAGATACCATCTGGGGGTGGACCCTCTGGCCATAGGAAGGGCTATTCTACTCAATATGCGCAAACGAGAGATTCGTAGCGGCGCCAGCACCATTACGATGCAAACCATACGCTTGAGCAGGGAAAATCGTCCCCGCACAATTGGGGAAAAAATTATCGAAATGCTCCAGGCGGTGAGACTTGAACTGCGCTATTCCAAAACCAAAATCCTGGCAATGTATGCCTCTAACGCCCCCTTCGGAGGCAATGTGGTAGGACTTGAGGCAGCCTCCTGGCGTTATTTCGGCCGCCCGGCCGGAGAACTCTCCTGGGCTGAGAGCGCCATGCTGGCCGTACTTCCCAACTCTCCCGCATTGATCCATCCCGGCAAAAACCGGGAACTCCTGCTGGAAAAAAGAAATATGCTATTGGACAAAATGGCCTCCAAGGGCATAATAGATGCTACTGAATGCATGCTCTCCAAAGAGGAACCTCTGCCTGACAAACCATATCCCATGCCCGATATTGCATACCACTACCTTGAAACTCTCCGCAAAGAGGGAGGTGACCGCAGGTATGTCACTGATATTGACAAAGGACTCCAGATACGCACCGAGGAGATTCTCCGCCGACATGTGACACTATTCGAGAGTAATCAGGTCTATAATATTGCAGCCCTTGTAATGGAAGTGAACACCGGTCACATCATCACATATTGTGGCAATCTGAACCCTGAAGGCAGCGGTGCAGGCCATGGTAGGGCTGTGGATGTGATACAAGCGCCTCGCAGCAGCGGAAGCACTCTAAAACCTTTTCTATACGCTGCAATGCTTGATGACGGAGAGATACTTCCCACGATGCTTGTGCCTGACATTCCCTCACATTACAAGGATTTCACTCCGAGTAACTTTAACCACACCTTCGATGGTGCAGTACCTGCAAATAGCATCATAAGACGCTCGCTCAACGTACCCTCAGTAAGGCTGTTACAGGAGTATGGTGTGGAGAAGTTCCTGTTGCTCCTCAAAGAAATGGGATTTACTACGGTCAACCGCAGTGCAGAAGATTATGGCCTGTCCCTAATTCTAGGAGGTGCGGAAATACGGCTCATAGACCTTGTGCATGCCTACCGCGATATGGCTGCTACACTTGCAGAGTCTAAGGAGCAGCTCTCACCTCTCTCCACGGGAGCAATATGGTGTACTTTCGACGTCCTCACCGGAGTCAGCAGACCCGAGGAAGAAGGGAGTTGGCAAAGTTTCAGTTCATCACGCACGGTAGCCTGGAAGACGGGTACCAGCTATGGAAACAGGGATGCCTGGAGCATAGGTGTTACTCCGGAGTATGTTGTGGGAGTCTGGGTAGGCAACTGTAACGGCGAGGGACGACCCAATCTTACCGGTATCGGCTATGCTGCACCTGTAATGTTTGAAATACTCTCCATACTGCCACCTACCGGATGGTTTGAACTGCCGATACTCGACCTTGAAGAGGTTGCTGTCTGCCCCCTTAGCGGACATCCGGTATCCGATATTTGCTCTATTGGTACCGGTCTTACTCCTGATACGCTTTTGGTACCCCCGCATGATCATAGGCCGGACGTCTGTCCTTATCACCGTTTACTCCACCTCAGTGAGGACCAAAGGTATATTGTCAATAGCGACTGTTATAGTACGGCTAAAATGGTTACACGCTCGTGGTTCGTGTTGCCTCCTTCGCAGGAATGGTATTATATGGCCACGCATCCGGACTACCGCAGGCTGCCTCCCCTCCACCCTAATTTTGCATCGGGGGGAGGTTCATCGCGCGGCAAGATTGTGGAGATAATCTATCCTCAGGAGGGAATGGTGTTGGCGGCTCCCCTTTCTCTCGATGGAAAAAGTCAGGGAGTGGTATTCTCAGCGGCACATGCCAGTCCATCTGCTACCCTGTACTGGCATATAGACGATCGCTATATAGGCTCCACAACGAGCAACGAACACAAGATGCTGATCATCCCTGAGCCCGGACAACACCGTCTGGTGGTGACCGACACTAACGGCAATAGTGCTTCCGTCTGGTTTGAAGGTGCGCAGGCCAATTGACAAAGCCTTTTTTCCATTATTTGTTGAATAATCCGAAAGAATGTCTATATTTGCAATCCCTTCCGAACAAAGGGTATATGGTGGTAGTAGCTCAGCTGGTTAGAGCATCGGATTGTGGTTCCGAGGGTCGTGGGTTCGAATCCCATCTTCCACCCCAAAAGAGAAAAGCACCGTAATGGTGCTTTTCTCTTTTGGTGGGTTGCTCCGCTCCTATCTAAAACCAATGTCTGTATAAAATTTACAGGTTAGCACTTCATCTTTGTAGGGAACTGGGGCGTTAGGGTTGCTGTGTTTATCTTCAAGCCATTGTAAATAGTATACAACCCTGACGGGGATCTTCAGTGTGAATGTAACCCTTTCAACTACGCGTGTGTAATCACCTACAGGAAGACCAATGTCAATTCCGGATTCCAAAAGACATTCATAATCCAAAGGAATGTCAAGAATTGGCCTCAATTTCTCTTTCGTATTTCCCGGGGCTGAAAGAAGAGGCTCGATTGTCCGGCAAACCCCTGTCCAAGAAGAAGGGTGATTGACACTGGGATGACTTACAATAAAAGGGGCAAGTTCTTCACCAGCCGGATGTCCGGCAAAATCAACATCCGCAGTCAAAGAGAGACCGCCATCATATAAGATGGTCGTGATTTCAAAATAACTTCTGCCTTCTCTTATTTTCTCAAATGAATCAAAGAAGTCCGACTTTACAAATGACTTTTTACCGAATGACTTAAACAACTCATCAGATGGGATATGGAAGGCCGGATCGGATTTAAAGAGAGGACGGTCTTTATACCTCTGAACGTTTGCGGTATCCAGATGGAACACGAAAGGGAAACATTTCCATTTTTCTAAGTAATCATCATCCCTGGAAGCATAATATGGAACGTATACCAGTTCAGTACTCCCCAGACACTCTCCGGTGAGAAACAGATTTTCAGGTTCAGGCGGACCCGGATTTATCCACCACATCCAATCACAAGATGTTAAAAACACAGCTACTAAAAGTAGTACCGGAAAAATTCTATTTTTTTTCATAACTAATGGTGCTTGACGGATTGTTGCATCAATATTTGCGTGTCAGCAAAGATGATTCCGATATTTATCTTGCAAATTTAAGAAAATCCATCAAATTTGCAATCATTAATCATATTTTTTTGCAACATCAAATTGATACAACTCTTCGGATATAGAATTAGCTTTAGATCCTACTAAGCCAATACCATTTTTGATGTTGGAGTGGACTTGGACAGGCTCTTGCAAAACAGAGTTATCAAAGGATTGACGGTATGACTTAAGATACTTGTAGTAGTTCTCATCAATTGTACAAAGGGAAATATCAAAGGTGAGAGGACCTTTGCTGACTTCAGGATTATGGTAAAAACCTAATGTCAACGGGTATTTCTCAATACCATTTATTGACCTATCATCGAAAAAACCATAAGAGTAAGATCTCTTCGGTTCACCAAAAGCCTCTATGATATAATCAACCTTTTCTGCGAATATTTTATCCTCATACTTGACATCTATCCAATTGTCAATCCAATCAGGATGTTCAGGATAATATTCTGCACGCTTTTTAGCACTTACCCAATAATAATCATTACTATTTTCATCATCACTGAAAGTTATCTGCAGTTTGCCATAATATCCATTGCCATTTTCGTTCGGTACTAATGAAATTACTTTTACATCGATTACCGATGTCGGATAAGGGACTACCGTTGACCCACTTGTCACCTCATTGAAATCGGGCAAGGATGCCTCTATGCGCACTTCATCACCACTATTTACAATTGCATCGGACTTGTAATACTCATCTCCATCAACAGGTTGATGCGGTGGATTTCTGTCATATACTTTCAAATGCTCTATAAACTCTCCATTGATATATAGACTTACTGTGGCATCCTTTCTCCAATTTTGAATTGGAACATTATCAAGGAAGAAGACACTTTCACCTACACTTGCCAAAACCGGTTTGCCGGCTTCAGCCATCGAGTATAAAACCATATATTTCTCTTCAAGGCGATCAGGAAACTCTATATTGTTTTCACACGCACTAAATGATACTGTAACCAGAATCAACGTTAAAAATCTTATAACTTTATTCATAATTAATTATCTGAAGAGTGTTTAAAATTTATACGAGTAACTTACTGACGGAATAATGGGAAATATGGTCAGTTTCTTAAGTTTCTTCATTTCCGAATTCTTATCATCATATCCGGGGTATACCATAAAGGCGTTCATATTGTTGTACGCATTATAAATACTTATATTCCAGGTTCTTATACCGTGTTTTTTCTGTTTATGGAAATTTATTCCAAGATCAAGGCGATGATATGCCGGTAACCGGTAATTGTTGCGGGATGGAATATATCCAATATTTTTGATTGTATATCCCATTGAGGCGTCATAAATAAAATCTTCAGGCATCTGAGGATAGTGTTGCAGAGCGAGTGTTGCACAGTTACCACTATTAAAGACCCACGAAGCTGCGAAGTCTATGCGGTCAGAGAGTTTGTGTGAGACAGTGATGCTGATGTCGTGACGGCGGTCGTATTTCGAAGGGAAAGGCCGCCCATTATCAATAACCTGGCCTTCCCTATCAAATTGACGCATTGATTTAGACCAGGTATAACCTATCCAACCGGTAGTTCTGCCTATTGAACGTTGCACAAGGAATTCTGCACCGTATGACCAGCCACGCCCCATTGCCACTTTATCTTCCCATCCTGTAGTGGTAGCCATCAGCGAAGCGCCGTCGATATATTCCAACAGATTATCCATGGTCTTATAGTAACCCTCAATAGAGAAGTTGTATCCTGCCATATCATAAAATACTCCGGCAGAATATTGATGTGAGCTCATCGGTTTGATGCGCTCGGTCACGGGTACCCAAAGGTCTGTCGGGAGACTGATTGAGTTGCTTGTCAAAAGGTGAACATATTGCGACATATGTGCATAGCCCAACTTTAGTGACATCTTCTCTGCCAGAAGAATACGTGCGCTCAGTCGTGGCTGCACCGAATTGTAAAACTCCTTGCCGACAGCAAAGGCCGAGTAATGTAATCCGACATTTGCTTCGAATAGTTTACCAAGAGAAATTTTATACTCTACGTAAGCATTGATTTCGCTTGCGTTGATCTTCTTATCTCCATACATCTGCTCAACAATCTCAGTGGTGTCTTTTACTTGTCCATTCACACCCTTAATCGGAGTCTTGACTGTGATGCGATTTGAAGAGACATCCGGAGAGAATTTATGATAAATATATGCAGCACCAAAACGCACATTATGATCAGTAGCCGGGTTCCAACTGAAATCCACTTTAGCAGTAAGATCGTTTATACCGGAATTAGCCGTAACCAAAGATTCATATGAGTAGTTTTCGCTTGGATTTGGATATTCACCAATATCCTCGTATGACACTCCCATCTTGTTACGATAATGTGTGTAGTTAACTGATGCGTCCATAAACAGTCTTGGAGAGCATACATGGTTCCATCTTGCCGTTGCAAGCATATTTCCCCATTTCCAATTTACACCCATATATTCCTCCCAAGTTGCACCATCGGCGTAGGCGTAGTTGGCACGCATCTTTGCATGAAGTGCATCATCACCGGTATAGTAACTAAGAAAGAGTCTATCCCGGTCCGAGAACTTGTGATTAACCTTAGCATTAATATCGTAGAAGTTATAACCTGCATGTCCCTTCTCTTCACCTTTGCTTGTAATTTTTGTCGCAAAATACATTGCCGGAACTAAGATTGCATCTAAATAGGTACGGCGTGCTGAGAGATTAAAAGAGGTTTTTCCTTTAATTATCGGGCCTTCAACATTGATTTTTGAAGAGATTAGTCCAATACTGAAGTTGCCGTGATAATCGTACATATCACCATCGTTGGTACGCACGTCAATAACTGATGAAAGACGTGAGCCAAAGCGGGCCGGAAAGTTTCCTTTGAAAAGTGTAACGCTTTTGACGGCATCAGGATTAAATACAGAGAAGAATCCTAAAGCGTGATTTACATTATAAACGGGAACACCATCGAGTAAAAGTAAATTTTCATCCTGACCACCACCACGCACATATAGTCCTGCAGTGCCATCATTACCGGCCTGAACGCCGGGTAACAACTGAAGTGTTTTCAGCACATCCTGCTCTCCAAAAAGTGTAGGGGTGCTTTTAATTTGCAATATAGGAATGTCTACAGCACTAAGTTGTGAACTTCGAACCCCATGAAAACGAGACTCACCATAGACAACTGCTTCGTCAATAGAGTCCGGAGCTTCTTCCAAATAGAAATTTATTGTCGTATCTCGTTTAAGCTCAAAAGTAATCTGATTATTCTTATATCCCACATAGGAAGCTTCAATATTCACCTCTTTGGCAGGGAGTGTGATAGTGTAAAAACCATACTCATTTGTGGTTGTCCACTTTTTGCTATTCAGATCATAAATTGTAGCTCCAAGCAAAGTCTCGTGGCTGCGGGAATTAAAAACATAGCCGCTAATGGTGTACTGCTGTCCGTACACCTCTAAACTGAAAAAGAGACTCAGAAGAGCGAAAGCAGAGAGTAAAACTGTTCTTTTAGAACTCGTCATATCGATTGTGATTTTTCTTTTCCGGCACACTTTATGCAAAAAATGCGCCAACTATTTTTTTAGTTGGCACATTTTTATTTTGCAGGATGGTACCCCCGTGGGGAATCGAACCCCAACCGGAAGAACCGGAATCTTCCATTCTATCCATTAAACTACGGGAGCATCCTAATCCACAAATAAGAATTACTCTTGCTTAGCAAGTCTCTTATAGGTGTTATAACGCCACTTGGCAAACTCCTCAGTCTTGGTGAAGAGCTCTGCTGCACTCTCAGGGAATGTAGCCATTAGTGAAGAGAAGCGTACCTCACCCTTGAGGAAATCCTGGAATTTGCTCCAATCCGGCTCCTTGCTATCGAGCGAGAAGGGATTCTTGCCTTCTGCCTCAAAAGTAGGATTGTAGCGATACAGATGCCAGTAACCACACTCAACTGCCATCTTCTCCTCCCGCTGGCTCAAGCCCATACCGGCCTTGAGACCGTGGTTGATACAGGGTGAATAAGCAATGATGAGTGAAGGGCCATCATAGGCCTCTGCCTCCTTGATAGCATTGAAGAACTGAGTCTGGCTTGCTCCCATTGCTACTTGTGCCACATAGACATAACCATAGCTGATTGCCATCATTCCGAGATCTTTCTTGCGAACCCTCTTTCCGGAAGTGGCAAATTTAGCAACAGCACCTGCAGGAGTTGCCTTGGATGACTGTCCGCCGGTATTTGAATAGAGCTCAGTATCGAGTACGAGAACATTTACATTCTCACCAGAGGCCAGAACGTGGTCAAGTCCGCCGTAGCCGATGTCGTATGCCCAACCGTCTCCTCCAAAGATCCACTGTGAACGGGCAGGAATGAAGTTTTGCAGTTCGAGGAGTTGTTTGCAGATATTGCATCCGCACTCTTTCATCATAGGCACCAACTCATTGTAAATCTCACGAGTAACTGCTGCATTGCTACGATTGGTCAGCCACTTGTCGAACTGGGCTTTCATCTCCGAAGTACAGCTGTTGCACTCCAAACCTTCCTTCATAAGATTTGCGACAGTATCGCGAACTCTCTCGCTACCCAACCTCATACCGAGGCCGAACTCGGCATTGTCCTCGAAGAGGGAATTAGCCCATGAAGGACCATGTCCGTGAGCGTTGGTAGTGTATGGTGATGAAGGGAATGATGCTCCGTAGATTGATGAACAACCTGTAGCATTTGCAATCATCATGTGGTCACCAAAGAGCTGTGTAATGACTTTGATGTAAGGGGTCTCACCACAACCTGCACAAGCTCCGGAGAACTCGAAGAGAGGCTGAGAAAACTGAGAATTCTTAACATTTTGCTCCTTGGGAACAACATTATCCTTATAACCGATATTGTGGTGCAGATAATCGAAGTTAGCCTGCTCTGCCTCCTGAGTATCGAAAGATTTCATAACAAGAGCCTTTTCCTTGGCCGGACAGACATCTGCGCAGTTGCCACAACCTGTACAGTCATAAGGAGAAATCTGTATTGTGAATTTGTACTCCTTTAAAGGTCCATTGCCCTGTACTTTCTTTATGCCGGCGGGAGCAGCTTTGGCCTCCTCTTCAGTCATCAGGAAGGGACGAATTACAGCATGAGGACAAACGTAAGCACATTGGTTACACTGGATACAGTTGTTAGGTTGCCACTCGGGAACGGTAACGGCAATACCGCGCTTTTCAAAAGCAGCGGTTCCACTGGGAATCGTGCCGTCAGCCATCTCTCCGGCGAATGCGCTGACAGGAAGAGAATTTCCATCCTGGGAATTAACTATGTCGGCCACATTGCGGATCCATTCAGGGGCAAGGCGGTTGTAGTTGGCGTGTACGAAACGACCGGTGGCATTGTTCCACTCCTTAGGAATCTCAACTTCGACATATTCTCCTCCGCGGTCAACAGCAGCGTAGTTCATCTTAACGATGTTCTCGCCCTTGGTACCGTAAGACTCATCGATAGCCCTCTTCATGTGGTCAACTGCCTCTTCATAAGGTATAATTCCGGTAATCTTAAAGAATGCAGACTGGAGGATGGTATTTGTCCTTCCACCGAGACCGATTTCGGCAGTAATCTTGGTGGTATTGATAAGGTATAAACGGAGTTTCTTCGCGATAATCTCTTTCTTTACAAAGTCAGGGATCCTATTGAAAGTCTCCTCAGTATCCCACAGGCTATTTAGAAGAAGGATTCCACCCTCTTTGATGCCTTTTAGAACATCATATTTGTAGAGATATGAAGGTACGTGGCAGGCCACGAAATCGGGAGTTGATACAAGGTAAGGGGCCTGGATGGGGCTGTCGCCAAATCTCAGGTGAGAGCAGGTATAACCGCCTGACTTCTTGGAGTCATAGTCGAAATAACCCTGGCAATATTTGGAGGTGTTGTCACCAATAATTTTAATGGTATTCTTGTTGGCACCAACAGTACCGTCTGAACCCAGACCGTAGAATTTACACTCGTAAGTGCCTTTTTTGGCTAGAGATATCTCCTCTTTGAGGGGGAGTGACTTGAAGGTAACATCGTCTACTATACCGATGGTAAAGCCGTTTTTGGGCTCTCTGAGTTTGAGGTTGTCGAATACTGCGACAATCTGGGCGGGACTGGTATCCTTTGAAGAGAGACCGTAGCGACCGCCTACAACCAATGGCGCATTTTCTCCGAGATCGGCAACAATGGCTTTTACATCCATATAGAGGGGCTCACCAAGTGATCCGGGTTCTTTGGTACGATCAAGTACTGCAATCCTCTTTACACTCTTAGGGAGTACTCTGAGGAAGTATTTTGCTGAGAAAGGTCTGTAAAGACGCACTGCAATCATACCGAGTTTCTCTCCCTTGGTCTTTGCCAGGTAATCGATAGTTTCCTTTATGGTTTCGCATACGGAACCCATTGCTATAATTACATTCTCTGCATCTGGTGCACCATAGTAGTCAAAGGGGAGGTAATGGCGACCTGTAAGTTCGGTTATTTCACCCATATATCTTGCTACGATGTCGGGAACTGCATCATAGTATGGATTCGAGGCTTCACGTGCCTGGAAATAAACGTCAGGGTTTTGTGCCGTACCTCTGGTAACGGGTTTATTGGGATTCAAAGCCCTTTCTCTGAATTTAGCAAGAGATTTATCGCTTACCAGCGGCCTGAGATCTTCTGCCTCGAGCAACTCTACTTTCTGTATCTCGTGTGAGGTCCTGAAGCCGTCGAAGAAGTGTACGAACGGGATGCTTGACTTGATGGCTGAAAGATGGGCTACAGCAGCCATATCCATTGCCTCTTGTACACTGGCAGATGCAATGAATGCAAATCCCGTCTGTCTGGCACTCATAACGTCAGAATGATCACCAAAAATGGATAGAGCCTGTGCAGCAAGTGTGCGGGCAGATACATGAAATACTGCCGGAAGAAGTTCGCCTGATATCTTGAACATATTGGGGATCATCAGGAGAAGGCCTTGAGAGGCTGTAAATGTTGTAGTCAGGCTACCTGCCTGAAGGGATCCGTGAACAGCTCCTGCTGCGCCACCTTCACTCTGCATCTCAGTAACTTTAACTATTTCACCCCACATATTCTTTTTGCCGTAGGCTGCCCACTCATCAACGTACTCTGCCATTGTCGAAGAGGGAGTGATAGGGTAAATAGCGGCGTGCTCACTGAAAAGGTAAGCAACATGGGCGGCAGCATAATTGCCGTCACAGGTGATGAATTTTTTCTCTTTTGCCATTTGATTAATGTTTTTTATTGATTTGTCCCGTTTTTGTTATTAATCGTAACTTTGAAAAGGACTTTATCTTAATTATACCTATTTTTATTAGTAACAAAACTCAAAAATATGGATTATTTTTGGGATAAGAAAATTTAATGTCTATTTTTACTTTTCAAACAGATTGTTATATCAATTTTCAAAATTATGAAACGCATATTGATGATTATTCTCACCGCCTGTTTTGCTTTGAGTACCCAAGCTCAGAATGTAATCCAGCACAAAAAAGGTGAAGACATGACCCAGCATATGCTTGACAGCGTCAAGTATGTCCTACCCGATTTCACAGCGGGAATAGTTATATTCAAAGATGGGCGTACGGCCAATGGCCCGCTCAATATCAGCACCATCTCCCAGAAACTCCTCTTTATCTCCCCACAAGGTGAGATACAGGAAGTATTGAATCAGAACAACATTGACCGCGTATCGGTCAAAGGGCGCTCTTTTGTCCAGACAAAACAGGGATTTGTAGAGTTGCTCGACATAGCAGACAATGTAATATTAGGAAGTGTAAAGAGAGTCAAATTCCTTGAGTCGGAGAAAAAGGGTGCATTCGGTACTACATCCGAGACCACGTCAGTCACCTCCATCAGCTCCATCTCCACAGAGGGACAAAGATATGAACTTGCCCAACATGTAAATACTCCCTTCACTTACAGAGTGACCCCCTATCTTGGGATCAACGGTAAATTCAGTTATGCTACAAAGAAGTATATCCTGAAGTGTTTCCCATCCAAAAAGGATAAAATAGAGTCCTATCTCAAAGAAAATAAAGTGGACTTTGAGAGTTTAGAGGATGTGAGAGCCCTATTTGAGTATCTCAAATAGAGGTCAATACAACGCTACTATTTAGCCAATTGAAAACAGCTCCACATCCGGGGCTGTTTTTTTGATCAGGCCCTGAAGCACATTACCGGGGCCAATTTCGGTAAATTGAGTCGCCCCGTCTGCCAACATGTTGAGCATTATATCCAGCCATCTGACCGGAGAGGTGAGCTGCATCAGCAGATTGGATTTGATCCGATCCGGATCAGTATTAGGCAGAGCATCCACATTCTGATAAATCGGGCAGAGTGGTATCGAAAAGGGAGTTTTATCTATTGCTCCGGCAAGTTCCACACGTGCCGGCTCAATAAGAGGGGAGTGAAAAGCACCACCTACCTGAAGCATCACACACTTTCGTACACCTGCCTCCTTGAGGGCATTGACTACACTCTCCACAGCGGGAGTCTCGCCGGAAATAACCGTCTGCTGATCGCTATTGTAGTTTGCAGGTACGACGATGCCCGGGGTTTCTCTACAGATTCGCTCCAGAAGATCCGAGTCAGCGCCAATGATGGCAGCCATCGAGCCGGAATTGAGGTCACATGCTTTCTGCATAGCTTGCGCCCTTAGAGCAACAAGGCGTAAACCATCTTCAAAACTTAGAGCACCTGAGACAACAAGTGCCGAAAATTCGCCTAAAGAGTGACCCGCCACCATATCCGGAGTGGGCAGATCACTGCAAAGCGCTCCAACTACCGAGTGAAGAAAAACCGCAGGCTGGGTAACTTTCGTAGCCCTTAGGGCCTCTGCATCTCCCTCAAACATAATATCGGTAATTCTGAATCCGAGTATCTGATTTGCCTGCTCAAAAAGAGCTTTTGCTCTTGGAGAAGTGCTATAAAGTTCCTTCCCCATTCCCGGGTATTGTGATCCCTGACCGGGAAAAACGTATGCTTTCATCTTAATAAGGTTTTAGTAACGGCGGCAAAGATAGAAAAAAGTAAGGAAATCAAGCCTTATAGCCTCTTCCTTTCACTTTCGCCGGCACCGGTACCTTTGTATTTGCTCTTTACGTTGTTGAATTTGTAGCGAATAGTGATGACAAGCTCATTGGAATCTAAACGCGTGCTTTCAAGTATCTGATACACTCCGCTTATGAGATGCCTTTTTTCATGTCTGAGTGCAAAGAGATCGAGACCCCTTAGTTCCACCGTAAGAGCATCATTGAAAAAAGATTTGCTCAAAGCTATCTCCAGTTCGTGCAGTGGCTCTACCATCTCATAAGCTAAAATATGCCCCTTACCCTGTAAATGGTATTCCACATTGAGCATGAAACCTTTAGGAAAAGAGAAAGTGTTTCCAATGGCGAAAAGTAAGACCGGTTTTGTCAGTTCAACATCTTCTCCCATATAGCTGAGCGTAAGCCACTGCTTATTAATGCCGAGAGAAATACGAGGCGTCCAGAAACCAATGGTTGGAGAGGCTGACACTCTGGCGTTAATCATGGGAAAATTTTTGCCGTAGTTAATGGGACGAATCACGATAATATTAGGCATATCCGGTTGAGCCGTAGCTGCATTTATAATGGCATCCTTGAAGACCTGGTAGCTGACGGACAATTGCATAAATTTCCAAACCGCAGACAAAGAGAGGTCTTGGCTTATTTGAGGTTTGAGTGTGGGATTTCCTCTGGAAATACCGTACCTGCCCAAATAGGATGAGATATTGGTCAATTGGTGATAGAGAGGGCGACGAGCCTTGGCAGTGTAACTCAGTTGCAGCTGAACCGGTCCTGCGACTGCACTCAGAGATGCGTGAGGGAAGAAATGGTTGTATTTGCGACTCCTCTCTTCATCGTACTTTCCATTTTCTTCGAAACCGGAATCAGCATGCTCATACCGCACTCCGGCTGAAAAAGAACCGAAGGGGAGTGGATGACTGTACTCTGCAAAAGCAGCGGCATTATGCTCTATTAACTTATTATCTATGTTGGGCACAAATTTTTCAGGATTGCGGTAATCTTCCTCATATTCGGTCCAGGTATATTCACTTCCGGCGGAGAGTTTTCCTCCGAGCAACGGATAGGAAAGCACAAGTTTAGAGGCCATAAGACGGTTTGCCATACCGTTGATAGTATGCACATCACGACTCTCCTTCATTTCACTTCGCTCATTAAATACTATGCTATCAAGCGCACCTCCATGCTGAATGTCTGCATTGAAGTCAATCTCAAGATCACCAACGGTACCATTGTAGTAAACGTTTGCCCGCTGGGTGACACCCGCGAAACTCTTACCATCCGCTGGTATTTGGACATTATCATCGAGAATCCCATCCAAGTAGGTTTTTATATGAAGATCCTGTGTCGATCTACCCCCTAAAAACACATAGGGATAGTAGCGAAATCCAACTGAATGTTTAGGATTGAACTGATAGTTGAATCCCAAAACCGGAGTCATGGTTCGTACCTCGTTGGAATATGTCAAATTCTTTTGCAATTCGAGCAGATTTTGTGACCGGAGGCTCTGAGTTATCTCGGAAAAAGTGTCAGGCGCTGATTTATCATATCCAAGAGAGGCAAAGATGTCCAGATTGTTATATCTATAGTTGAGGTTGATCTGTTCAATCCAATCTAGTTTTCCGTGATGAATAAAGGTACTTGAACGGAGATCAAAGCTGAGTCCGTCACCCTCTCTCTTAATTGTTTTAAGTAGGATTACCGCTTTTACGGTGGCATCGTAACGGGCACCCGGATTGGTGATCACCTCCGCCTCGAGGATATCTTCGGAACTGAGCAGCTCCAATTCGGAATTGTCACGCACCATTCGCCCATCAATGTATATCAATGGAGCACCCTTACCCAAGACCTCGAAAGTACCGTTTTTACCTATTACTCCCGGCAGTCTTTTCAACACATCATTGGCCGAACCGGCTTTGGAAAGTACACAACCCTTTATAGGAGTAACAAAAGCATCATTGCGAAGCACTGTCTTGGGAAGCTGACTCTTAAGTAATGCTCCACATAATATCTCCGAACAGGGTTGCAACTCTATAATACCTACATCGTCACAATCTACCACAGTACAATGTGCGTCATATCCCATAAATGAAATCCTTAGCAGGTCCGATTTACTTGTTGCCTCCACGGAGAAGTATCCGGAGGTGTCGGTAACCGTGCCGTTGACAAAAGTGGAATCAGCTTTTAGAAGTACCACATTAGCGTAAGCAACAGGGAGATTATTTTCGTCAATTACTTTACCTTTAATAGTCTGAGTTTGTGCCTGTGCTGTAATGTCGGCAAAAAAGAGCAACAGCATAGCTGCCGCAATAAGTATCTTTTTGAAAAGTTGGTTCATAGATTAAAAACGGTTGCTACTATTGTATAAGACGCTGGAAGGAAAGGATTGTTGCAATATTAAAAGAGAAATTCAACCTTTTATTGTCTCTTTTATGAGTCCGGTGCGGTAGGCTTCAAGCAGGCGAAGCAGTGCGGCAATCTGACCGCCTATCTCTTCACCATTATCGGTATCCTTAACGAGCATCCTTTGTGTCGTATAATCGACAACAAAGCGTGTCGCTTTAACTTCAACACCATGCTCTATAGCTTGACGAGTAGATGTGAAGGGCTCATGCTGTACTAATTGCATCCCGTGGGAATTGAATATCAGGGTATAACCCGCGATACCGGTTTCCGACTGGTATGCGCGTGAAAAACCGCCATCAATAATCAGCATCTTGCCACCTGCACGGATTGGAGACTCTCCCTTGATAGTCTTGACAGGTACATGGCCATTTATGATATGACGATTTCTGCCTTTGACGCCGAATTCATCCAAAATCATATCGCATACCGATTCTTTCTCACGAAGAGTATAGTAATGTCCTTTTGGCTCTTTGTGTAGCGCCTTATCGGCAATGAAAGAGCGTTCGAAAGTGGTCATCTTCTTTTTGTCAAACGCAACCGAATCGGGACCACACCAGAGATACCACATATAATCAACGGCAAAACTGTGCTCCGGAGTCTCTTCTTCTCCATAATAAGCCTTTCTAATCAAAGTATCCACTTTATCCAATAATGCTTTCCCTGAATAGTCGACTCCGTCCAACTTCACACTCTTGAAAGTACCATCCTCATTGAGCGGAATGGAGGCATGAAATATCAAGTTACCGTTTCTAACGAGGTAGAGACTTCCTTTGCTCATCAGAAAATCTATATGTCTGCAAAGACGATCGCAACTGACAAAAGAACGGTGCAATTTAGCCACAAGCTCCTCCTCTTCCGAAGTAAGACGATAGGGGTCTGCGGGATCTACAGTAGGGAAATTATTATCCAGCATCGGATATTCCACACCATCGATAGTTATTATCCCCTTCTCAAAATTTACATTGTGGAAAAGGTTGCGGTCAGCCATTTCGAACTCTGGTCTGCGCTCAATAACAGCTGCCTCGAGTTTAAACTGCAAAATTGAAATAGCTTTCATCATCTGGGCAATCAGATGCGTACTACGGTTGCTGTATTTGTCATCGGCAAAATGGAGACGTGGCTGGAAGGCATTGCAAGGATCTCCTGCATAGGTGTGCATAGCAAAGGTAGCCAAAGGCAGTAGATTTATTCCATATCCCTCTTCAAGTGTCCTGAGATTGCCGTAACGCATACAGATGCGTATCACATTTGCGATACAGCTATCATTGCCAGATGCAGCTCCCATCCAAAGGATATCGTGATTGCCCCACTGTACATCCACATCGTGATAGTTAATCAGAGTTTCCATTACAATATGAGCACCCGGACCCCTGTCATATATGTCTCCCACTATGTGTAGAGAATCTATAGCCAGACGTTGAATCAGATCACAAAGAGCTATTATAAAATCATCTGCCCTATCAAGTTCGATAATGTTGGAAAGAATGTTTTTTAAGTAAGCCTGCTTGTTAGGATCTGAAAGAGACTCGTGCATCAGTTCCTCTATTATGTAGGAATACTTTTTGGGCATTGCCTTTCTCACTTTTGAACGTGTGTACTTGGAAGAGACCCGTTGGCAGATTTTCACCAGTTGTATCAGCGTAATCATATACCATTCGTCAATATGGCTCTCCCTAGATTTAACTATTGCAAGTCTTTCACGCGGATAGTATATCAATGTGCACAAATCGCGTTTCTCCAGCTCTCTCAATGTATCCCCAAATTCCTCATTAACCTTGCGTTCGATGGTTCCTGAGGCATTCTTCAGCACGTGACGGAATGCCTCATACTCACCATGTATGTCAGTAAGAAAGTGTTCTGTCCCCTTTGGAAGGTTGAGTATTGCCTGAAGATTAATGATCTCCGTACTGGCTTCAGCTATGGTTGGGAAACTCTTCGACAATAGTTTCAGATACCTGAGTTCATTTTCGTCAAATGAGGCATTAGCTCTATTCATTTTTATAGCATTAAGGTTAAGTTAAAATAATGCGGTATCAGATTTTTTCATTACAGATGGCGATCACATGTTCACGACGTACATCAGCCTCTGCTGCAATCGCAGCTGCTTCTGCCAAAAGAGCATCAGCTGTAGCACGCTCTTTTAATCCCGCTGCATTGATCTTAACATTTAGCCAGGCGCCATGCACTGCAGACCATACGGCTAATGCTCCCACACCTGCATCTGATACTGAGTTGGGATTGCCTTCGGCAGCCATCGCATCCAAGAGGTCAAAGGCTGTAAATGCAGTTTTCATCGTTTCAAGAGGCACACGCGTGGCATAAAGGGTGGCATCCTGAATAGCTGCGGCACGCGCTGCTTTCTCCTCATCGGAGCCCTTTGGCAGTGAAAATGCCTCCATTATGCGATTGAATGCATTCGTATCTTCATCCACCAAATGGAGCATTTGCGCCATGATCTGCTGCCCCTTCTCAGCCCATTCCGAAAACTTCTCCCAATCGGCATCCCAGCCGGGCTTGTGTGAAGAAAGATTAGCCACCATTGTACCCAACGCTGCACCAAGAGCTCCCATATAGGCTGAGATCGAGCCGCCACCGGGGGCAGGAGACTCGCTGGCCGTCTCAAATGCAAAACCGGCACATGTCATATCCACCAATTTTCGGGGAGCACCTGCCGCCTCCGCATCTTCCATCAGATATTCAATTACCTTTTCACGAGGATTGAAAGGTTTTAGGTCATCCAGTCCCATTGATTTTACCGCAATCTTGATTATCTCTTCTTCAGAAATACCGAGGCTGCGTTGTTGTTTTTTAAGATAATACTTGCCTGCATCAATGAGTACCTTTTTGGGAATTAGGCCAACTATCTCGGAGCCTGTCACCCGGATACCTCGATTTTGCGCGGCCCTGCTTACTTCATCAAAGGCGATATGAACCGGCGTCTGGGAAATGTCGGTCACATTCATCGATACTTGTGCGATACCGTACTCTTCGATAAACCAACCAATGGCCTTACAGCCCTTTAGAGTGCCGGGGATCCAAACATCTTTACCATTCTCATCTTTTACTACTTTACCCGTAATGGGGTCGCCCTCACGTTTTTTTCTCCCTTTTTCCCGAACGTCAAAAGCGATGGCGTTGGCGCGACGGGTGGAGGTTGTGTTGAGATTGTAATTGATTGCTATAAGAAAATCACGAGCTCCAATCATAGTGCAGCCGGTGTGTGCCACTCTATCATTGAATACAGCAGGGCCAAAATCGGGTTTCCAGTCCTGATCCTTAAATTTATCGGCGATACCCTCGTATTCACCGGCACGACAGTTGGCAAGGTTGCGCCTTCCCGGACGAAATGCAGCATTTTCATAACAATAAACGGGAATACCAAGCTCATCACCTACCCG
>Ga0116160_1002288_pt1 | contig 18359 bp, 10 predicted proteins | sample AD_JPNAS2_MetaG_FD_89879 | JGI IMG/M metagenome (GOLD analysis project Ga0116160, IMG submission 89879) | Active sludge microbial communities of municipal wastewater-treating anaerobic digesters from Japan - AD_JPNAS2_MetaG | ecosystem: Engineered > Bioreactor > Anaerobic > Digestate | place...
CCGTGATTCTGACGCGGTACCCCGGCGTCATGACTGTCGCGGAGGAATCGACGGCCTACCCGATGATCACCAAGCCGCCCTACGACGGAGGGTTGGGCTTTTTGTTCAAGTGGAACATGGGCTCCATGCACGATACCCTTGACTACATGTCCATGGATCCGTTCTTCCGCCGGCACCATCACAACAAGCTGACCTTTTCCATGCATTACGCGTTTACGGAGAACTTCATTCTGCCGTATTCCCACGACGAGGTGGTTCACGGCAAAAAATCCCTGCTGGGCAAAATGTACGGCGCCTACGACGAGAAATTCGCATCGCTGCGCCTGCTGCTGGGATTCATGTACGCGCACCCCGGAAAAAAACTGCTCTTCATGGGCGGCGAGTTCGGGCAATTTATCGAGTGGGATTACCGGAAGGAACTCGACTGGTTTCTGCTGGGTTATGAAAGCCATGACCGGATGCGCCGCTACGTACAGGCGCTGAACGAGTTTTACACCCGCACCCCGGCGTTATACGAAATCGAGGACGGGTGGGACGGATTTGCCTGGCTCAATGTGAACAATGCAAAGCAGAGCGCCGTGAGTTTTCTGAGGCGTGGCGCGCGCCCCGAAGAGGTCTGCGTGTGCGCTTTCAACTTTACGCCGGTGCCGGTGGAGCGGTTTGTAATCGGGTTGCCGTCCAAAGGAGCGCTGCGGGAAGTCTTCAGCAGCAACGAGGCGAGGTTTGGAGGAAGCGGGCACGGCGCGGCAAGGGTCATTCAAGCCGTCCATAAAGAATTTGAAGGACATCCGTATCGTGCGGCCGTTGATCTGCCGCCGCTTGCGGCCGTCTATTTTGAATTGGATTCAAATAAAAAGGGTTTGGAATGAACAGAGCATTGCAGGAAATTCCGGCTGAAAAAAAGATGAAGACCCAGCCTTCGGTTCTGATGATCGGGGCGGAATGCGCGCCGTTTGCCAAAACGGGGGGGCTGGCGGATGTCATCGGGACGCTGACGAGGGAGCTGAAAACGCTGGAATTCGATGTTCGGCTGATGCTGCCGTTTCATCGCATCATCAAGGACCGGTACCGGGACCGCGTGCGCCACCTGGTCAGCTTCAGCGTGGACATCGGCGGGCGAGCCCAGTATGTGGGAGTCGAGCAGTTCGACTGGGAGGGCATCCCCGTTTACTTCATCGACAACGAGCATTACTTCGGACACGCCATTTACTGCGGCGGCGATTTCGAGGGCGAACAGTACGCATATGTTTCGCGGGCGGCGATCGAGGCGCTCCCGCTGATCGGCTTTTCGCCCCGGATTCTGCACGTCAACGACTGGCACACGGCCATGATTCCCATGCTGCTGAAAACCCAGTACGACCGCCTGCAACAGGGACGATGCCGTACCGTTCTCTCCATTCACAACCTCGGCTATCAGGGGCGCTTCCATTTCGGCTTCGTTTCCCATCTGCTGGGCATCGAGAGCCGCTATTATCATCCGGACAATATCGAATATCACGGAGACGCGAATTTTTTAAAGGGCGGCATCGTTTACGCGGACAAGCTGGTTACGGTCAGTCCGACTTACGCCCGGGAGATCCTGACGGCCTATTACGGCGAGGGGCTGGAGGGCATTCTGGCCACTCGGGCGGAGGACCTGACCGGCATTCTCAACGGGATTGACACCAACGCCTTCAATCCGGCGGCGGACCCGTTCATCCCCTATCCGTATGACGCCTCGTCTCTTTCCGCAAAGCAGAAAAACAAGGAGGCCCTCATAGCCGAGCTCGGCCTCAACCTTCCTTTCGACGCCCCCATCATCGGCATGGTAACAAGGCTGACGAAGCAGAAGGGAATTGACCTGGTCCAGCGGGTCTTCGACGAAATCATCGCGGCGGGGGCAGGTTTCGCGCTGATCGGGACGGGCGATCACGCCTATGAGCACTTTTTCCGCGGGGCCGCGCACCGGACGGGCGGCAGGGCCGTCGGCGTGACGCAGTTCAATGATCCGCTGGCGCGCCGCATCTACGCGGGATGCGATTTTTTCCTGATGCCCTCGCAGTTTGAACCCTGCGGCCTTTCGCAGATGATCGCGCTGCGCTACGGGACGCTGCCGATTGTCCGGGCGACGGGCGGGCTTCGGGACACGGTTTTTCCCTACAATGAATACACGGACGAAGGCAACGGCTTCACTTTTGAAAACTACAATGCGCACGACATGCTTCATACGATTCGCTACGCACTTGGGGTCTATGAGAACAAGGAGCGTCTGGACTCGCTTCGCCTGCGGGCGATGGGCCAGGACTTGAGTTTTCAAAAAAGCGCGCTTGCTTACGCGAAGTTATATGCGGATGCGGCCGGAAAATGAGCCGCGGATTTTCCATTGACAGGCGCCGGGGCGTAAAATAAAAGAATTCCCCATTCCGGAGGAAGCGGGCCATGCTTCCGATTCAATGATTAAAGGCGAACAGGTGAAAAACAGGATTGCGAAAATAAAAGGAATTATTGAGGGGAAACTGAAACGGCACTACGGCCGCACGCTGGAGAACGCCTCGGACGAGGACATGTTTCAGGTCACGGCGATGAGCGTCCGCGACATCATGCTGGAGCGGGGGGTCCTGGCCAACGAAACGGTTGAAAAGAAAGGGCAGAAAACGCTCTGCTATCTTTCGGCGGAGTTTTTAATGGGTAGAGCCCTGGTGAACAATCTCATCAATCTCGGCCTGCTTACGGAGTACCGGGCCGTTATGGCTGAAATCGGCTACCCCTTTGAAAAGCTCGAAGAGCAGGAAATGGAAGCGGCGCTGGGCAACGGGGGCTTGGGGAGGCTCGCGGCCTGCTTTCTGGATTCTCTTTCCACGCTGAATCTTCCGGTGACCGGCTACGGCATCCGCTACGAATACGGCATGTTCCGCCAGCACATCGTTGATGGGCGGCAGACGGAAGTTCCGGACGACTGGACGGCAAAGGGCGACATCTGGGAAATCGAACGCCGCGAGGAACAGGTGGAGGTCCACTTTGACGGCACGGTGGAAGAGGTGTGGACTGACAGCGGAATGACCTGCGAGCACAGGGATTTTCAGACCGTACTCGCCGTGCCCCATGACATGCCGGTCATCGGCTATGAAAGCCACACGCCTGCGACGCTCCGGCTCTGGCGGGCGGAATGTCCGTCCGGATTTGATCTTCACTCCTTCAACAAGGGCGATTTTGTCTGCATGGTGCGCCAGAAAGAGCTGGCCGAGTCGATTTCCAAGGTGCTGTATCCCCAGGACAACCACATGACCGGGCGCATGCTGCGCCTGCGGCAGTATTATTTTCTGGCTTCCGCCACGATGCAGTGCATCGTCCGCGAACACAAAAAGCGCTTTGGCGACGTGCACACGCTGCCCGACAAAATCGTCATTCAGATCAATGATTTGCATCCGGCGCTGGCCATTCCCGAGCTGATTCGCATTCTGATCGACGAAGAGGGGTTGGGATGGGACGACGCCAACGTCATTGCCGGCCGCGTGTTCAACTACACCAATCACACCGTCATGCAGGAGGCTCTGGCCGCCTGGCCCGAGCATGTTTTTCAGTCGATGCTGCCGCGCGTTTACGCGATTGTCGCCGAAATATCCGAACGCTTCAGCCGGCAGCTCTGGAAAGTCTTTTCACAGGACCGCGATAAAATCAGCCGTCTGGCCATTATCGCGTATGACGAAGTCCGCATGGCCAATCTCTGCTTGGCGGTCTGCCGCAAGGTTAACGGCGTCTCGCAGCTTCACGGCCGGATTCTGAAGACGCGGACCTTTCGGGATTTCTATGTGATGTTTCCGGGGAAATTCACCGCCGTCACCAACGGCATCACCCAGCGGCGCTGGCTGGCCGCGGCGAACCCCGCCCTTTGCGCGTTGATTGCCGACCATATCGGCGATAAATTTCTACGGGACTACAACGAGCTGGAGCGGCTCAGGCCGCTGGCCGACAAGCCGCGGTTTCTGGCCGATTTCGCGGAAGTCAAGCGCGGCAACAAGCGGCGTCTGGCCGAACAGGTGGCCAAACAGCAGGGCATTGTCCTTGATCCCGACTCGGTCTTTGACGTGCAGGCCAAAAGGCTGCATGAATACAAGCGCCAGCTGTTGAAAGTGCTGCACATTCTTCATCTGTACAATTGCTTTACCTCCGACGCGGGGTATGCGCTGCCCCGGCCGGTGACGTTTCTGTTTGCCGCCAAGGCTTCGCCGGCCTACTGGCGGGCCAAGAGCATCATCCGGCTCATCAATGCCGCGGCTGCTCTGGTGGAGTCGCATCCGCGCACGCGGGACAACATTCGTGTCGCTTTCCTGGAAAATTACAACGTCTCGCTGGCCGAACGCCTGATTCCCGCGGCGGACATCAGTGAACAGATATCCACGGCGGGGTATGAAGCCTCCGGCACGGGCAATATGAAATTCATGCTCAACGGCGCGGTGACGCTCGGAACCATGGACGGCGCGAATGTGGAAATCTTTGAAAGGGTGGGGCGGGACAACATCTTCATTTTTGGCGCAAGCGCAGGCGAGATTGACCGAATGGAAATCGACAACAGCTATCGCCCGAAGGATCTCTTTGACCACAACGAGGACATTCGGGCGGCCGTTTCCCGTTTGGTGGACGGAACGCTGCCGGGCGTCGCGCCCGACCAGTTTCAGGATATTTACCAGTCCCTGCTCACCGGCGATTACGACCGCGCCGACCGTTACTTTCTGCTCTACGATTTTGACCCTTACCGCGCCGCGTTTGAAAATGTGCTTGCCGCTTACACGGATGAGCCGGCCTGGACGAAAAGGGCCGTGCTCAACACAGCCGGCGCGGGATTTTTCAGCGCGGACCGGACCATCGACGAATACAACCGTCAGATCTGGGGGCTTCGGCCCATCTGATGTGCGCAATCTGAAGCGCGCAAAAGGACGGCAGCGATGCTGATCAACTACAAAAAAGAAATGATGCATGATTCGACGATGCCGGAATACCGCGATCCTGCAGGGGCCGTCGTCACGGGCACGCCGGTGGTTCTGCGCTTTCGGACAAAGCTGGAAAATGTGGAAAGCGTCTATCTGTGCCTGATCGGAGACGGCTTTCACGAAGATCATCAGATGCGGCTTGCGGGCGATGCCTGGCAGACGGAAATCACAGCGCCTTCGATTCCCGATGTGTACTGGTATTATTTCATGGTGCGCGTGGGGGGAAGACTCAGCTATTACGGCGCTGCATCGGGACGAACCTGCGGCATCGGCGCCGTTTACAGCGCGCCGCCGCCCGCATACCAGCTGACCGTTTACAATGCCGCTTTTGAGGTTCCCGGTTGGTTTCAGAAAAGCGTAATGTATCAGATTTTTCCAGATCGTTTTCACTTCGGAGGAGACTCGACGGTAAAAAAGGGCATTGCGCATCATCGTTCCAAGGGCCGCAGCGTCTATTTACACGACACGTGGGACGAACCGCCGCTCTATGCTCCGCTGCCGGGGGAGACGGCCTATAACCCCTGTGATTACTTTGGCGGTACGCTGAGCGGCATCGAGGCGTCGTTGGACTATCTGCAAAGCCTGGGCGTGACGGTGTTGTATTTGAATCCGATCTTTGAGGCGGCCTCCAACCACCGGTACAATACCGCCGACTATTTCCGCATCGATCCGGTGCTGGGCACCGAGGAGGATTTCCGCTCCCTGTGCCGTGCGGCCGAAGAACGCGGAATGCGCATTCTTCTGGACGGCGTGTTTTCCCATACCGGCTCCGACAGCATCTATTTTAACCGGGAAAAAGCGTATGACAGTCCGGGCGCCGCCAACAGCAAGGATTCTCCCTATTACACGTGGTACACGTTTGAGCATTATCCCGATCAATACCGCTGCTGGTGGGGGTTTACGTCGTTGCCCGAAATCAACAAGCAGGATTCAGGCTGGCGGCGATACGTCATCACCGGCTCCGACAGCGTCGTGAAGCACTGGCTTCAGGCGGGCGCGGCAGGCTACCGTCTCGATGTGGCCGATGAGCTGCCCGACGACGTCCTGGCGAAGATTTACGCCGCCGCAAAACAGACCCGGCCGGAAGCGGTGATGATCGGCGAGGTTTGGGAAGACGCGACCACGAAGCACAGCTATGGCGTAAAAAGGCGCTATGCGCTGGGAGGCCTTCTGGACTCCGTCACGAATTACCCGCTGCGCAGCGCCCTGATCGCTTTTCTGAAGGGCCAGTCCGACGCCTTTGACCTGAAGCATTTCCTGGTGGATCAGGCGGCCAATTATCCCGCTCCCCTTTACTACGCCCTGACCAATCTGCTTTCCTCCCACGACGTGGAGCGTGTGCGCACAGCGCTCAGCGCGCGCATCGATCCTCATCAGCTGACCCGGGAGCAGCAGGCTTCCTTTGTCGTCAGCGACAGCCAGAACAAAAAAGGCGCGAGGCGCCAGCGGCTGGCCGCGGTGCTGCAGTTCTGCCTCCCCGGCGTTCCCTGCGTCTATTACGGAGACGAAAAAGGAATGACAGGATTTCTCGATCCTTTCAACCGCGCGCCTTTTACCCGGAAAGCGCCGTACGACCTGACGGAAGAATACCGGCGGCTGGCCGGGCTCCGCGCTTCGGCAGACGCGCTGCGAACGGGCCGCGTGGTGTACTTCGCCCCCGACGCCGACTGCCTCGGCGTTTTGCGCTACATTACCGGCGGAAAAGACGCTCTGGGCCGGCCGGCCGAGGATGGCGTCTATTTCATGGCGGTCAACCGTTCGGACGCGAGGCGGCTGGTGGTCTTTGATTTTTCGGGAAAGCATTCGCTTCTTTGCGAAGCGGATCAGCGAAGCCTTCGCCCTCTGTTCAACGGCACGTTCACCTGCCGGTTGACGCAAAAGTCCTTCACTTTCATCGACGCGCTTTTGGAAATTTCGCTGGATCCCCTCGGGGCCTTGTGGCTGAAGATCGCCTGAAGGGTGCACAGAGCCTGGAGATGGAACCAATCAAAAAGGGAGAGGTATTATGACGTACCGGGAAACCTATTTGCGCTGGAAAGAATGCGTTGCGGAACCGGACCTGCTGGCCGAACTGGAGGCCATTCAGAACGATGACGCACAGATTCAGGACCGTTTCCTGAGGGACCTGCCGTTTGGAACGGCGGGACTGCGCGGCGTTATCGGCGCGGGCATTGCCCGAATGAACCGCTATGTCGTCGGCCGGGCGACGCAGGGACTGGCGGATTATCTATTGAGCACCACCGGTGCCGGGGCGTCCGCGGTTATCGCGTATGATTCCCGAAAATTTTCTTTTGAATTTGCCCGGGAAACCGCCTGCGTGCTTGCGGCCAACGGCATTACGGTTTATCTGTTCAAGCAGTTGACGAGCGTTCCGGAGCTGTCCTTTGCCGTGCGCCACCTGAAAGCAAGCGGCGGCGTCGTGATCACGGCAAGCCATAATCCCGGACAGTACAACGGCTACAAGGTTTATGCCGCCTACGGCGGCCAGCTGGGTCCGGAGGCGAGCCTCGCGGTGATGGACCGCATTCAAAAGCTGGATCCCTTCACGGATGTGAAAAGGATCCCCTATGCTGAAGGGGTGGAAAAAAAGCGGATTCTCGAAACAGGCGGGGAAATCGATCGGATCTATTATGAACAGATGGTCCGGTTGTGCGGAGCGGAAAACGCCGAAGAGCTGAAAGTGGTGTATACGCCGCTGCACGGATCGGGTCTGCGCACGGTTGAAAATGTGTTTCCGATGGCGGGGATTCGCAACCTGTTTGTCGTCCCCGAGCAGCGAATGCCGGACGGTTCGTTCCCGACGGTCGCGTCTCCTAATCCCGAAGATCCGAAAGCGATGCAGATGGCCATCGCCCTGGCCGGAAAGATAGAGGCGGATCTGGCCATCGGAACGGATCCGGACGCGGACCGGATGGGCGCCGCCGTCCGACGGCCGGACGGCACGTACACGATGCTGACGGGCAACCAGATCGGCTGCCTGCTGATTCATTATCTTCTGGAAAAGCGCCGACTGTCGGAAGAGCTTCGTGCCTCCGACTACATCGTCAAGTCGTTTGTCTCGACCGGCATGGCGGACGCGATCGCCGCTCATTATGGAATTCGCTGCCACACCGTGCTGACGGGATTTCGCTTCATCTCCGAACTCATCGTGCAAAAGGAACCGACGGGTGCGGAGTTTATTTTCGGGTTTGAAGAGAGCTTCGGATTTCTCGCCGGCACCTTTGCACTGGACAAGGACGGGGCGCTCGCCGCGCTGCTCTTGTGCAAGGCGGCCCAGTTCTTCCGGGCCCGAGGCCGGAGTCTGCCGGACGCGCTGGAAGCGCTTTACCGGGAGCACGGCTATTACCTGGAAAGCGTGAAGAACATCGCTTTTGAAGGACTGGACGGCATGGAGAAAATGAAAGGCATCATGGAGCGGCTGAGGGCCAAACCCATTGCCGCGATCGGCGGCCTGCCCGTCCGGTGCACGGAGGACTACCTTTCCCTTACCCGAACCGGTCCGGACGGCATCGTGTCTGCGCTGGAGTCGCCGTCAACGGACGCGCTCCGGCTCTTGCTGGATTCCGATGCGTGGCTCTGTATCCGACCGTCCGGGACGGAGCCGAAGATCAAGATCTACTACGCGGTTTCGGCTGCATCGCGCCAGACGGCGGAAAATCAGCTTCAGGACATTGCCGAAGACTTTGAACAGCTTTTGTAAAATTCGAATTCGGGCGGAGCATGTGGACGCACCCGCCGCAAATCAGTAAATGGCGATGACACCGAACATGAGGTTCTGCCCCATCATTTCCGGCGTCACCAGCACGATCCCATCATCACTGATATGGAAGCGCCGGGCATCTTCGGCCGGATCTTCACCGATGACGGTGTCGTCGGGAATGCGGGTTCCCTTGTCGATGATGGCGCGGGTGATGCGGCAGTTTTTCCCGATATCGACCATGGGAAGAACAACGCTGTCCTTCACGAGGCTCCCCGTTTCGATGCGGGTCGCGTAAAAGATGACCGAGCGCTTGACGCGGGCGCCGGCGATGATGCAGCCGCCGCTGACCAGCGAGTTGATGGCTTCGCCGCGCCGTCCTTCGTCGTCAAAGATGAACTTCGCGGGCGGATGCTGCGTCTGGTAGGTCCAGATCGGCCACTTCTGATTATACAGGTTCAGCTCAGGCTCGACGGCGCAAAGCTCCATATTGGCCTTCCAGTAGGCATCTACGGTCCCCACGTCACGCCAGTAGGCCATCTTGCCCTGCTCGTCGCGGTAGGGATACGCCATGGCCACGCTGTTGTGGATGGCGCGGGGAATTATGCTTCTTCCGAAATCATGGGCGGAGTTTTCATCCCTGGCGTCTTCGATCAGGGAATCGTACAAAAAGCGTGTGGAGAAGACGTAAATCCCCATGGAGGCCAGGGCGAGATCCGGTTTGCCGGGCATGGCCTCCGGATCGGCCGGTTTCTCGGTGAAGCGGGAGATGCGCATGCTTTCATCGACCGACATGACGCCGAAATCGCACGCCTCCATGCGCGGCACCTCGATGCAGGCCACCGTCATATCGGCTTTTGAATTGACGTGCTGCATCAGCATCTTGGAGTAATCCATCGTGTAGATATGATCGCCGCCCAGCACCAGCACGTATTCGGGCGCATGGCGGTGAATGATGTCGATATTCTGGTAAAGCGCGTCGGCCGTTCCGCGATACCATTCCTTGCTCATGCGCTGCTGGGCGGGAATGATCTCCACGAACTCGCCGATCTCGGCGCGCATGAAGCTCCAGGCCTGCTGCAAATGGCGGATCAGCGAGTGCGCCTTATACTGGGTCAGAACGCCGATGCGGCGCAAGCCGGAGTTGACGCAGTTCGACAGGGGAAAATCGATCATGCGGTATTTGCCGCCGAAAGGAACCGCCGGTTTGGCGCGCCATTTGGTCAGTTCGCCCAGGCGGGATCCCTCGCCGCCCGCCAGGATCAGCACCAGCGTTTGCCGGGTGACCTCAGTGGCAATCTTGGTTTTCACATAGCCGTAGTAATTCTGCCCGTCCGCTTGTTCTTGATTTGCGTCCATGACGTTTCAACCCCGGTTATTAAGTGGTTTCCATCAGGATCAGTACAACGCTACAGATGATATTTTTCTTTGATCGCTTTTTCGGCTTCAAACCAGTCGGATATTTCGTCGCCGGCAACGCCGGAGCGGAGCCTGTCCTGGTAAAGCTCGTAAGCTTTTTGCTGGACCTCTTCCAGAAATTCTTTCAGGTCAGGCTTTGCCGCCCTTTTTGCCGCAGGCGATGCTTTTTTGACCGCGCGTTTTTTGGTGGTTTCTTTTTTGACCGTCATGATCGCCTCCTCGGTTGATGTTTTCAGACGCTGTTTCAATAGCACTTTTGCCGGCCGGCCGTCAATGCCTGTATTTTACTTGAAATGAAGCATTATTCTGTGTATGAAAGCCCCATTGATGAACAAATGATGTTTTCGAAATCACTCACGATAAGGCGGGAAATTCTTGAATACTGAGTCCAGCAATCCAACATCAAAGGCGACCCAAAAAAAGCTTTTTGGCGAGGGCGAATTTTCATCTCTGGCCGAGGCCATTTTATCCAGCCCCGGCGTCGGAATTTACATCGTTCAAAACGGCACGTTTGTCTACGTCAGCCCACTGTACCAAAAGTTGACCGGTTATTCCGAAAAGGAACTGATCGGCACCCGTTCTCTGGGTTACATTCACCCGGAGGATCGGGCGGCCGTCAGGGAAAAAGCGATCCGAAGCCTCAAAACGAAAAGCCTTAAACCCTATGAGTACCGGTTCGTCAAGAAGCACCAGGAGATCATGTGGGCTCTGGAGACCATCACGCCCATCTCGTACGAAGGGCAAAGGGCGACGCTGGGGAGCTTCATGGACATCTCCCACCGCAAGAAGGTGGAAACGGCGCTTCAGAAAAGCGAAGAAAATTACCGTCTGCTTTTTGAAAGTGCGGGGCAGGGAATCCTGATTGCCAAAGACGAGACCATTCAGTTTGCCAATGCCGCCCTCGCCGATATTGTCGGATACCCTAAAAAAGTCATCACCACCCGCCCGTTTATATCTTTTATCCATCCCGATGATCGTAAGATCGTTCTGAACCGGCACAAAATGAGATTGAAGGGGGAAATCCCGGAAAACGATTATCAGTTTCGGGCCGTTACCTCGAATGGGACGGTCAAGTGGCTGCAAATCAACGCCAGGATCATTACCTGGGACGGCGTGCCTGCCTCCCTGAGCTTCATCACGGACATCACCGACCGAAGACAGGCTCAGGAAGAGCTTCGCGCAAGCGAAGAAAAATACCGCACCATCTTTGAAAACGCCCAGGAGGGGATCTACCAGACTACATGTGAAGGGAAATTCATCATGGCCAATCAGGCCATGGCGAGGATCCTGGGATACGACGCGCCGGAAGAACTGCTTGATGCACAGTCCGACCTTGCCCGGCGGATTTACGTCAATCCCGAAGATCGGACAAAAGTCATTGAACAGGTCCAGAGGGAAGGGGTCGTCCGGGGGCAGGAAATTCAGTTTTACCGAAGGGACGGACGGAAAATCTGGATATCCCGCACCATGAGAATCGTCCGCGATGATCAAAACAATGAGCCCTACCTGGAAGGCATCGTAGAAGACATCACTGAAAAAAAGGAAAGCGTGGACCGTCTGCGCAAAGCCCTGGGCGGAACCGTTCAGGCCATTGCCTCCGTCGTCGAAACCAAAGATCCGTATACCGCCGGACACCAGAGAAGGGTGGCCGACCTGGCCCGGGCCATGGGCACGGAAATGCACCTGAGTTCGGATCAGATCGAGGGACTGAGAATGGCCGGCATCATCCACGACATCGGCAAGATTTCCGTCCCGGCCGAGATTCTGAGTACGCCCCGGCGTCTGACCGCCATTGAATTCAGCCTAATCAAGATGCATGCCCAGTCCGGCTTTGACATCCTGAAGGACGTGGATTTTCCCTGGCCCATCGCCAGAATGGTTCTGGAACACCATGAGCGGATGGACGGGTCCGGATATCCGAATGGTTTGACCGGGAACGACATTCTTCTGGAGTCGAGAGTTCTGGCCGTGGCCGATGTGGTGGAAGCCATGGCGACGCACCGTCCCTACCGGCCCGCCCTGGGGCTGGAAGCCGCGCTGGAGGAAATCAACTCAAAGAAGGGGATTCTCTACGATCCGCAAGTGGTATCTGTCTGCCAGAGGCTTTTCCAGGATAAGAATTTTGTCATCAAAGCATGAATCAGGGAATGCCCATCATTAAAGTAAAAACTGATTGATTAATCTTAATAATTTGAAATAACAAAACAATCGTCAAGATAACTTTTCAGTCAAAAAAACTTTCTTGTCGAGAAAAATCACGATCCACCAACTTGCCCCTTGTGGAATTGCTTGTTTGCAACCCTGTTGAGCAGTTGTTGATAAGTCTGTGGAAATACTTGAGGCGCTGTTAATGTTTTCAACAGAAAATGCCGATGATTCTTCAGCTATTTTGCGAAATATTTTTGACGTTTTATGCTTTTTGCTAAGCCTTCGGCGTAAAATTTACGATCTGCCGGATTCGGAATGAGCAGATGTCAGGATTCTAGCGCTTTTCCACAACTTCGGTGATCGCCAGTGTGGCAATATCCATGAATTTGTTGAAATTTTGACTATCAGGCACGATCATGTCCATGACGCGGCCGAATGAGTTTTCAATCAGTATCTCCCTGTCGTTTTCCCTGTGCCGAATTCCAAAGCGAATGCCGGAACGATCTTCCACGGAAAGCTTGTTGATCAAATTTTTTGTTGCCCAGATCGCGCCGAACCGGGCAAAATCGGATAACCGTCCGGCAAAATTGACGGTGTCTCCCAGAGCGGTAAATTCAATATTGGGGGATGAAGGAATAGTGCCGAAGTATTCCTGACCCTCATTAATGCCGATATTGAGGCACAATTCATTGAACCAGCCTTTGCGCATTTTCCAGTCCATGCTTAATTTTTTCATGTTTTCGCGTATTTCCAGCGCACAGGCAATTGCGTTCATCATGTATTGATTGTCCCGCTCCTTGAGAAAATAATAAAGCAGCCCATCGCCCGTATGCTTGCCGTAGGTGCCGTAGTACCGCTTGAATGTGCCTTCCACGCAGGCCCATACCTGGTTGATGAGTTCAAAATATTCCTCCGGAGGCAATTCGGCGCAAATGCGCACCGAGTTCTGCAGGTCGGCCACGAGCACGCAAAAGGAAACCAGCGTGGGCATTCGCTGTTTGAGGAGGTCATTAATCACACTGGATCGGGAGGCAAACAAATCAGCGATTCCCTGATTCTGACAGGCTTTCGGCGCGTGAATAAAGAGTGTTCCTTCGCGAAAAACCATATAATAGACATCATTGGCAATCGGCGTTCCTTTTTGCCCGGATAGCTTCAGGGGGATTTTGTTGACGGCCTGCCGGGGCGGGGACTCGATGCAATTATATCTTTTTTCAAGATTTTCTCTTTCCCTGGGCGACATGCCGTCATACAAATGCTGCAGTTCGGGTTTGACGGCTTTGCCCTTTACAAAACTGAGATGAAAGTCGATGAGCGCGCTTCGGGCCTGTTGGTTTTCATGTCGGCTGCGCAAGAGGAGCTGAAAGATGTTTCTTGACGTCGGCTCTTTGATGGTGTGAATTTCTTCCTGAAAAATGGAACTCTCCGCATCCTTGTTAATCCAGTCAATCTCGTAATTATTATTCAGCAGGTAAGCAGGGAAGGTGATATCGTTGATGGTCACCTTGAATGGCTGGCCGGCGTCCCCGGAGATCGCTTGAGAAAGAAAGTGTCCCCGGAGAGGGGCTTCTGATTCATCCCGGGCCCCTTTGCTTTGGGTTTCTTCCTGCATATTCATGACTCCTGAATCAATAGCCGGGGTTAAGCGAGATTGTTTCAACCTCTCCGTGATGGCGTCCATGGAGAAACCCTGCTTTTTTAATTCTTTGATCTGTATAATTGTATCAATCACGGAGTCAGGAAAATAGCCGAGCATTCGGGCGCGGGCATCTGTTGTTTCCGGCCTTTTGACGGCAGGACGGGGCAGAAGGTTCATCTTAATGTAGTTGTTAAGCGTTGCCCTGGAAATTCCTGTTTTATTGATGACCTCCAGGCTGCTAATCCATTGATTCCTTATCGGTGCGTCATCATTCATTTTGACCCCCTAGAGTGGCATGGTTATGACATTCTTCCTAAAAAGGACATTTGTGCCTGTTGCGGCTAACTTATACAGTTCAAAAACACAGTTGTCAAGTATAATTATACAGTCTAAGACAATTTATTAGACTGTCCAATTATTGACAAATAAAAATCACCAGGCAAGAACGCCAGGCAAGAACTCCTTGACTTACAATATCCCGTTTTCTATATGTTCTCCCGTTTATAAGAAAAGGATCGAAAATTTCAGAAACCATTGAAAAGAAGGTATATGGAAAGCGTGGCGGCGGCCGGTTTGCCGACGGCCTGAACATCATGCGGAAGTATCCCGGCAAGCCCCTCGACAGAATCGTCACCGCAAGGTATCCGCTGAAACAAGTGCAGGAGGCGTTTAACCGGGCCACGCAAAGCGATGCGCTGAAAGTTCTCCTGGAAATTAATGAAAACATTAGCTTGACAAATCCGGATTAAGGATATAAACGTCCAACCCTTATTTCTAAGGCTCGATTACGGTGGATCCCCCATCTGGCAGAGACTCTTCCAAATGCGGGGGTTTTTTATATTCAGTCAGTGAGAGGAAAGCATCATGAAGTTCGACGATCAGAAAATACGCAACATCGGGATCAGCGCGCACATTGATTCCGGTAAAACCACGCTCAGCGAGCGCATTCTTTATTATACCAAAAGAATTCACGCCATCCACGACGTGAAGGGCAAAGACGGCGTGGGCGCGACCATGGATTCCATGGACCTGGAAAAGGAAAGAGGCATCACCATCGCTTCCGCGGCGACCTATTGCGAATGGAAAAACCATGAAATCAATATCATTGATACTCCAGGCCACGTGGATTTCACGATAGAAGTAGAGCGATCCCTGCGTGTTCTGGACGGCGCGATCCTTGTTTTGTGCTCCGTCGGCGGCGTTCAGTCGCAGTCCATCACGGTCGATCAGCAGATGAAGCGCTACAAAGTCCCCTGCATTGCGTTTATCAACAAATGCGACCGCAGCGGCGCCAATCCCTTCCGGGTCATTGAACAGCTTCGGACCAAGCTGGGGCATAACGCCGTAGCCATGCAGATTCCCATCGGATTGGAAACCAGCCTGGAAGGTGTGGTCGATCTGGCGGCCATGAAAGCCTTGTATTTCGACGGGGACAGCGGCGAGGATATTCGCGTGGAAGACATCCCTCCGGAGCTTCTGGCGGAAGCCGCGGCCAAAAGAGAAGAGCTGATTGACAGGGCGTCCCTTTTTTCCGATGAGCTGACGGAAGCGATTCTGGAGGAAAAGGAAATCACGCCGGAACTGCTTTACGCGGCCGTCCGCAAGGGAACGTTAAAAAGAGAAATCACACCCGTTTATATGGGATCAGCGTATAAGAACAAAGGCGTTCAGCCGCTGCTGGACGGCGTGACGTATCTGCTGCCCGCGCCGTCGGAGGTGGAAAATGTCGCCCTGGACATGAATCATAACGAAGAGCCGGTTGTCCTGACGAGCGATCCGGAAAAACCGATTATCGCGCTGGCGTTCAAACTGGAAGACGGCCAGTACGGGCAGTTGACCTATATTCGCGTTTACGAAGGGACGGTGGAAAAAGGATCCACGATCGTCAATGTGCGAAACGGAAAAAAAGTCAAAGTCGGCCGCGTCGTGCGCATGCACGCCGATCAGATGGAGGATGTGGATTCGCTCAAGGCCGGATACATCGGCGCCTTGTTCGGGATCGAATGCTCTTCCGGCGACACGTTCGTTTCGCCCGGACTGAACATGACCATGACGTCCATGTATGTGCCCAAACCGGTCATCTCGCTCGCCATCGTGCCCAAAGACAACAAGGCTCAGATGGCCATGTCCAAGGCGTTGAACCGTTTTTCCAAAGAAGATCCGACATTCAAATCCCATGTTGATCATGAAACCAATGAAACCATCATCGAGGGCATGGGGGAACTGCATCTGGATATTTACGTCGAGCGCATGAAGCGTGAATACAATGCGGAAGTGACCACCGGCAATCCGCGTGTGGCTTACCGGGAAACCATTACCCAGCGGGCGGACTTCAACTACACGCATAAAAAGCAAACTGGCGGCTCCGGGCAGTTCGGCCGCATTGCCGGCTACATCGAACCGATAAGCGACGCCGAATTTGTCTTTGAAAACAAAATATTCGGCGGCGCCATTCCCACGCAGTACATTCCCGCCTGTGAAAAAGGATTTAAACAGAGCATGGCCAAAGGGCCGAAGCTGGAGTTTCCGATCACCGGCGTGAAAGTCGTCATCAATGACGGCGCATTCCACGCGGTGGATTCTTCGGACATGGCGTTTCAGGCGGCGGCCCGCGGCGCTTTCAAAGAAGCCTACCTGCGCGCCAAGCCGGTTGTTCATGAACCGATCATGAAAGTTGTTGTGGAGACACCCACGGAGTTTCAGGGATCGGTAATGGGGCTGCTCAATCAGCGGCGCGGGATGATTATCGGATCACAGGACGAAGGCGTCATGTGCGTGATTGAAGCACAGGTGCCGCTTGGGGAAATGTTCGGTTTTTCGACCATCCTTCGTTCCTCCACGCAGGGCAAGGCGCAATTCACGATGGAGTTTGCTCTTTATCGCCAGGTGCCGCAGTCGATCGCGGAAAAAATAGCCCTCGAAGTCGCTCAAAACAAGAAGACGGCGGCGTAAGACAGGCTGAAGACTGAAGGATGAAGTAAAAAAAGATGGCAGTTTCAGGAGCGATCGGACGGGAAGACAATGTCATCCATTTAACATATGAGGACATGATGATGATCAAAAAAGAAATTATTTCACGGAATCCGCTTTTAAACCTGGGGTTCGAAAACGAATATATTTTACAAAGCGGCGGTTTGGGCGCGGTTTTGGCTCATGCCGGCGTCGGCAAAACAGCCCTCTTGGTGCAGATGGCTCTTCACGCCATGATGAACGAACAGCCTGTTTTGCATGTCAGCTTAAACGACGCCGTCAGCAAGGTGGACATCTGGTATCGCGAGTTATTTCACGACATGGCGTCAAAGAATGATTCTGCTGAAATAACGGAGTATTGGGAGAATATCCTCAACTATCGCTTTATCATGACCTTTCGTGTGGAAGGATTCAGCGTTCCTAAGCTGGAAGAACGTCTGACCGACCTGATGCAGCAGAATATTTTCAAGCCGTATGCCGTCATTCTGGACGGGCTGAAATTTGATGAATCCGGACGCGGTCTTCTTCTCGAGCTGAAAGAATTGGCCAAAAAATATGCCATGCGCATCTGGTTTACCGTTCATACGCACCGTCATGAGCCGCCCAGGGAAGACGGTCTGCCGTTTTCTTTTCTGCATGTGGCTGACCTTTTTGATGTGCTGGTGCAGCTGTCTTCCGAGGGGCCCGAAGTCTATATCAAAGCCCTCAAGGGCCAGTCGCCCGGCGCCAAAAAGGATGCGCTGCTTCTGGATCCCGCGACCATGCTCATCAAAGCATAAAAAACGGAGACAGGCGGACGGCCCGTCTCCGTTTTTTCGTGATCCCTCCCGCGTTTCCATCCGGTGCGGGAAGCTCCGTTTTACTCTTTGTACAGGCTGTTCAGCATATCCCCGTATTTGTCCAGGACCGCCTGACGCTTGAGCTTCATGGTCTGCGTGAGCATACCGCTTTCCAGCGTGAAATCCTCCCGGATAAAAGCGAATTTCTGGGGAATTTCATAAGAGCCGATCGTTTTTCTCAGATGATTCTGCACCTCGGTGGTCAGCAATGCCTTGAAATTGCGGCCGGCGGAATTGCCGGGATCGAACAGGCTCTCCGGTTCCACGGACAGATTCAGCTTCTCGGCCATCTGCTTGAGCAGTTTCATGTCGGGAACAATCAGGCCCACGTTGTATTCCTGGCCCGCCCCGTAAATCATGGCGTTCAGGATCCAGGGCAGAACCTTCATTTCCAGTTCGACGGCGTCCGGGTGGATGTATTTTCCGTTGGCCAGCTTGTATTCTTCCTTGAAGCGGCCCGTAATGAACAGAAACCCGTCGTTGTCGAGGCGTCCCCGGTCTCCGGTGCGCACGCCGCGCATTCCATTCATTTCCACGATCACTTCTTTTGTTTTTTCCGGTTTGTTGTGGTAGCCGATCATGCACTGGGGGCCGAAGCAGATGATTTCGCCGTCGTCGCCGCTGTCACCCGTCCGCGACCGGTCGATCACCACCTTGGTTTTGTTGATCGGTTTTCCGAC
>Ga0116160_1002295_pt1 | contig 18321 bp, 15 predicted proteins | sample AD_JPNAS2_MetaG_FD_89879 | JGI IMG/M metagenome (GOLD analysis project Ga0116160, IMG submission 89879) | Active sludge microbial communities of municipal wastewater-treating anaerobic digesters from Japan - AD_JPNAS2_MetaG | ecosystem: Engineered > Bioreactor > Anaerobic > Digestate | place...
TAATCTGATTTTTCAAGCTTAAAATTTTGAAAAATAATTATGTATTATTTTCCCCAATGCAGTCGGAATTGTGTTTCTTGCGGTTTGAAATCTAGTATTCTTCGTCGATGCTGACAACATGAGGATAACAGGAAGCAGGCCATGACTTGAATGAACTGTAAATTGGCCATCAAGCATTTGCGCTTTTCTTTCCGGAATCAATGAATTCGCCCACATGAACAGCAGGCATTTGTCAAGTTACATTAATCCTCGTCTTTCCTTGTGGAAAGAATATCACGCATGATGAGACCACTGTACGATAGGCACTTTCTTCATCTCAGCACATTCCCGCAGATAGAGATTGATCAGATTCTGATAGGACATGCCCGTATTTCTCGCCAACTCTTTAAAATATTCGATCGTTTCTTTATCAAGACGGATCGTAATTTGTGTTTTCAGATCCTTTACATAAGGATTCTTTTCGCCCTTCATCTTGGAGAAATCATATTCTTTTCTCATGTTCTTTCCCTCCAATGCTCTTCTTCCTCTCCCTTAGTGGCTTTTCTGGCCGAGATAATCCTGATATTTGAGTCGTCTTCCTTTAAGCAATGACATACAACAAGAATCCGGAGTTTCTGACTCAGGCCAACCATTAAAAATCTGTCCTCGTCTGAAGAATGGTCGGGATCAAAATATCTGATTGCCCCCTCATCATAAAATACCGTTTTGGCCTCATCGAAGGATACGCCATGCTTTTTTGTGTTGGCAATATTCTTTTTGGAATCCCACGAGAAGCTAATCATAATCAATTTATAATTATAATATAATTTAAAGTCAACAAAAAAGTTTGTTGGATGCTCATTACCAAGACAAACAAAGCATGTTGGTGAAAATCGGCAAATGCTCTGTTTCGGGAAGCAACATAGCATTTTTTGCTCTCTAAAAATCATCACCGCCAAATTCTCAACAAATTTATTACCCCAAATACCTCACCGTTTCAATTGGTTATCAACGATGATGTTATTTCCCATGCAGAACGTCCATCCAACGGATCGCTTCAGAATCACTGATTTTTCCGAGATAAACCTGTGTTGTCTTCAAGTCCTGATGCCGCAGGATTACTTTCGATACTACTTCAAGAGGAACCCCGTTTCTGCTGGCATAGGTCGCCGAATATCTCCGCAGATCATGAGGAGCAACTCGAACATTCAATTTTGTCCCGAGTCTCTTAATAAGTGACCTTGCCGTCGAATAACAAATGGGGAATATCCGGTCTTCTGCACTTATGGCTTTCTCTTTGACGTACTCTGCCAGTTTTCTTGATACATTCTCAGGCATATAGGCTCTTTCCGTTTCTTTACCTGATTTAGGTTCCCGAAGGGTGATGGTTCTGTCAGCAACATCGGATGCTTTGATTTTTAGTAATTCACCAATACGCAGTCCGCAACGGGCCTGAAGTTCCAGTATCAAACGATCCCTCTGTCTCTTTGTGTTGTAGATCATCTCATCCACCGTTTCCCGGTCCAGAATCTTATGTGGCTGTTGTTTGGGTGCTTTGAAGGATTTGCTCAGTAGCGATGTGCTGCAGGGGTTTCTCATGTTCAGGGAACAACGATCAATGATGAAATTGTAAAAGGCTTTCAACTGGGCATACCTCAGCCTGCGTGTTGATTTCGCCATGTTTCCGGTCAGGTTTTCCAGAAAATGAAAGATTTCATCAGGGGCAATGGTCTCCAGGTCTTTTTGTGCATAGATCACCTCAAATCTTTCCAGCAGGAGACGATAACTCTCAATGGTTCTTGGTTTATGGTTGGATTGAAGATAGTATTTGAACAACGTTATTGCTTCTTTTGTTATCATACTGCACCTCCCATTCTTTGCTCAGCGAGGTCTTTGGGGTTTGGGTATTATAAAACTTTACCGAAACAAATGGGAATTTTATTCTTCGAGGGAGACGCTGAAGTCACCTACTACTTTTGTGTTGTGCCCAATTGTCAAGACTGTGGATTACGGATGGAAAGAGAGATAAAAAGATTAAGGCTTGTCATCATGTTGCATTTTTTCATATAAATCAGGGTACAGTTTTTTTAAACAATCATCACAAATCCCATGACTGAATTCGACATCTAAGTGGTCTTTTATGTATACTTCTATCTGGGTCCAGTAACCCTCGTCAGTACGAATTTTTTTGCAGGAGGCGCATATCGGAAGCAGGCTGCTTAACGTCTTGACTTCCTTCAGTGCCTTTTGAAGTTCCCGGATAAGTTTCTCACGCTCTTTTTCCGCCTGTATGCGATCGGTGATATCGCTGTATACACCTTCAATTCCCAGGATATTCCCCGCGTTGTCGTGGAAGAACTGGATGTTTGCCGAAACAATGACCGGTTGACCATTGTCCCTGCGTTTAAGCATTATTTCCTGCCCTGTAACTTTTCCGCATCTCTGAAGCATTTCCAGGTGATGTTGTGCTTCATTTGGATCAAAATAAAAATCGCTGCTGATTTTCAGACCGATTATTTCTTCTGTGGAAGAGCAGCCCAGGGTGTAAGCAGCGGAGGGAGATGCGAAAGTGATGGTGCCGTTTAGATCAGCACGGAAGACAACATCCTGCAGGTTGTTGACGATCGTGCGGAATTTCTCCTCGCTTTCCTTTAGTGCCTCCGCCACCGCCTTGCGATCCGTAATGTCCATGATGTTGCCCGTGACGCGGACAACCTTGCCGTTTTCCATGACTGGCTTGCCAATGGTTCTCACCCAGATGCGTTCGCCACTGGCCCGGATGAAACTGAGTTCCAGATCGTACGGTTCGCCTGTTTCAACGGCCCTGCGAAAATTCCTTTCGATTACTGCTTCATCCCTCGGAGAATAAAAGGAGATATTTTTTGTTACATTGTTGGGATCATAATCCTTCCCGACCCCGTGAATTCGATAAACCTCGTCGGTCCAAGTGATTCGGCCTGTAGCCGCATTATATTCCCAGCCGCCAACCCGGGTAACGGCTTCCGTTTCCGCCAACAGTCTGCTGATCCTCTCAATCTCTTCCTCTCGGCGCTTTTGTTCCGTCATATCCGTGGCAATGCTGAATAATACATTCTCGTTGCCCCACTTCCCCAGCTTAGCGTGCACCCACAATGGCAGGATAGTACCGTCCTTCCGGATATGAGCCACTTCAAAAGCCGCTTCCCCGTTTTGCCGGATCACTTCCATCCGGGCGGCCATGAGTTCGCTGCTAGTCGGGATATCGATATCTTGGAGCTTTAGAGAGAGAAACTCTTTCCGGGAATAGCCGTGCAAATCAAACGTCTTTTGGTTCGCATATAGGAAACGACCGGCAAAATCATGGACTGTAATGGAGGCCGGAGCAATATCAACGAGGTCGTTGAGAATCCTGAGCCGTTCCTCGCTCAGTGTCCTTAGCCAAGCTCTCGCAGCATCTATATCGTAAAACCATTCAAATCTCAGGCCAGCATTTATTATTGCATTCTTATAGGAATCGTTTTCTGGAATGTCAACCATTGCGGCTTCAATCTCATAAATAACGGAATGGTGATTCCTGACATAACGATAGATTTCCGTCTCATCTAAACGTCCTTTAAGGGCACGAGCATCAATTATTACTTTCTTTGAGTTATTTGCTTTTATGATAGCGTCCACTTCATTTGACATATTTTCAAAGACACTACCTATTGCATTGCCTGAGGGGTGGTCTGGTTTATTAGGACAGGTAACAGGTCTTTATAAGTGGGAAGATGCCCTGAGTTAAGAGTCATGCCGCAGCCTGTTTCTGCGATAGGGTTTTGAAGTAAACCATATCCGGTGTCTTCCTGTCAAAGTGATTATGCCATCTTTTCTCGTTGTAGAATTTGAAGTAAATTGCCAACCCTTGTTTCACCTCCGCCATTGACACATATGCTTTGAGATAAATGTCCTCGTACTTGACGCTTTTCCATAATCTTTCGATAAAAACATTGTCCATCCAGCGGCCCTTGCCATCCATGCTAATGGCAATATTGTTTGCCCGAAGGGTGTCCGTAAATGCTTCTGATGTGAACTGACTGCCCTGATCCGTATTGAATATTTCCGGACAACCAAATTTAGCGATTGCTTCTTCCAACGCATCTACACAGAACGCACTGTCCAGCGTATTGGACAAACGCCAGGCCAGAACCTTTCGACTGGCCCAGTCCATAATGGCCACCAGATAACAAAAGCCCTTGGCCATGGGAATATAGGTTATGTCGGTCGCCCAAACATGATTCGCCTTGGTGACATCAAGATCGCGGAGCAGATAAGGGTACTTGACATGCCCAGGACAAGAGAGGGAGAGTCTCGGCTTCACATAGAGCGCCTCTATGCCCATGCGTCTCATCAATCGACGTATGCGATCACGTCCAATGTTATAGCCCTTGACCCAAAGATCATTCCGGATCTTGCGGCTGCCATAGAACGGATGCGAAAGGTGAATCTCATCGATCTGGCGCATCAACTCGATATCCATAGCGCTTAGGGGCACCGGTGTGTAATAAATACCAGATCGTGATAGTTCCAGAATCTTGCATTGACGCGTCACGGGAAGCACATCCTTCTTATCAATCATTTCTTTGCGCTCGCATCGCCGATGCGACCGAGCGCGTTTGATAAAAAATCATTCTCCATCGACAGTTGGCCGATTTTCGCGTGAAGTTCTTTGACGTTTGGTCCTTGTTCCGTTGGCCGATCTTTACTGAAGACTTCCGCAGCATGTTCTAAAAGCTGCTTTTTCCAATCTGTGATCTGGTTCGGATGGACTTGGTAACGCTCGGAAAGTTCAACAATGGTCTGCTCACCTTTTAGCGCGTCTAACGCAACCTTGGCTTTGAATTGAGGCGCATGATTTCGTCTTGGTCTTTTGCTCATAATTTTAATCCTCCTGGGATTCGCTGTCAGCGACGACAAAAAGCAGACTGAATATACCCGTCATGGTGTCGCATGCACAAGGCGGTTATCCACAGATCAGTTGCCGTGGCCCATCCGGAGCAAGGCGGCAGCTGGGTTGTGGGTAACCGCCGCCCTTGCCTCATTTCAACACTTTTGAACGCCGCTAACATTCACTATAGAGCATCTTCCTCACTTATGCACCTGTCCAGTTTTGCCAGACCCGCGCTCTGTTATTGAAATTTCAAGGATTCCCTCATTCACAGATGATGAGATTTGATACTCTGCTCGATTTTCCATTTATGAAAGCCTTGCCTTAAAAATAGTTAATAAATCTATTGAATATTTCCAGCGTTCACAACTGTTATAATTTTATAACAAAAGTATTCGGATTTCATCCTTTTCTTTGATTATTCCCGATTAAAAGGGTGTATTTTTCTTATAGTTGACGATTTGGTTGTTTCAGGAAGCTATACGTACGTATAGCAGGAAACAAAAATTAGCCGGATGAACCATATTTGAATGGAATTTTGCAAATTTATGCTTTTTCGACTGAATCGGCTAATTCTGGCTAGTGAGGTAAACTAAACTTTCAGCGTTTCGATCCGGGAAGATGTTTAAGAAATTTCAACCCCATGTGAACAAGTTTTTCCATAAGGGGCGATGTCGAACCTGAAACATCTGCCATCGCCGGCATTTTGCACGCAGGACCATACAGGCCGGCCATCATTTCAGCGACCTTCGATTTAACCATCCCGCGCAAGGGAACATTCGCAATCATGCCGTACATTGCGGCATTGCCTCTGACAGCCAGGCCTGGATTATCGCGAACAATCTCCACGGCGGCCTTCAAATCATTCAGATAATCCTCTGCAACATCAGCGTGGCGCGGCATGACCATGCAATGGATGGCGGCGGGCCGCTGAAGGCGGTCAATCCACCAGCCGCGTTCCTCCAGTTGATCGGCCACGGCATAAATATCAAGGTCTGGGTCGGTGGACGTATAGGCAAAGACGCTCATGGCCGGCCGGCCCAGTACACTCAGACCGTCAATCGCTCCGATAGCAGCGGTCAGCCGTCCGGTCGTCTCCATAATGGTACGGGCGATCTTCAGGTAGCCGTCCATGCCGATGGCGTTCAGGGCTCCCCAAGCGGCGGCGATGGCTCCGCCGGGCCGTGTACCCAGCAGGGCCGGAGAGGCAAATATGCCGCCGGGCCAGTTTTCGTAAATAAAGAACTGGTGCATCAGATCGTCCACCGAACGGTAAAGCAGAACTGAAGCGCCCTTGGCGCTGAATCCGTATTTATGCAGATCTGACCCGATCGAAGTTACGCCCGGCACGCGAAAGTCAAAGGTCGTTATGCGATGACCGAGGCGCTCGACAAAGGGAAGCAAAAATCCGCCCAGACAGGCATCCACATGCAACGGCAGATTGTATCGCAAGGCCAGTTCGCCCAGGGCGGGAATCGGATCGATTGCGCCGTGCGGATAAGACGGAGCGGAAGCCAAAAGCAGAATCGTATTTCGGTTGATCAGACGCTCCATGGCCTTTGCATCGGCGCAAAAGTTTTCATCCACCGGCGCACGCACCATTTTTACATCGAAGTATTTGGCTGCTTTTTCCCAGGCCACATGAATGGTTTCGGGTGCGATCATTTCCGGCTTAAAAGGAAGACGGCGCAACTTTCGGGCCCGTTCGCGGCAGGCGAAGACGGGCAAAAGACAGCTTTCCGTCCCGCCCGAAGTCATGACACCCGACACCCGGTCGTCGCCGTTGAGGAGTCCCGCCGTCATCTGCACGACTTCCGTTTCCATGCGTTTGAGGCTTTTGAACGCCAGGGGATTGAGCGCGTTTTCGCAAAAATAAAGTCCGTAAGCCTCCCTGAGAAAAGAGGTATGCGCCTCTCCCAAATCGTACACAAGGCTCCAGATTTTGCTGTCGCGGTAGTTGGCGTCACCGGCCGCAAACGCCGCCAGCTGCTTCAGCGCTTCCTGATGTTCGATGCCGTGTTGCGGTATTTTTTTCATAAGGATTGTCCTTTCCTCTCAACCCAAAAGCTGCCGAAACAAACAGACAAAGCTGATTCCCGGATCGTTGCCGGTTGCCTACCCGATCATCCCGGCGGGAAAGATGATATCAAATGAGATGAGAAGAACCATCATTTGAATCACAAATGATTTTTGCTGATCATTCTCAACCGATACGCCGTGTAGCAGCAAAAAACAAGCCCAACAAAGACTCCCGGAAGAATCGTATAAAAAATACAGGGTGTCCGGACAAGCCAGTGCAGGGCGGTCAAACCGGTTGCGGTGATGCCGACCGTCATCAGGACGGATAACGGCAACTGGAAAAAGCTGCCCTGCAGCCGGTTAAAAAACCAGGCGACCAGGTGCACCATAATCAGCGTAATAACAAGACTGGCCGTTCCCTGAGCAATCGCCGGGATGAAGGCCCTTGTCGCATCTGTGCCTGCATTCACATAATATGCCCAGCCTCCCCATAGTAAAAAGGCAAAAATCGCCGACAGGCTGTTATAGAATCGGCTTGTCTGTATGATCATTTTCGGGGCTTCATTGTTCATAAAATATTTGAGCGTTGATGAAGGCGTCAGGAACGCCGAAGTTTATACAAATAGACACCATAGCGCAGGGATCGGGGAGGATACCAGTCAAGATCGGGCTGATCCATGTCGATGATGCGGATGGTCAGTTTCCGTGCGGCGGCATATCGCCGGAAAAAGTCTTTCTCCAGAAACAGGTAGTCTGGAATAGCACGGGGATGCCAGATTTCCCTAAGCAACTGCATCGCCTCCGCCCTTTTGCCGGCATCGGATGTATCCCCCAGAAAAATGCACCCGCCGGCGCGCGTCACCCGCACCAGTTCATCCAGCGCCTGCCCGGCCTCTTCCACGTTGTTTAAATAACACAGGACGGCAAAAGCGGCCGTATGGTCAAAGCACTCATCCTCTATCCCGGAAAGGTTCCGGATGTCCCCGGAAAAAAAACGAACCTCCGGCATTCTGGTGCGGGCCACCTCCAGCATGGGTTCAGCGTAATCCACCCCGAACAGCTGCAGTCCCGGAAATGCAAGCTTTGCCGCCTGCAAAAAGGCCCCCGAACCGCATCCGCATTCCAGCAGCGTGTTTCCCGGCTGCAAATTCATCGGGACAATGACCTGCCTGATGAGTTCATGATACTGCGGCTCGGTAATGAAATGATAACCGTCAATCACGGAAGAACATTCCCGTTTGAGATTGCAGGCCTTCCGGCTCCATACCATTTGCCAGAAAAGGGAGGGGACGCAGGCATTGATGTCGCCGGCGGGCGTATTGTACTTCCTGTTTCCCGGGGGTTGAGAAAATTTCATGCGACCCATCCTCTGCCTGATCCGGTTGGTGGAAAACATGTCTGCCTGCTTTTGCCGATAAGGTAACATGCCTCTGATACTTTGTAAAGACGCGCCTGAGACAGGCGGAAAGTGAAGTGACAATTGACTTATCCGGCGACCTGTGAGAAAAATACGCTGCAGTCGGCAGATCCCGAAAGTGAGGCAAAGCATGACCCATCCTGTCAGGACCGAAATCCAGTTGCCCTCCCGTCGCGCCTTTTTGCCCGCTGTCCTGAACTTTGTGCGGGAAGTCGTCCTTGCCTGCGGATTGCAACCGGAAGAAAGCGAATTTCTGACGTTGGCGGCGGAAGAGGCGTGCAGTAATTCGATCGAGCATGCCTATGATGCGCAGGAGGAAGGAAGCTTCCGTCTGGTCCTGGAAATATCCCCCAGCAGAATTATTTTGTCCCTTCACGATCAGGGTCTTCCCTTCGACTACACCATTGCCCCGAAGTATGAGCCGCCTGCCCAGGCCGATCCCGGTAAAATCAGTACGCGCGGCCTGGGTCTTTATCTGATCGAAAAGCTGGTCGATTCCGTGGAGTGGATCAACCATGGCATGGCTGGCAAAGAACTGCGACTGATCAAAAAACGCTCCGTGCGGGATGTCACCAATCAGCTGCCGGCCCGGGACCTTGCCCCTTTTCCCGAAAACGCACCGCAGGCCCCGGAACAAACCTACACGGTGCGACGGATGCAGCCTGAAGATGCCATTCATGCCGCCCGATGCATCTACCGCACCTACGGCTATTCGTATGAAAATGAAGTTACGTATTTTCCGGAAGAGCTCATCAAACAAAACCAGAGCGGCGAATTACTATCGTGGGTGGGCGTCAATCAGGAAGGCGACATCGTCGGTTACATTCAATTAAGAATTTTCGCCGGCAGCGGAATCGCCGACCTCAGCCAGGCCGTTGTCATTCCGGCCCACAGGGGGCGAAGCGTTTTGAACCTGATGGGATTGGCCCTCTATGCCGAGGCGGTAAAAATGGGACTGGTCGGAATCTATACCCGGCTGACAACCGTTCATCCCTTCAGCCAGAAAGCCATCGCCGACTTCGCAAACCCGTCCGCCATTACTCTGGGTTATGTTCCGCGTGTCCGGTTATACAAGGGGCTGGAGTCGTATGAATTTGATGAGCGCAAATCCCTGGTCCTGCATTACTGTTTCCTTAATCCGCCTGACAAAACCGTTGTTCATGCTCCGCCCCGCCATCGGGAAATGATAGAGCGGATTTATCGTTTACTGGGCTTGCATGCTGAGTTTGTCGAGGAGGTTCCGACAGCCGATCTTCCCGGCGGCAAGGTAAATGTTTTGTTTAACAGAAGCAACGGGGCCGGGACAATCACTGTGGAAATTGTTGGTCAGGATTCCAAAGCCGAGATTCGGCGGGCGCTCGCAGATCTGCGGGACATCGCCTGCGCCGAAGTGATCTATCTTTTACTCCCCTTGGCCCAGGCCGGTACCCCGCAACTTTGCGAAGACGCGGAAGATCTCGGATTTTTCTTCAGCGGGGTCGAACCCTGCCTTGCCCCGGACGGCGACTACCTGCGGCTGCAATGCCTTAATACAACGATCAACTTCGATCACATCCAGCTCTATAAACCCTTCAGCCGCGAATTGCTGGCTTATATACTCAAAGAAAAGGAGCGCACCGGCACGCATGGCGCATAAAACATATCCGGAATAAAGCTAGAAACGCGTATGTGCACTGCTGGGGTCAGGTCTTGAAATAGCAGTTTGCTTCCATTGACTTCAGGTTCCCGGGATGCTTTTCACATACAGGCGGATGACTTGTAGAGGACATCCGGATAGAGTAATTGATTGAACATCCATTGCACGTCAAGTATAAAAGGAATGTTCATAGGACGTGGAAACAGGACGCAATCGTATCGTCTGAAAGCCGCGAAATCTTCTGGCACTGATTTGCGTGATCTAACTAGAAAACGCTATATCTGTATGTGTTGATACATGACGGGAAGCAGCCCGACTGATCCTTTTCAGGTCTGTCGCTTCAGCTGGAATATTCCCGAGCAACCGGATAGGTTTCACAGGTTACAGAATACTGGAAAAAACTGATATTTCAAGACCTGACCCCCAATTCACCAATTTACAAAGTAGGATCCGGAACGGGGGCTTTACAACTAACCGGGGAGTTTTGTTGATGGAAGATCGTCAGTTTGGCCGGATTCGTTTTCTTTGCGGGGAAAACGGGGGAAAGTATCCTTTCAATCATTCTTTATATATTCAGGGTGACAACCTGCGTGTAGTTGTGGATCCCGCGTGCTCACATGCCAAGCTCACTCGCCTGAAAGAAGAAGGTGTGGACCAGGTCTGGCTGTCGCATTGGCACGAAGATCATATTCACTACATGAATGAGTTTGAAGGGTGCACCGTCTGGATTTCCAAACGTGATTTTCCTCCGCTGACCGACCTTAATATTTTCATGGACTGGTACGGCTTGCTTGCTCCGGACCAGCGTGCCTACTGGAAAAAGATCATGCTTGAAATGTTCGACTTCCGGCCCCGGCAGACAGCTTGCTTTATCGAAGATGATCAGCTCATTGATCTGGGCGGATTAAGGGTTCAGACAATTGCCACACCCGGCCATACACCGGGACATTTGTCATTTTATTTCCCTGGGGAGGATTTGCTTTTCCTCGGAGATTACGACTTGACGGCGTTCGGGCCCTGGTATGGCGACGTTGCCTCCAGTATTGAAGATACGATCCGGTCCATCCACAGGCTCAAAAATATTCCCGCCAGCCGCTGGATTGTGGCGCACAATACCGGGCTATATGAAGAGAACCCCGGCCCACTGTGGGATCAGTATGAAAGTGTCATCTACGAGAGGGAATCGAAGCTACTGGCCGCCCTGGAAAAACCGAAAACGCTTGAGGAAATCTGCGCCTGCTGGATTATTTATGGAAAGCCCCGCCAGCCGAAAGAGTTTTTTGAGTTCAATGAAAAGGTCATGATCGGCAAACACCTGGAGTATGCTCTGGGCCAGAGGCGGATCGTTTGCGAAAACGGCCGCTACCGACGCACATGATCCATGTAATCTGATATTTCAAGACCTGACCCCAGCCTTCCCCCCGGCCTTCAGCCTTTTTTCTTCGGCTTGACTTATCTGCCCGATGATTTTATAAATTATTTATTACTCCGGCAACTAAATATATAAATGAGTGTCCCTGATTTGTCCTCCGCTGGCGGAGGTGGCGTGAAACGCCGGAGGTGGTAATTGAAGGAATTACTCCCCGGGTAATCCGAAGCGGCAAGCGCGGCAAGCTAGGCAAATAGCCGAATGGTTGCATGCCACGCTCCGCATGAAGTGACAACCTCCCCCTGCCCCCTCCATGAGGGGGACAAGAAAGGGAGGTAACATTAATTATTTAAACTTTTAATTACCGAAGTAATAATAAGGAAAGACATAATGCCGTAAATTTGTGTATTGATTTCCCCACACATGCAGGAGGAACAGCGTCGCTGCATCAAAACAGGGCATTGTTCAAAAAGGATTCCAGCAAGGCTCCACAGGCATAAGTAAAAAAGGAGAATAAAATGAAAAAATATCTATTGATCATTTTGTTAATGTTTTCCTTATTTGCGCCGGCAAAAAGCATATGTTCAGAAGATAAGGCCTATTACATCAAGATACCTCCGCAGAATTTTTTCATCGAAATTTATGAGGACGGCAAAAAAATCGAAAACCGGTATTTGTATGTTGACCTAAAAATATTAAGCAGAAAAGATGCGCAATGGACCACAATATTTCTGGACGGTTCCCGCCGCTGCATCAAGAAAGGCACAGCCATTTACAAACCGGTCGTCAGCCGCTGGGATGATGCGATATACGATATCAATTATGATAAAAATTCTTTTCAATTAAAACTGAAATTCCCGCACGCTGAGGAAGAAATGACAGTAAAAGGATCAAGAATTAAAAATACTTCAGATTTTCAAATTGAAGGCACCGGATACAGAAAAGATCTGGTTTCCAATAAAGAAGTGGCAATCGAATGGAAATCGATCATCGTTGATACGTGGTAAAAGACTGAAGCGTTTAACTCTTTGGAAAAACAAGAGAAATCTTCTTGTTCCCCCAACTGCGGGACGAATATGATTTCTCCACAGCAAATGTTGATATCATCCTGTTTTATTTCATGCCCGGGCTTCTTTCTGATAAATATTTGAATTTGCTAATTAATATTATGTTTTTTCAAATCTTTATCTTTAAAAGCACGCATCTTGCGAACCGGTTTTTTACATCATTTTTTTCAAAAGTTTTTTCAAATTCCCTCATCCCCGTAATACTCCATTGTGCTTAAAACCAACCCTCAATATTTTGAATTTCGTTTTTTCTACATTGCAATCAAATAATTGATTTTATTTAATTACCGAAAAAACCCGGTGGTCATATATTGACATCGAATACTAGCATGACACTTGTAGTATACCCCAAATAAACTAGTGAGACTTTTCCAAAAAACTATGTCATAGAATTTGCCAACTTCAGCGATGAAGGAATTTGATTCAAAACAAAGCCAGGAAGGAAAAAAGGAGACTTTTCATGCACCCCAGAAACGAAATATCTGTAAAGGAACAACTCGCGGGTAAACGAATTCTGATCACAGGGACAACGGGGTTTTTAGGAAAAGTTGTCATAGAAAAAATCATCCGTGAAATACCGGATGTCGAAAAGATCATCCTGCTGGTTCGTGGAAATGACAAATACCCCACAGCCAGGGAACGTTTTGATCATGAAATCGCTTTAGCCACCATCTTCGATCGTCTCAAGGAGGAAAAACCTTCTTTTTTCAGGCAATTCTGCAAGGAAAAGATTGAATGTATTACTGGCGAGCTGACCCAAAAGAATTTCGGTCTGAACAAAGAAGAGTTTTCAGAGCTTTCCGGTCGGATCGACATGGTTATCCATGTGGCCGCTTCTGTGGATTTCCGTGAACAGCTGCAGAAGGCTTTAAAGATCAATACGCTGTGCCTGCTGAATCTTGCGGATCTGGTCAAGGCGGCGGGAAACATTCCCATGGTTCATGTATCAACCTGTTTCGTGAACGGCTTCAATACAGGGGACTGCCGGGAAGAAGTCGTTGTTCCTGTAACCAGGGGGTTCAAAAGAAATTCAAAAGGTTTTTATCAGGTCCGTCCGCTTATTGCCAAACTGGAGAAAAAGATCAGGAAGGTTGAAAAAAACTGCTCCCGGCCCGATCAGCTTGCCGAATGTCTGGTTGAACTGGGTTCAAAAGAATCTCACCGGTATGGCTGGAATGACACGTACACTTTCACCAAGTGGCTTGGCGAACAGGTTCTGATGGAGGAGCTTTCAGACTCCACATTGACCATTGTTCGTCCGGCAATCATTGAAAGCACCTACCAGGAACCGGTTCCGGGATGGGTTGAGGGTGTTAAAGTGGCGGACGCCATCATCCTGGCCTATGCCCGTGAAAAGACCCCGTTCTTCCCCGCCCGGGCAAATGGCGTCATCGATGTTATCCCGGCTGATTTTGCGGCAAACAGCCTGATCCTGGCCGCGGCTGAAGCGTTTGCAATGCCGGGAACGCACCGAATCTACCAGTGTTCAACCGGCTCGACAAACCCCATCACGGTCGGCCGGATGGTAAATTTGCTTCAACTGGAGTCCAACCGCAATGCCGAAGCCTATGAAAAACTGTATCCGAAAGGCAAACCAAAAAGAAACTTCCGGATTGTTGACCGGAGACTTTTTATCGCGGCAATGTCCGCATTGAAGGGCGTTGTAACGGTTTATGACGGGGCCTGCAAGATGACCGGCATGAAAAACAGGATCCGCAAAATGACAGATTTTGTGAATACAACCATGAAGCTGGCCATCACCTTTTCTTTTTACGCGTCACCTCAATACGTGTTTCACAACCATAATCTCATGGATCTCGCTTCACGGGTAACGCCTGCCGACAGCAGCACTTTTCCCGTGGACGCGCGAATCATTGAGTGGGAAAGCTACATGGGCCCGATTCATCTGACCGGATTGAACCGCTATGCCTTGAAGGCCCGCAAGACCGCCCTGCAACAGGCACAGGAAAACATTCGTATCCCGGGCGTTGCGCAGATTCCCGCAGTTGGCGGAAGTCTGGAAAGCGGAACGGCGTTATAGCCCTAACGGAAGCTTAAAGCAGAAAAATTACCACGAAAGAGGTATTTACAAGCTGCTTCCCTCAAGTTAATTCGTTGTGTCGTTTGAAAAATCCGGCGTCAAAAAAGCCGGAATCCGAAGTGGAGAATTGAATGAACAACACGAAAAAAACCAAAGAAACTGAAATGGATCCCGGAAAGAAAAAGGACAAATACCGGATTATCGGTCCCCTGTATGATTTCCTGAGCAATCTGTACAGCGGCCGTTCCATCCATCACTGCAAGATCGCCATGATCAACAAAGACAACATCAAAAAGGGCGACCGGGTCCTGTTTGCCGGTGTGGGACATGGACTGGACGCCATACAGGCGGCTGAACTGGGCGCTAATGTAACTGTGGTTGACCTTTCTGAAACCATGCTGAATCAATTCCGTCAAAAGCTGAAACGAAACAATCCGAAGTTGAAGATCCGCCAGGTCCACTCAGACATCCTGGAATTTAACGAATTTAAAAAATATGACATGGTGGTCGCGAATTTCTTTTTAAACGTCTTTTATCAGGAAATGATGACCAAAGTCCTGGAGCAGCTTGTCCGGCTGGGAAAACCGGGGGCAAAAATTGTCGTGGGAGATTTTTCCTATCCCACGGGCAATATTTTCTCGAGGGCCTTCAAGGTCATTTACTGGTACGGCGCCGTTCTTTTCTTCTGGGTTGTCGCCAGAAACGCCGTCCACAACATTTATAACTATCCGGAGTTCATGGAACGCGTCGGCCTGGTTATCAAGGAGAAAAAATATTACAAGCTGGGAATTGTAAATTGTTACTGGTCTGTCCTCGGACAAAAGCCGGCCTGAGGATAAACTTTTCATTCATTAAGTTATTTCGAGGTGACGATAGTGGAAAAAGTTTTAACATTTCCTGCGGGAGCAGTTGCTGAAGAAAGTGGTTTTTCTCATAGTGAACGTGTCGCTTGCCTGAAGGAACACGGTGCGCATTCGCAGTCTTTCTCAACCATGCAGCCAGGCATGGAGTATTTCGACCTGCCCGGCATCGGTTACATTGCTTTCATGAAGAGGTGGGGATTCAAAATGGTGCTGGCCGATCCGGTCTGCGACCCGTCCCACTTCGAATTCATCATCGACAAGTTTCTGAAAAGTCATCCGACCGCCCAGTTTGTGCAGGTAACCAAACCGGTTGTAGACATTCTGCGTCGGAAATACAAATATTACGGGACCCAGTTCGGTTCGGAAATCCGGATCGATCTGCAGAAATGGAATCTCAAGGGCGGCAAGAAACAGGTCATCCGCACGGCCATCAACCAGTCAGCCACCATGGGTGTCGAGGTCCGGGAAAGCCACAAGGACGATCATGCGGAAGAAATCTCCAGAAGCTGGATCAAGACCAGGGCGTGCAGCCGCCAGGAAATCCGTTTTCTGATCCGGCCGCTCAAGAATGATTACAAGGAAAACTCACGTCATTTCTACGCCTACCTGAAAGGCAAACCCGTTGCTTTCATCTTTTTCGACCCGATCTATGAGGGAAACCGGATTGTCAGTTATGTCCCCAATATCTCCCGCTCCTGCCCTTCCTTCAAACAGGGACTGTGGTACGTGATTATGAACCACGCCATGGAAGTCTTCAAGCAGGAGGGCATCCCCTATATGGATCTCGGTCTGGTTCCGCTGATGGTGGCCGATGAAATTGAACCGCAGGAATCAAAATTACTCCGGAAAATCACCGGCCTTATTCATGAAAAGGGAAATTTCCTTTTCAACTTCAAGGGACTCGAATTCGCAAAGGGTCGTTTTCAGGGTACGGTGGGAAGAAACTACTGCTGTCACAGAAGATCGACCCCCCTGTTCTCATTGCTTGCTCTCTTGAGGATGACGGGAATCATCTAGCGCAGTGCGCCAAAGATAAAATGTCGATTCGACCCCGTTCAGCTGCGCTCAGGATAAACTCCAGAAGAAATCTTAAAGACTTCGAATCCCGACTCATCGGGATTCGAAGTGACTCAAAGGAAATTCCTTTAACCTTGATCCTTGTACCTTGATCCTTCTTTTCTGAGCCTGTCGAAGCGTGAACACACAATCCGCAGGGTTATGACACCCAAAAACAATAAATCTCTCTATTTTTTGCTATGGCAGCTGAATACATAAGTGAATGTCACTGATTTGTCCTCCGCCGGAAACAATGTCGCAATTAACTCTTTGTCATTGCGGGCTCCGACAAGGAGCGTTGCAATCTTTTTGTTATCCTATGGACATGAGATTGCTTCAGTCGCTGTTGCTCCTTCGCAATGACATTACGACACAGTCTGCCCTCCAAAGGGGGACATGAAAAAAGCAACTCTCCAGAGGGGGACAACCTTTTATGTCCTCCGCCGGCGGAGGTGTCACGAAGTGACGGAGGTGGTCGTTGTAACCTCCCCCTGTACCCCCTGGACAAAGAAAGGTAAACCCCTCCATGAGGAGGATAAAAGTAAGGAAGCCCCTCCACGAAGGGGACAAGAAAGGAAGGCAACATTCATTATTGAACTTTTAATTGCCGGAGTAATGGAATCTGGTTTTAAGACAGCGACAGGAGGTAGGAGCGGAGGTTTGTCTTGGCGTTGGTCAGCCCAAGTTTCTTGCGGATATTGTTACGGTGGAATTCGACACCCCGCTCGGAAACATTGATCATCGAGGAAATCTCCTTAGTCGATTTTCCTTCCTTCACCAGACTGGCCACCTGAATCTCCACCGGGGTGAGGTTCAGAAACCGGTTGGAGAAGCGGTGAAGAAAAGGTGAAACAATCGTCTGGAGATTGGTCTCCAGACTATCCACATAAATCTTCTGTCTGTCATTGAGGCGGCAGCCCCGCAGACGCTCAAGGGAAGGAAGAAGCAGACTGCGGACATTGGCCAGAACCATCTCCTCCAGTTCGTTCTTGTCCTTTTCCCGTTGCTCCAGAAGAACTTTCAATGCGGTGTTTGCTTCCTGCAGGTTCATGGCGTTGAGCTTCAGATCCCGCTCTTTTTGCCGGAGATTCTTTTCGGCAAGTCTTTTTTCTTCAATTTCTTTGCGCAGTTTCTCATTGACTTCAGTTAGCGCGGTTGTCCTTTGCGCCACCCGCTGTTCCAGTTCATCCAGCGTTCGTCTGAGTTCCTCCTGCACGAGGTTTTTTTCCGTAACGTCCACTAAAGAACCCATCAGGCAGATCGGCCGGTTCTGTTCATCCGTAACAAGGTGCGCTGAAATCTGAATCATCACAGCGCGTCCGTCCCTGGCATTGGCAGTGATTTCCCCCTGCCAGTTGCCCTTCTCGAACACTTGCTGAAGGATCTGTTCAACTTCCTGCTGGGACTTCACAAAGGTAAAAATGGATCGGCCGATTACCTCTGAAGGGTCTTCGCCTCCCCACAGGCGGAGAAAGGCCTCGTTCACATAGGTGATACGTCCCTCGAGATCGCCGAAAACGATGGCATTGATGGAAGAGGCAATCGCATGGTCCTTAATTCGCAGTTCTTCATACGCCTGGCGGGTGCGCGTGATATCAACGAATGAACAAAGCGTGCCGACAGGTTCACCGTTCTCATTACGCACCAGACTTGCAGACATATGAGATACAATTCGTGAGCCGTCCTTCTTGCGCCCGGCCACCTCGCCCATCCAGCTGCCCTTTTCCCAAAACTCGACCAAAAGACGGGCCGCCTCTTCCTGGTCATCGGCAAACGACAACACCGACCTGCCAAGAATCTCCTCCAGTGTATAACCTGTAAGTTCAAGGGCGGCGGCATTCGCGTAGGTCACACGGGCCTCCAGATCTCCGAACGCAATGCCGTTGACGGCGGAATCAATCGCCGTGCTCTTGATCCGCAATTCCTCGAACGCCTGCCGGGAGCGGGTGATGTCTATGAAGGAACACA